>OGES01001111.1_pt1 | contig 22991 bp, 36 predicted proteins | sample 1570711 | NCBI WGS metagenome assembly OGES01 (sample SAMEA2582133, study PRJEB24529) | metagenome | biome: Human gut stool | place: China | collected 2011 | reverse complement strand
GCGAATAGCTCAGACTTCAGATAGCTGTCGCCTACCCAGTCAATAGCCAGCTTGGCCGCTGCGGTGTCGTAGTTAACTTTCTTGATGATATCCAGGCGAATTTGCTCGGATGCGGTGATCTCTGCCATGTCTTACCTCTGTGCGAAGTGGGGAGCATTATCGAAGCCACTCGCAGAATGGCTCCTGTAATGCTTTGCTACTTCCCGGAGTAGCCACGCTCATGCCCTTGAGTTGCTGTCGCATCATCGCCGCTTATAACAGGTGCACGTTTGGCGTCGCGCTGCTTTACCGGAGCTTATTGTTATCTATGAACCCTTACCCATCACTACACAGGCTCGCCATTGCGCGACTCGGGGCAGCACCATGAGACTGCTGCATTGCCCGTCAACTGCGGCATATCCACTTTATTGCTTCATGGTTTTATCCTCATGTGTGGTGAATGTTTATTTCTTCCGAGCAAGGATTAGCAATCAGCTTCAGGGGCGAGCAACTGCGCGACAGGGCCACATGCAGGCTCCCTTCACCTTGTTTCCCACAATTGCAAGATCAAAGAGTGCTTCATGCGTTTATTTTGAATAGTTACTGTTTCAGATAAACATAATTTCCTGATCTGCATTAAGGTGATAACTTGAGAAATGGATTGAAATGACTACCCATTCATTCCATGAGATTAGCTGATGAATTTGATTGCTTTACTTACCTTGTTGATAACGCTATAGACCTCTTAATCGATAGCGCCAATCAAACCCAACGCTCGCCTGATACTACAATCGGCATAGCTAGACAAGTTGCTGCCGAACAGACAATTGAAAATCTATCAGAAGCGCAGCTTTATAATTTTAACATTGCAATTCTGCCATTGATTCATGATGTTCCCTGCAATGGGTTTGCTACACCGCTGGATGAAGAGCCTATTGCATGCCCAAACACAATCGATGATGGAGACTTGCTCGAATGCTATGAATACGATTCGTTTGTATGTTCTTCTTGCTCAGATCAAGTTATCGATTTTCATACACATAGAGAGAACTGGTTTAGACGCAACCCATAAATCCAAAGTCTATCCGTATAATTTTTGCCGTCGCGTTAAGTAAAATAAGTCGACGGCAATAAAAAACCACCCGTAAGTGGCCTTTGCGATGACAATGAATGCGATATTAATGAAAAAGTCTCAACACACTGCTCTCTAATTTATTCGGACGGAGCTTTGATTTTAAAATATATTGTTTTTGTTAAGCCTTGGCTAGGTTTATTGGTTTCATAACGCCATTGGGCCATTGCCGCAATGACTGCAGAGTCGAATAGGTGCTGAGGTTCTGATTTTAGGATCCAAACCTTTGATATTTTGCCATCAACACCAACGTTATATCTAACCGCCACACCTCCTTCAATCCTGTTAGCCAGTGCGTAATACGGATATGCAGGATGAGGCGAATATAGCAGCTTTGGTTGAGGGTTTTTAGCGGAGCTGGAACACCCCAGAAGCATACCACACAGGAAGATCGTACCGATAAATCCCTTTTTCATGAAAACACCAATACCGTGAATGTAAATCAACATTATCAAGGTACAGCCTTAACGTGTAGAGGAGAAGACCTATTAATGGTAGACATCAAAGCCCTTCATCCAAAGAGTAGCTTCTTTAGTGCTTAATCTTCCAGCTGAAGCACGCCGTGCTCTTCTGATTCTGAGTAGGCGATAAGGCCCTCGTAACCCGGTACAGTGCTGCCGTCATCCGCTTCAAATTCAGGGATGCTGGCCTGAGAGATCGTGTAAGTGGGCTGGCCTTCCTGCTCAGCGAAGTCTGCCAGAGCTTTAATTTGCTCTGCGGTAAGAACTAATGGAGTCATGGTTTATCCTTTTATGGGGATATTGTTGGCTTTATCCCTTAGTGGGGTTAACAGTCAGCATCTGGCCGGGCAACAGCGCGGCATGCCCACATACAGGCTTCCTGCATTTTGGTACGCGCGATAGCCATGCAGCGCAAAGCCTCTGCTCTCTCGGTTTCGGCCTGACTACCACGCTCGACAACTTCAGCAGTTGTAACCTCTCGCTCAGTATCGAGCAGACTGCAAAAATGCCGGCTGACACCTTTAAGGCGGTTCATCCGCTCAATGTCGCCAGCGGTTAATGTGCTGTAGCCTTTTACAGTGCAGCCGTTCTGCGGTTTAGCTTCACTCATTTCGTAGCCCTTTCGGTTGTACCTAATTTGCTTTTATTGGCTCGTAGGTTGATATTGTTGGGATGGAAAGCATGGAGATAACCAAATGAAACAGATTCTTTTTACATGGTTTGCTTTTACAAATACCTATGCCTGCATCACCGCCAGCATTAATGTGAACAACTCGCTAATGCTTAATTCAGTTGTGCCGTGGATTGTTGGGGTTTCTCTTGGAGTAATCACCAATTACTTATTGGCTAAAAAACTAAAGGAAAGCGGGTTTCTGTAGGGCTGCAGGTTGCTAGCCTGCTTACTTCTTAACGCTGTCCGGCATCACCGCGCCAACAACCCCAGCCAGCGCTACGCCGCCAGCGATGACGGTTTCCTGAATGCCCGGAGGCACCTGATAGCCGAAGACACCGGCGATGACCAGGATGATGCCGCGCCAGGTTGACGGCTCTTTCAGTCGATTAATGAGATAGTTCATGTTTCCCTCAAACAAGAATACTTTTTGCCAGGAGATAGCGGGCTTTGCGGTCATCAATGCCGTTCTGTCCGCCGTTGATAATCTGAGTGACGCGTGTAAGGTCACCGGGATAACGCAAACAGCCGCGTGAGCTATAGAACCAGGCAGCACTGCGCGCCGCATACTCATCCTGTGCCAGCAATTCAGGCTGTTTAACCAGATCAATCTTCAAAGCATTCCCGCAGTCGCGGTAATTGTTCAGGCCGGTGGTCTGGATGAGCCCGCGCCCGCGGTAAAACCAGCCGTCTGTTGCCCCGTTATTCCCCATGCGTTTGCTGTACACCAGATTGGCGATCGCTCGTTGCCTCTCCAATGGCAAAGAGGGCTCACCCTGACGGCGGCCGAGCGAATTAGCCTGACCCTGCGTCAGCCGCCCGGCGCGGACAAAACTATTCAACCCGGCCACGCTATAATTGAAGCTCTCAACGAGCTGGGTAAATCCCGTGCTCTCATGCCCTACCTGGGCAATGAACATCGCCTGATCGATAGCTTCTGTTATACCAAACTCTTTCATCGCGGCTGTAATATGCGGAAACCAGCGCGCAGCTAACCCGGCGCTGATACCAGCCGCCTTCTGGAATTGTGTTTGATTCATTAGTGCCTCAGTGTATCGACCAGACGCGCCACGTTACCCCGAGCCCATAGCACGGCGGCGCATATCATAACGTTTGCCATTACCACCAGCCAGTGGGACTGTACGTAAAGACCGAAGATAAATTGGAAAGGAATGCTCGCGTAAATCAATACCAGCAAGTAAGCAAGAATGGAGATACCAGGGCGATGCCTGGCACCGCGACGTTGATAAAACATCAAAGCGCAGACAATAACGGCACATATCACCGCATTGACCAGCGCTGCCGGGTCATTTATTACCACTTGAACCTCCTCCCCTTAATCGGGAAAGTAATCCGAACAGGCTGCTCAAGTCTTGGCTGTTAATGAAAGTCAGGACCTTGATGGTGACAGCAGATGCCACCACCGCTCCGAGCGCGTCTAGAGGGCGATCTGTATAGCCTGTCCAGGTAGTAAATTTTGAGCCTAATAATCCGGCAGCCAGAACACCGACAATAAACGACGTCATGAAGTAAGCTATTTGCCTTCCACGTGTCAGGTTTGCGGTCGTTGCCACATAAAACACCGCGCCGCCAAAAGCCCCAAATACCACACCAAAATCGGTATGGGTGATAACGCCATATACGACGGAACCAATTAAACCGCCGCCAAAAATCAGGCCGGTACCAGTTAAAGGATCGGACATTAAGCCCCCTCTTATTGCTGTGAGTCCTCTCAGAATTGAGGGGAAAAAGAAAAGGCCACGCATAAGCGCAGCCTTCAAATAATGTTTTCCTTTGCTTACTGAAACGCCTTATTGATGGCATAAAAAAGCCCGCCAGAAGGCGGGCAGAAAGTAGGCATTCTAGGTAGTAACGAATCGAAGGCGCCCCTAATAGTCCGAGCTACCGATTTACAAGGAAGCATTCACTTTTGCCGTTACGTTCTATAAACATAGAAGGGCAACCGCAAAAGTAAACCTGCCATAAATCTTAAAAATGTTTAGTGGCAGTGTGGTGCCGGGTGCCTCCCGGTGAGCATGCCCCAGTCGGCATGGCCCGCGCTGCATTTACAGGTTTCTGTAACTGACTGGTCGCCCCTCCGCATAGGGGGATTCACCACATCAATACATTAAGATTCAAACATAGCTGGCGTCAATACAACGCCTGTGAAAGACGCCTATATTACTCCTGCCATCGCAGCGAATAGCATTGTCGACCAGCTGCTAATCACAGGCATAAAAAACCCGCATTTTATGCGGGTTCCTGCTTTGCAGCTTGGATTATCTGAATGCTGAATTCAGAGAAACTTCAGCATCCGGTTCGTGCGTAATTCTGTTTCTGAGATCCCGGCGAATTATCTCAATTGACCAGAACCACACCAGGTGTCCAAATATTTCAGAAACGTTTTCATACCATGGTAGTTCGAACAACGGTGGGGTTAGGCCCATAAGCGGGAACGAAATCATATGGACAAAAAGTTGTGCGAGTGCACCAGCAAGCAAACCTTGCCACAGCTTAATTTTTGGAAACACCTCGGCAACTACACAATATCCAACCGCGAACACGATGGAGAATATGATATGTGTTACGCCTACCCAGTTAAATACATGTCCGGCGAAGGTATAGACAGCCGCATTTGGATCGACCAGCCCTAACCAATCACGCAGAAAAATATAAGGAGGGTTAAGGAAGTTTCTGGAACAATCAATTTGCCCGGCAGCTCGAATTAATGACTCTGATCCACAGGCACTGGTAAACATGTCGACAGGGCTACGAGGTGGTAATGGTACTTCAGCACCCCATTTAACAAATGCTGAAACCACCCCAGAAATAAGCCCGATAAACAATGCAACGCCATAATGCCGTCTGCGAGGTTCGGTTCGCACAAAAATATCTTTTAACGCCATAAGACCATCACCTATAAAGAATATTTACAGTTCCTTAATATTCCTTAAGATTGGCGCATGACATTTTGATTCAGATCACACTTTATAGCCGATTTCAGGCATTTGTTTTCAAAAACACAAAACCCTGCCGTAGCAGGGTTTATATGAATGTTTTCGTTCAGGCACTATATTCCACGATTCAAAATATACACGACAATTTCGGACAAAATCAAGCATCGTGCGCTTAAAATGCAAAATAATGCGACCATTTACTCAATCAGCTGTTACTCGTTGAAACTCTTTATCTGCCCTCTCCTCTTCCATCCAGCACAGGTCCACCAGCGCATCGCAGAAAGGTTTCCAGTTGCGTGTCCATGTTCTGATGTGCAGGTCTGGGATAAGCGTCAGAATCGCTTTGTAAGCAGCAGTAGACGGCATCGTTGAAAAGCCATTCCCCGAACAGCGCTCACAGATTTTATATACCGGTGTTCCCTGCTCTTTTGTCGCTTTGCGGTCCAGAACCCGGCCAGAACCACCACAACGGCAGCGAGCGTTTATTTTCCCCTTACCGTCACAGGCTTCACACTTAGCGCTTATGATGGCTGTTACTTCAGTCCACTTATCCCAGTCGGAAGGACAGACAGCACGGGATTTTTTAGCCCAATATGGTGCTTTGCCCCACGGATTAGAAACTTTGCGTTCCGTGGTAGTGGTTTCAATCTTTCCGGTGCCACTGCATACCTTGCAGACTCCCGTTGTTTGCGCGGACCGGGAATACTCCGCAAAAGCAAACTGCGCTAAAATCAGGCAGCAGCGCCCCAGCGCTTTACCCGCTGTTTTGCGTACGTTCTTCGGTGCGGTTTCAATCGCATACCGCGCTAGCGCCTGGACGGCCAACTGCTCATCTATCTTGCTGATGCCAGCTTTGCCGAAAAATGCAGCCAGGCCGAATCGTGCACGACTGCTGGTGGTACCGATGGCCGCCATAACATCTGTACCGTTGAGGCGATCAGGTGATGTGCCTTTAACATCTTCGCTGATGTGCATACCCTGAGGGCTGAAATGTTTTAAGGATGCTTCGAGTTTCATGCTTTCAGTAACCCCTCTTTTTTCCATATAGCCAATGTTCTGAGCACGCCTTCCGCATGCATCAGGCGCAGTTCGTCGCGGGTGTAATCGGTGGTTTTCTTTCTGCCATCAATGAGATCGTGGCAAGCACTGCAGGCAATCGCTCCCTGGGTATCGTCCGGCTTGCATCCAGTACCGCAGGTACCCGCCAGGCGGTAATGCGCCAGCACGCTGGTTTCCGGGTTGCCATTGCAGTACCCGGGGATCCGTACTGTGCATTCGTGGCCTCGGGCCGCTTTGCATAAATTAGCCATGCGCTCTCCTTGCCGCGAGACGCAGCCATTTCTGATCCACCAGGCGGGCGGTGTAGCCCTTCAGTGTCGGGATATCTGAAGGCTTAACATCTGGCGTACGCTTGCGGCGTGCCGGAACGCGGAAGACTTCATTGGTAATGACGCGGGAAAGTGGAGTAGACATCAGGCCTCCTGCTTATCGCTCAGTTGCTGGTATTCGCAACTTTGGGGAATGGTCAGGTGACAACCTATATTCATCGCCCAGGCTTCGACTTTGCACAGGAAGATGTACATCTCGCCGGTTTCCAACTCGGACGTATGGCGGAGGGATTGCACAGTGGTGACCTCGCCGGACACAACGTCCACGCGGTCTTTGCTTTCGTAGCCGAGATAGGTGTGCTTCATCGCGTCTTTGACCCACTCAGGCGTAGCAAAGGTCTTGCCGGGGGTGATGAGGTATTCACTGATTTCGCTATACCACATGTGGCTGAGCGCGTTCTGAGAAAGGCTGCGCTTCTCGCGCCAGGGCTTAACTTGCAAGCGGAAGCACTGGCCGGCATCCAGCAGTGGCTGGATCTGCTGACCGATGGCCGCGAAGTTACCGCGATGGAGCTTTATGCCGTCTACTGGCAGAGTCATACGGCCTCCTTCACGGAAACCGCATAATGCAGAAAATCGCAGGTGCATTTCTGCATCTGTGACTGGTTGAAAGGTGTTCTGATTGTCGTTTGCACTTTGAGTCCCCTCAAAGCGCAGAAGTCACCGGAGTTGTTCAGGCTCCGATGACATGATTATGGCTGGTTGATTATGGAAAATCAAACTCGCTTAGATTCATCAGCGAGGTCGTCATCTGTGACAACCATGAGGTTAAAGAATGAAATAATGTTTAACCACTGCGAGTAAATATCGCTCGTCATGCTGGTTAGCTCCTCTCCGTGAAAGAAGGCATCAGGCCCAACCTCATAGTTGAGCTCTTCAAAAAGCTCAATGTTTAATTGGCTAATGAAGAATTGCTTCAGACCCTTCATTACATCCTGATTGTTGGTATCTGAGTAATTTATTATGCTCCCCATTGCCAAGTTCAAACATCGAACAATATTGGCTGCGTCATGAAAGCTCCAGTCAGCCCCTTTCTTTCCTTTTGAGTATGAATTCGCTCTCTCAGCGCAAGCTTTTAATGTCTCGTACAAATACTGCTTTCCTTGCATCTGCAAAGCTTTTTCGGATGTGGCCCTGCTAGCTTCTGAGGATCGCCAAGCTAAATAAGTTGCGGCCGCAGATGCGATAGCTGCAATCGCAGAAACTGCATCTATACCGTTATCCCAACCAGACATAAAAACCCCCTCGATGATTTGAGAGGATTATACCTTCAAAGTTGCCGCGCTACCCATTCATAACTAAAGCTTTGGCTTTCCAATGAGAAAGCGCACTCTGTTCGCTAGAACCTATTTCGACGATATGGTGCCCCCAGGAATCTCCCCATGCCCTCCACGTTGACTTGCCGGTTTGGACTATCGTGACAACACACTCTTTGCCGTCGATGTGAACGTCATGCTGCACTGGTGATTGTGATTTCATTTTCAGGCTCCTGTTCGCTGTTGATAGCGAAATTATGCTGTCACGACACAATTACTTTCACTCCTGCGCGGCTTTGCGTTCTGCTGGGGATTTAGGCATCGCCAACCTCCTGCGGGACTACTCCTGTCCTCAAGCGCTTTAATTCACTTAATGCGCTTAGTATCTGTGCAGACTCCTCGGCTTCCTGTTCTGAACCCAATTCAGACATCACCTCTGAATGTGCTTGTGCTTTTTCGATGAGAGCATTTAACTCTTCATCAGTGAGAATCTTTGACATGCTAGTTTTCTCTTAAAAGACGGCTTGCGGAACACACAGACTCAAAAAAAACCCGCCATAGCGGGTTTAGATTGTTTTGGAACGGCTCAGAAAGTTAACTATCCTTGAATCCTGGCTTGCCATTTTTTGCACGCCATTCTTTAACTTCCTTGACAACCCCCTCTGGACTATCCTCTCGGTCCTTTGGTGGATAGAAGATAACATCAGAACCATCAGGGTGCTCAGTAAGCCGTTCAAACTCTAATACGTTTTGTACGTCTTCGTCTTCCGTTGTAGTATTTGGGTTAAATATCTTTTTTACGAAAGCTAAAAATTCAGCTTCGGTAAAATCAGAAATACTTTTTTTATCGTCCATCATTTACCACCATTACTTTTGTGTACTTCAATGTGTTTTTTGGGAGTCATAACACGCAAGTTATCAACATCAAATACATCACCACCATCTTTAATAGCTTTTACGTGATGTAACTCATGTTTAAGCCTTCCTCCAACACGCTCACTTTTGCGAACGAAGGACGACTTTCCTAACTTAATACTACCTAAGCTAGCTTGATCAAACTGCTCACTTAGCTCTGGGGTATCAGAAACAGTCTTCCAGAAAGCTCTGCGGAACGAATTAAAGTTCGAGAACTCACGACCACGTAATTTGTCAGCAATCTGGCTTGGAATTGGAGAGCCTAGTTCCTGACCTGCTTTGTCTAACCAACCATCGCCAACCTGCTCCCCTTTACCGGTGACTTTGCCAGGTAAATCTCTAGGACTTGCCAGCATAACATAAATTGGCTCAACTCCCGTTGCAAGTGCATCAGGTTGCCAATAGATAAAATCCTGAATCTCCCGTTCATCTTCTACTGGGTACGTCGTAGTGACAATACTGTCAGCTTGTCTGATATTTGTGCCCGTATGTACAGGAGTCTTTGGCACAGGACCAGAATTGCCAGTATTGGTCGGTACTGTTGGCCCGCTAGGCACAGGATTTATCAAAATTGTGCGAGATGGAGCCCCTGCTACTGCTGGTACTGTAATACGGTCAAGACCAGTTGCTTCATCACGAACTGCATTGAGCACTGGCACAGATGCCGATACTCCACCAACACCGGTTTTGACCATATGTACTGACTGACGGCCATCATCATCGGTGGTAATGAAGCTACGAACAGGAAGATTAACGCTAGTCATGCCAGGTTCAATACTAACCTTCCCCGCCGCCATTAATTTGGCCTGCAATGCCAGCATTTCAATATCCCGCCCTGGAACACGATCACTCCCTGTCCCCGCGGGAAATGGAGTAAATCCAGCAACAAATGCCCCAACCATCGCTCCAACTGGACTAACTACAGCAATATCGGATACCGCGACAGCACCTCTCCACAAAGCACTAGCCATCCATCCTGCCAGATCGCTCGCGGTAGTCATGACCCCACCAGAAGCCGAAGTTAACTGCAGAGCGGCAGGTGCCCGGTTTAGGACCATTGCTCCAGCTTTAACTAGTGCAGCACTCCCTGCCGCGGCCTTTTCAGGGGTATAGGTTGGCGTTGGTAAAATACCAGCTTTTTTAAATAGGGCCTGACGAGCTTCCTCAGCTTTGCGTGCCTCTTCAGCTTTCCTTGCTTCCTCAGCTTTACGTGCCTCTTCAGCTTTCCTTGCTTCCTCAGCTTTGCGTGCCTCTTCAGCTTTCCTTGCTTCCTCGGCCTTCCTGGCCGCTTCAGCCTGACGAGCGGCCTCCTCAATATCTGCCTTAATCTGCTTGCTAGTTTTCCAGGCATCAGTAAGTGAAGTCACTTCCACGTCCTTGTCGCGATAACCAGTACGATCGTCACCCTTACCACCACCATTTATCAGGTAAGGAACTCGGACTCTGGTCATCACCTTGTCACCACTAAGCCAAAATCCATCTGGAATTTTCCCTTGTAGTACAGAAGCATAAATATCCGGCGAAACTTTATTCTTCGCTTCTATAGTTCCGCTACCGTCATTACCACCAGTTCCTCCACTTCCTGCAGGGGTTTGGCCCAGTATATGCCCGGTTTCAAAGCTCCCAAGTGTATACGTTTTGCCATCATTACCATGGAAGGTTACCAAGTTGCCTGTCAGGCCAATACTCTCCCCCTGAGCCATTGTAATACCTGAAATACTGAGCTTCATCGTACCGGTCTTAGTTAACTCGGTAACAGATATGTTAGCGTTAGGGTCGATTGCTTTTGCACCTTTAATTAACCCTGATAATTTGGTCCTTACTGCTGGGTCATTAACCACCTCATCAATCTGACGGCGTGCTGCTGAGTAACCTGCTGATGAATTGCTACCATCATTACCCCCGGTACCATTTGAACCACCACCAGGAGTAGAAGAATCAGGGCTCTCGTTTAGATTGTCACCAGATCCCCCCATATAGTCGCCTGCAATAGGGCCTGGTCCATTTAGTTCAGTTGACATTTTAATACATCCTTAGTTTACACCAGCAGGCTTTTACCCCACTGGTGAGTAAATAGTGACAAATCGTATGAATTTAGATGCTATAACGATTTAATTTCCATTTAATTTTTCGTTTCATCAACAGCTCCCTCTAAATAAGCCACCTTTTCCTCCAGCCGAACTCGTAATTTTTGCTCTTCTTTCAGTGCTTCTATAAGAAGCGCAACGACCCCGTTGATATTAATACCTCGAGCATCTTTCAGCACACTGCCATCATTAAGCGTAAGTTCCGTCCTGGACACCGCCTGAGGAAGTACTTGCTCAACTTCTTGCGCAATAACACCGGCTTCGGTAACACCCTGTTTCAGATATGTGTAACCGCTAATTTGGTCGAGTTTCTCAAGAGCATTTTCGATTTTCTCAACCTGGGTTTTCATTCGTGCATCAGAGCTGCTATTCCAGGCGCCATTGGTATAAGCGTGCCCATCATTACGGAATTCATACCAGCCCTGCGCTCCACCGTTGGCCACATGAAGACCGAGAAAATGATGCTGCCCAATGCGTTCGTAGTGGTAGAGGTCTGCAGATAAATCGCCAGCTCCCTGGAGCCATAAGCCATTAGTTTTACTTCCAGTGTTATTATCAACCTTACGGTTACCCTGCGCTTTAAACCAGCCTTCAGGATTGCGCTTGATATACTGACCAGAATCCAGTTCGCTATTTGAACGTACGCGAAGCTCATTCCAGTTTCCTTGCCAATCACGGTATGAGAGCAAGCCGTAATTGTCGGCGCCAGCATTTACTCTAGCCCCCATGAGCATTCTTGTAGTTACGTTGCCAGATTTAAAATCTGTATACACAGGTGCTGAGTCATAGGTTTGCCCATTAATTAAAGCATCTGGACCGGTCAGCGTCGTGAAAATCCCTGCATTGTGAGCAACCATTGCACCGCCAGAAATATCCACACCATTGCGTAAAGAAACACGACCGGTTTTGAGGTTAAAGGACAGTGGGCGAAGGGTATTCCATTGTCCATCTTGCGCCTGACCATCAGGTGTTACCAGCGTGTAAAAATCATTACCGTCATTGCGCAGGATGACTCCCGTGTTCCCCCCTGCCAGACGAAAAGCATTCTGAGATTTAGAAACCACTTCACCATCAGTTACAACACGTTTACGCAACGTAGTCAGTGATTTCATTTCCGAAATATCGTCGTTAACACCGCTTAAAACTTGTGCATTGATTTTTTGATCAACCATTTCCATTTTCCTTGTCGATTGCTAAAATAACTACTGTACAAATACACAGCTGTGTATTTGTACAGTAGTTATACACCTGGTTTTTCAACTCGTCAATGTCGGTTCAGCATCTGAATACGAGTAGGCTCTTTAGCTAAACGCAGATGTAAGCCACTGAGTATTAACCCCATATTGGTGTTCTTTAGCGCTAAGTATCGAGTTTTGAGGTGAGAGCAATCTGTTGGAAGGTTGCGGCGGGTGTTGCGATGGGAAAGCGTTTCGACAGACAGTTGCCTACCTATTTTGGGCGTGTTTCATGCCGAGGCAGACCTACTTTGTGGTCTATTGATGAGGAATTCATATCTACAGAGAAATAAAAAAACCGCCGAAGCGGGTTTTATCATGCTGCAATGTCTTTTTTCAGGCACATCTCCGGTAAATTAGCCCTCACCAGCGCCTCAACAAAATGGGGAGGAAGCGCATTGCCGCAGCGGCAACCTGCTTGTCTTTAGCGCACTTCACACTGCAGAAATACATGTCAATTATGTACCGCCGTGAGACCCCTGATCCGCGTAGATTTCCATTTTAATCAACTATAAAAAAGCCCTCTCCGCAGAGAAGGCTTTTCATTTTTTTGCTCGGAAAACGGATTGGATAACGCAGTAAACAAGACCACAGATATGAGGCATTGAGCATCCCGCGAAAATCGCCAGGGCTTCATCAGATAGTCCCAGAAGCCCAAGCCCCACGCAGACAAATACTGCATTTACTACAACAACCTGAACAATCATCACGATCAGAAGGGTTATTGCATACAAATCTTTAATCCGGATGGTTTTTACTTTGTGCGCCATGTGTCCCCACTTGGCGCCGAGGTAAAGTTGTCAGTTGTCCAGACTGAGACAATTATTATGGGCAGATGATTTCATAAAATCAAACAACCTAATCAACCTGCTTTATGAAAAAGTGTTCTCGATCATACGAAACCGAGAGATTGCTTACACAAAAACGCTCGCTATAGCAACTGTCCGCAAGAAAGATTACTCATTTGAATTCATAGATGAGACAGTCGGTTATTTCTAAACCATTAATCATAGAATTCGACACGCGAACCTTACTGCTGGATATCCTTGCAAAACCCTTCATCCTATTGTAGATAAAGAAGTTTTTATCCTTTGCCTCAATGTACTCTAAAGGAATAGGTCGGTATTTTTGTGATGGGGTATTCCGGTTAATTATGCTGATTTTTTTGTAAACATCTGTCGGTCCTCTTTCTGCCAGATCGCTTATGATTAAGATATACTTCCATGACTGATCTGGGTACAAGAACCACATTGCCGCATCTATAGGTAAATTATCCACCGACAACTTTTTGAACAAAAATTGACCGGCAAATTCCATATCTTTAGAAAGCTCCCTGCTAATTACCAGTGCGTTTTTACCCATTTCAAAACTCCTGAATTGTTGTCTTCCGCCGCAGCAATCAACTCCTCCGCCATAACTTTACTTATCGATGTATCGTAGCGGAACTGTTCACTCCAATCCTTCACCACTGACCAATTAATTTCTAGAACAGGATCTGCCTGAAAGGCTGAAGTTAAAGCTTGATGCAAGTTAGCTATGCGTAGTAACTGGCCAAGATCGTGAGAATATGAATCATTCACGATCCTTTTGTTAGGAAACTCATGCAACTGAAATGATTTTGCAATGCAAGCCTTAAGGGCGCACTCTATAGCATAACCGCATAGATAATAGGCACCATGAAACTTACCATTTGAAAGCAAGCACTTTGCTTCGTCCAATCTTAGTTCAGTTAAAACCTCAAGGTCACTTTTGTTCATAAGGTTCTATTTTTAATTAAATATATCTGAATTATATACTTAATATCTAAACTTAGTAAGCCCCATACCTTGCGCTCACCGGCGGCGGACTGCCGCGCGCGCTGCGCGGCTTTGCGTTCTGCGGGGGATTTAGGCATCAGTCCTCATCCTTGTCGTCCTCGTCATCGCAGGATGCGAGCAGTGGATTCATTCGCCGCCCTACCAGGCTGGCTGGCGAACCCGCGGCGACCGAGATTGTGCAGCACGCCGTAGATTTCGAACATTTCGGTTCGATCATCACCAATATCAAGCTCACAGGCCAGCGGGTGGCATTCAGTGGCGAGTGCCGATATCTTCTCAAGCAATTCGACCTTATTCACCTTTAACCTCCTGCGGGGCGGCTGCGAGCATGGCGGCCCAGCAAAGTCGAGCGCGGAAAGCAGCCTGTTCACATCCGCTCATCTTCTGAAATGCCTCCCATACCTCCGACTCGCTGAAAAATTCGTCTGGCTCAGACTCAAACCCTGCGATCACCATGCTCTCCGTCGGCTCCTTCGGCACCATCACGTAACCATCCGGCAATACCGGCGCTGGCTGCGCGTGGCGATAGAGCGGGATTGTGTACCCTTCGACAGCATTCCGCGCACGGTCAGCGGGCCACGCACGAAGATAAAGCCCTGTCGCATGCATGTTCGAAATTTCGTGCTTCTCGGTGAACGCCACCGGCTCGCTGTCCATTGCTGCCTTGCGGCGTTCCTGTAGCTCCTTAGCCATGAAGTAATACGCATCTGTGCGCATGAACATTGCAGTGCCATTTTCGTGGCTATCAATGAGCATCTGAATCTCTTTATCAGTTGCCTGCTCTCTGGTGATGGTTGATTTGGTCATTGGTTGGTCCTTATCCTGCTGTGCTCAGTACGGCAGAAGGAAAGTAAATGTGGGCGTCGATCTCAGCTTCCGCATCTCGTACAGCTATGCACCAATCGGATGACGACCGAGCGTCAAGCTTGCGGGCGATCTCTTTGCGCTTGTCGTATACTGATACATCGAGATCGCCGATGGTGTAGAAGCCGAATTTTTCCGGCGAAGGACAGCGCGCCAGCACCGCGTTAACTTCATCGAACCAGGCCGATTCTTTTTTGGTTAATTTCGCCATCTACTCATCCTCCACCTTGATGCCCTGCGCGGTTAGTGCCTTGATGACACGCTCTTTGTAGTACTGAGCCCCGGCGGCATTAGCATATCCAGTGCCATCAATTGGCCTTTCAACCTCTGGCAGCTTCACGGTGACGGTGCGGGACTCGGCCAATTGCTTTAGCCCTTCCTCCGAAATGCGTTTGTAATGGTCGCGTGACTGGATTACTTGGGCGTGGCTTTCTTCCAGCTCGGCGATGCGCGACCTCAACATAGAAATAGTGGTTTCGTAGCTCTCCGCCATCCCGGCCACGCCAGCGGTGTTTTCCGCCTGCGCCTTCTCCAGCGCCTCTGCCTGCGAGGTAATATATTTACGTAAAACCCGTGCATATTGAGTAGACGGCGTGGGGTATTCGCTGAGCTGCTTCAACTGGGCCAACGCATCATTAATTTCAGATTGCGCCAGTTCGGTGATATCAGTTGTCATGCGGCATCCTCGCATTCGTGACTTTCCGGATCGTCGGCTTTGAAATAACCGCCGCACAAGGCACAGAGAACATCAGGAACTTCATCGTAATTTGTGGTCCCGGTAATCATTTGTCGGCCCCCTCGCGCAGCTGGTTTGCAAAATTGACCATCGCATCATGAAAATCGATTGCCCCTGAGGTTCGCTTCTCGGCGTCTTCGTAGCTGATATCAAGCCTGTCCATAACACAGTCAGTTTCAAGATAGTCAGAGCAGGCATCCAAAGAGGCGGTAATCGCATCAGCCTTAATACCGGCCAGGTAGGCGTCGGTGGCGGGGGTTTTAAGGTCCGCGCCTTCCACCAGTTCCAGCTTGCAATCGCTTTCCCAGCTTTCACATACCCTATAGGTCCGGTTGGGCAACTTAGCGGCAACCTGCGCTACGAATTCTTCGTTGTAGTTGAGACTGCATTCGCTGGCTATTTCCTCCGGGCTGTCATATGGCAACTCGGGGTTATCGGCATCCCAGAACATCAGGTTCGACTTAAGTGCCACATTCTCCGCAGCCAGTGCCTTAATCACCGCCACTACCGACGCCGGGCCATCCTCGCCGCAAACTTCCATCATGGTCTTTTCCCATACACGCTCTGCATTCAATGACGCGTCGCGTTCGGCACGTAATTTTTCGACTTCCGTAACCAACTCAGCGTTACGTTCTGCAAGCTGACTCAGTGTTAATCCGTTTTCAAATTGAGTTGCCATGAATAGCCTCCTGAACATCTAAAACTCGCTGAAAAACAGGACTGCCAAGCAGGCTATAATTCATCCCAACAGCAACTTTCGGCACCAGGCCAAAACGCTTCATGTCAAAGTCGATGACGGCCCGCTGATCGCGGAAAAGCCCCAAACGACCATGCTGGACAACCTCGCCAGTCGCTTCTGCTTCGGAAAAATACCGCTGAACAGTAGCGCGGCTCAGGCCCAGTTTTTTCATTGCCTCGGCGGTCGTGAGTCGCCCCTGATGCCTGGTGATCCGAATCACTGCGCGGACGTACTCTCTGCGCTCAACTGCTGACAATGCTCTAGCCATACATACCTCACTTAACGACGCGCAAATGGCGTACGTTTTTGCGATAGCTGTCCCATTCAAAATTCACCCACATGCCGCCATCCATCTGGAGTCGGTCAAGGATCCGTATGCCCAGTGTTTCCCTCAGCGATTCATAGTTCAGGTTGGTTAGGATGCCGACAGGTCGCATGGAGGACAGCCGGCGATCGATAACCTGATTCAGGATGACTTTTTCACCGCTGCTTCCGCGCTGAATACCCACCTCATCCAGAATAAGCAGGTCCACATGGCACAAATCATCCAGCAATGACGCCTCTGACTGCCCGCCGTCATAACATTCCCGAACACGCAGCATGAGATCCGGAATGGTTACCACCAGCACAGAGCGGCCACCCGCCAACAGGTGATTTCCGATTGCCGCCGCCAGATGATTTTTCCCGGTGCCTGGCGCTCCGCTGAATACGAAGCTCGCAAACCCTGAGCCGAATTGCTGCGCGTAACTTTTCGCCATCGAGAGCGCCCGACGCTGGCCATCCGACTCAACCTGATAGTTCGCGAATGTGCAGCCGCGGTGCAGATCCTGAATTCCTGCACGTCCAAAGATTTTCTCTGCACGTGCGCGCTGGTTTTGTTTTTCCAGTTCCTCACAGCGCTTACGGCCTTCTTCGGCTTGCCAGGCAAGCCATTCATCAACGCTGCCGAATTTTGGCTGAACACCAGGGGGAATGAGTTTTTTCAGTCGTTCCAGTGCATTCCCGGTGCCAATCATGTTTTTCATCGCTACCCCCTGAATCCCGATGGGATGGTTTTGTCAGGTTCCGAAATCTGATTGGGATCTCGTGCGCCTGGCGCCTGCTGAATCGCCCACGGCTCGCTGAAATGCATACCAGGGCCAAAAAACGTTTTCGCCTGTTTCACGTACTGCGTGTTCAGGATTCCCTCGGCTTTAACGAAAGCCGCGTAACGTTCCACGCCGGAGAGGATTTCCGCCGTAGTGGTTCCATCCCTGATTCGGGCATTCCAGGCTTTGAAGGCATCGGATTTGCTGTTACCCCCTGCCCGCCGGGGATAAACCAACCAAACCTGCTCGAACTCATTCGGGTATATTTTTTGGGGTTCAGGTATTTCGCGTTCGTCCTGGTTCTGATCGTCTGGGGGTGTGGCGGAGCCATGCCCCGAACTATCTTCTTCCTGATCCTGTTCCTGCTCCTGATCCTGTTCTTGGTTAAGGAACGGTTCGAGAACCCTTTCGGAACCCTTTAGTTTTGCGATACCAATGTGGGATATTGCCGAGGCTAAAACCCGCGCCAGCTCTGGCTTCACCGTAGATTTGTCCGGGACCTGATCAAACAAACGAAGTGCTGCAATTCCCTGGTTTGGGTTTTCAACTGAATTCCAGGTCAGAAAGTTACGAATTAGCACCCATTTCGATGACGAATCACGCGTTGCGAAACCGTTAGCCGATAGCTCATCAAACCCTTTCGAAACCCTTTCAGGAGTCCATGCAAGGTCTTCCGAAACGTATCCATCAGGCAGCCTGAAGCATCCGATCATGTTTGTGTGTTGCCCGGTGAGCAGGTATAGCGCCAGCAACCTGGCATCATCCGATACCCGGCGCATTCCATCGCTTATCCAAAATGATGTATGCACCTTGCCGTAATCACGCATAGAGACCCCGTTGTTGCTTAAACTGGTGTGTTTTCATCACTAAGCACCCACCGCAAAGCCGCTGCGTATTCGCCGCTGGCGGTTTGAAGTTGCTGGGTAATTTCCTTACGGGATTTAAGACGCGGCTTTGTGTCACCGAGAACAGCGCGCTGGCGGCGAGCTTTCTCGTGGCCAGTTACACCCTCTGCCGCTGCCTCTAACTGTTTGACCGTTTCCCGTTGCTTTTCCGGTGGCATATCGACCAGTTGACGAGCTTGAGTGACAGTAACTTTTCCAGCCTCAACCGCCGCCTGGACGGCCTGCGTAGCATCCAGTAGAGCCACGGTTGCCTGGACCGTTTTTACGCTGCAGCCAAAAAGCAGGGCAATGTCATTTTCGTCATGACCGTATTCCATCTGCTGAACCATTTTTTTTGCCCGGCCCAGTGGGGTATCTGGTTGCGTGATCTCGTTTTCGCTGACCATGTATTTGGCCATTTGAATTGCCGAGCCGCGCTTAGCTATACCGGGTACCGGCCAGGGTTCCAGCCCCGCCCGCTTTCTCCTGGCGTTTGCTTCCATAGCGTTCTTTACGCGCTGCCGACCTGCAACCACGCAGGTTTTCCCTGTCTCTGGGTCCTTCCACACGATAATCGGTTCGAGTACCCCAAGCTCCATGATGTTGAGGATCACAGCTTCATTAAGCGGTAGGTGTACTCGTTCGTCGTACAGCGGGTGTGTTATATCGGTAACCAGATGCAAACTTTCCGGTTCGAAAAACAGAACATTGCTTTTGCCGCTGGCGCCATAAGCGTCGATAGAATTTTTAGCCATGGGCGCCCTCGTTATTGATATTCAGTTGGTTCGTGTTCATCATTTCCCCTGTGAATTGATCCAGTAAATCCGCAACGAAAGCCGTAGGTGTTGCAGCACCGCGGCTTTCACCTTTCTGAACTCCAGCATCACGTCACCCCCAGCATTGAAGTGACAATGGCCATCAGTGGCGCTGTTAACTCCGGATCTATCCGGAACATCTCGACTATTCCCTCGCTCAGTTCTTTCAGCTTCTGATGGCGTGGTGCCCCCATAGCAACGGCAACCTTCGCTTCGCTGGTTTCTTTCTCCAGACGAGCCAGTCGGGACATAAAACTCTCTTCGGGCAATAGGCGGTGGCGGTATTCCAGCGGAAGAACGGCCATGATCGCCGGTGTAAGAAGGCGAACATACTCGCGATAGCGCTCAGACTCGGCCGGGTTGTCCAGGTAGCGAAAAAGCTTCTGCCTGGCACGGCTGATATCATCAGGAAACGAGATCTCCTCGCCGCCCTGCTGTCGCCATTCCTCGACGATATAAGCAGAAACAACATCCTGCCCTGTAACTGCAGCCCAGGCGCGAACGGCGGAGCGAATGGGGTCGTGCTCTGCCACTATCGGCTGATTTCGCTTTATCAAAGCGCCGGTCTTGAATCCGGTATTTTGTTGAAAGGTAAGTGAACGCATGATTTTCCCTTTATTGTTCAGAGTGCCGTATTACGAGGAGTGACGAATACAAGGCTTTCTTTGAGCACCGGGGCCTGGCTGTGAAAAAATCTTGTAGCATCTTCAATTGCGGATGCCATTTCGGGAGATGCACGGCGATTACCGTAGGCAATCTGATCCAGATAGCCTGGGGTCGTATTCGCCAGCTTCGCTAGTTGTGCCCATTCGTCAGTTGTGGCGCCCTTACGCCAGCGGTGTAGTTCTGTACTCATTGGTGTCTCCGGTTGAGTCAATAATTTTGGAGTTTAGCGTTATGCTAAATACTACGCAAGCAACATTTAGCAATTTGCGCATTTATCATTTTGCTAAAAACGACAACAATGCAGGGATGGAAAATAAAGAAATCAGAAAAGCCAACCTGGAATCTCTGTACGAGAAGCGCCAGAGCGAGTCTGGAATGACAAAGGCACAGTTCGCTGAACTCATTGAGACAAGCCCGGCAGCTCTTAGCCAGCTTCTGGGTCCAAATCCTCATCGCAATATTGGCGATAAGATGGCCCGCAAAATTGAGTCTGCGCTTAATCTGCCTTTTGGCTGGATGGATGTTTTACATGCCAAAGAAACATCTTCGAACGTTTCGTTTCGAGGATTGAATGAGACGAAAGGAAGTTATCCTGTAATCAGCTGGGTAAGCGCGGGGCAATGGATGGAAGCTGTAGAACCATATCACCGACGAGCGATCGATCGTTGGTACGATACGACTGTTGTATGCTCTGAGGACTCCTTCTGGCTGGATGTAAAAGGAGATTCAATGACCTCTCCTGCAGGTCTGAGCATACCTGAAGGGGCTGCTATTCTGGTAGATCCTGAAGTAGAGCCTCGAAATGGAAAATTAGTGGTTGCCAAACTAGATGGCGATAATGAAGCTACTTTTAAGAAACTAGTTATCGATGCTGGCAGACGCTTTCTAAAACCCCTTAACCCTGCTTATCCGATGATCGAAGTTAACGGCAACTGCAAGATCATTGGGGTTGTCGTTGACGCTAAAATTCTGAATATTCCCTAAACTCCTATTTGGATACCTTAGCCCGCCTTTGCGCGGGCTTTTTTGTCTCCTCAATGTCCCTCCTCGTTATCGACAGAACTTAAATCCATTATTAATCAATACGCTAAAACAACACACCAAATAATTTAGCATTTTGCTATTGCATGTAATTTAGCGACACGCTAAATTTACCACGTTGCAACATCACAGATATGTAGTAATTAGAGTCAAGCCGAGAAGACTCGGTGATAACAACCGACGGCCATCCACCGTCTTACATTAAGCGCAGAAGTATTTCTTGTTCCGCTGGCCACGTAATGGCTGAGGTTGAAATGAGCAAGCACGGCATCAGAGCCATGGTCATTTCGGCAGTAATTGGGCTCTTCATCTGGATTGCGCTTATCAGCGCACTGAGGGAGATATTTCAATGAATGATTTCGCACGCAAACCCGCTCGTCAGCAGGCTGTTCGCTTAAGTCCGCTGTCAGCTTTCATCCGCCGGGTGTGCTACATGCTCGCGCAAAAAGGAGACCCTTCATGAGCACGATGTTTGCCCTGGTTCTCACCGTTAGCATGCTGACGGGCGGTAATCAGGATGTCCTGCTCGGCGTTTACGACAGTGAAAATGACTGCAAGGCAGCCGCAGAAGAGCAACACGTGAAAGCTGAATGTTATCCGCTGAAAGGTGTACTGGACGAGCATCCGGCCGGGTTCACGGTGCAAATGTAGGGGGAAGAATGCAGAAAAAATGCGGTTACTGCCGTAAAGCGATCGAGGGAAAACCAGTAGTAAGCACCCTGTTATATCTCCAGGGGAACCAGCTCGCACGGAAAGAAAAAGAGTACTGCTCTGAACGCTGCGCCTCTTACGACCAGATGGCGCACGAGGGCTAACGTAAACCCGCCGAAGCGGGCTGTACGTCCGGTGCCACCTACCAAAGTTACACCGGAAATTACCAAAACCAATGACCACCCTGAATGGGCGCTAACAATGGCCCGGGGGATTCTACATCCAAAATAGAGGCTATCACATGGAATATTTTTATCTGATAAAAGCGACTCAAAAATCGGGTAAAGCTGATGCCGTAATCTGGCGCACTAATAAATCAGAAGCTCGCGCCTGTCTGCAGCTGGACGTCGATCTGGAAGACGCTGGGATCGAAACAGGCCGCGGCAAAGACTATCAAAAACCAATTCGTACCGATTTCCCGGTATTCAACGACCTGCCGGCGGAGGGTATTCTCGATTACTCATGGTGCGAACGCTACAAGCTCGGTGATGATGGTCGCACCTGGGCTCTGAAGCCAGGTCAGGCGCCTGCGGATCATCACATCGATGATGCCGGAGTATCCGCTGAGCCCGTTAGTGGCGAGCTGGTTGATGCCAATACTACTGGCGACGCGGCACAAGGTGAGACCGTGGAAACTTTCGGTAGCGATGAATACCAGGACGATTCGAGCGCGCTTTTTAACGTGGCAGAACTCCCCTTTCGCGCTCAGCTGCTGGCGCAGTATATGGCAGAAGAACGTCACGTTTATCATATCAGCATGCCTCACCGGCAGGAGCTGTCAGTTCTTGAAATGGACACTGATAACGCAGCCGTCCAGGATCTGATTCTGGCCGCCGAGAATGTCCCAGAAATCAAAAAATACGATATGCCGGCGCTCTGGAAATTCACCAGCGCCAATAAAAAAGTCTTCCCGGAAGGGAAACGGCATGAGCTCGGCAAACGTATCCAGTTTGCAAAGCTGTGGTTCGCCACGAACGCGATCGACCGCGGCATTCTCACCAGGGAATGGGCTGCCGGTAACTGCATTTCTTCGGTTTTGAAAACCGATGCAGGTACGAATGCTGGCGGCGGTAATAAAACCGATCGCAACCCTGACTACACCCATACCCTTGATACGCTCGATGTAGAAATAGCCCTGGCCACAATGCCAATGGATTTCGATATCTACAATTTCCCGGCATCAATTCACCGCCGGGCCAAAGAGATCGTCCAGAAGAAAGAAAGTCCGTTCAAGGAATGGTCTGCAGCGCTGCGCAAGGTCGCAGGCATCCTGGATTATTCCCGCGCAGCCATTTTTGCCCTTATCCGTGGCGCCACCAGCGATATTCACCATTTCCCGGTAAGTCTGCAGACCTATATCAATGCGAACCTGACCGAGCATAAGCATGACGTCCCTTCTGCTGAGACGCTTGAGAAAGCTGGTCATGTTTCATCTGCCGCTGTCACTCTGGACTCTGTGAAAAAGGCTATCGATGGAGATGAAGGTGTGCCTGACCTGGAAACTCTCCCAACTGACTTTCAGGTAATTGGCACCGAACTGGTGAAAGAAG
>OGES01001091.1_pt1 | contig 23236 bp, 23 predicted proteins | sample 1570711 | NCBI WGS metagenome assembly OGES01 (sample SAMEA2582133, study PRJEB24529) | metagenome | biome: Human gut stool | place: China | collected 2011 | reverse complement strand
ACCGCACGTACGGTTCTGCGAGGGTTTGTATCAGTAATGGTACATTCTACTTTCTGTAGCTATGAAGTGTATGAAAGTACATGGAGCGAAGGACCGAAACACAGTTACGTTTCTTGAAGGGAAACATGTTGAAAACACCGGAGGTTTAGAAAGACATGGGAACAAAACGACAAGATATAAGGACATTGTCCAAAAGACATCCTAAACTGGAAACGTTGATGTATCGAGTAGACAAAGAGTCTTTGATAAGACAACATCGTCTACAAAAGAAAGACAAAGCTCCAGGAATAGACATGGTAACTAAGGAAGTGTATCAGGAAAATCTAAATGAAAATATAGACAACTTGATGCATAGACTAAAGAGTTTTAGCTATAAACCACAACCCGTAAGACGAGTTGAAATCGACAAGGGAAATGGTAAGAAAAGACCTTTAGGGATACCAGTCTATGAAGACAGGCTCGTTCAAGGAGCTATGGCAGATATACTTAGTGATGTATATGAACCTAGATTTCTAGATTGTTCATATGGATTCAGACCAAATCGAAGTCCTCATGACGCGATTAAAGTTATTGATAATACAATAATGCACAAGAAAGTGAATTATGTACTGGATTGTGACATTAAAGGTTTCTTTGACAATGTGAATCATGAGTGGCTCATGAAATTTCTTCGAAATGATATCGCGGACCCGAACTACCTGAGATATATAGCGAGAATGCTCAAATCAGGTGTCATGATAGAAGGAAAATATGAGGATACAAGTGTAGGAACACCTCAAGGCGGACTGATTAGTCCAATACTTGCCAATGTGTACTTACATTATGTATTGGATTTATGGTTTGAAAAGTGTATCAAGAAACAATTATATGGAGAAGCTTACCTCGTAAGATTTGCCGACGATTTCTTGATAATGTTTCAATATGAAAGAGATGCACAAAGAGTATATGAAGCCATTACTAAAAGAATGGAACTTTTTGGATTGGAACTATCCAAAGAAAAGACACGTATACTTCCATTTGGAAGATATAGTGGTTCAAGAGAAACTTTTGATTTTCTAGGCTTTACACATTTCAACAGTAAGACAAGAAAAGGCTACTACACTGTGGGACATAAGATAAGTCGCAAAAAGAAGAAGCAATTTAAGTCTAATCTGAAGAAATGGGTCAAAAAGAATAGAGATAAACAATTTGATGAATTCATGAAGAAATTGAACAAGAAGTTAACGGGTAGTTTTAACTACTATAGTTTGAGTGGAATGATACGAGAGGTAAGAAACCTATGGAATCATGCTCAATATGTAACTTTTAAATGGCTAAACCGAAGGAGTCAAAGAAGAAGTTTCAAGTTGGAAAGGTTCTATGAAATATGGAATGACCTAATTGTTCACCCTTATATCCATGTGGATATTTGGAGTGGTGATAAAGTCATTTATAACAAGAATGTTTAAAGTAACAGTGGGGAGCCGTATGCGGGAAAACTGCACGTACGGTTCTTAGAGGAGTTTATCTCCAACTGTTTAAAGGAAGTATAGGAGGAGGTAAATTTACTCATGAAGAAATGTATAGAATTTAATGGGGTATCAAAAAAGTATGAAGTAGGAGAAAAAGCATTTTATGCATTGGATGATGTTTCTTTTTCAATTGATCAACATGAAATGGTTGTGATTTTAGGACCAAGTGGAGCGGGTAAATCAACGTTATTGAATATTATGGGTGGAATGGATCATGTGACTGATGGAAAAGTATATATGGATGGGCTCGATATTAGTGGGTATAGTGAAAAAGAATTAACGGATTATCGTGCTAAAAATATTGGGTTTATTTTTCAGTTTTATAATATTTTGCCGACACTGACAGTGAAGGAAAATGTGGATTTGATTCGGGATGTGGTTAAAAACGCAAAGGATTCGACTGAAATATTGAATAAAGTAGGTTTAAATGGTCAAGAAAATAAGTTTCCAAATCAATTAAGTGGAGGGGAGCAACAGCGTGTATCGATTGCGCGTGCGATTGCGAAAAATCCAAAATTATTACTTTGTGATGAGCCTACAGGGGCTTTAGATTCAAATACGGGAGTAGAGATTTTAAAGTTATTGCGAGAATGCACAAAAGAAAATACAGTTGTGATTGTAACGCATAATGCGTTGATTGCAGATGTGGCAGATCGTGTGATTCGTTTAAAGAATGGAAAAATTATTGAGAATATTGTGAATAAACAACCAAAGAACATAGATGAGGTGAACTGGTAATGTTGAGAAGAAAACTATATCGCAATCTTTGGCATTATAAGGGACAATTCTTTACCATCTTTTTAATGGTATTTATTGGAATGCTCGCATTTAGTGGTATTCATGGATATATGGACGGCATGGACGAAAGTGCTAAAGAGTATTATAAAGAATATAATTTGCAGGATTTATGGATCACAAATACAAATGTTTCAGATTCGGATTTAAATGACCTAAAATCACTAGATCATGTTCGTGATGTAAATCGTGCATTGGTTTTGAATGCGAAATTAAAGAGGTATAAAGATGTAACTTTAGAAACCAATATTTTGGAAGAGAATACCATTTCTAAAATGCATGTTGTTAAAGGGGAAAAATATGCATCAAACAAAAAAGGGGTGTGGTTTGATAGTTATTTGGCAGAATATTTAAATATTCATGTGGGAGATACTTTAGAGTTGGATGTTTCTGGTAAAATCTTGAAATTAAAAGTAAATGGTTTAGTGAATACACCGGATCATGTATATTTTGTGAAGGATTCAACAGAAATTTTTCCTACACATCAAAACTATGGCTTTGTATATATGTCGGCTCAAACTTTTCAAGACGCAATGCATGTGGATGTTACATATAATAAGGCTTATGTAGATGTAGATACACAAAGTCATGTTTCATCAGTAAAAAAAGAGATTCAAAAGGATTTTGATTTTATTTCTGTAACAGATCGAGATACGTCTTTTTCATATGCAGGCTATCAAGCAGAAGTAGAAGAAGGCCAAACCTATGCACCTGTATTTACGGGATTGTTCTTGATGATTGCGATTTTAAGTGTAATGAGTACAATGAATCGTTTTGTTCGCCAACAAAGAGTGCAGATTGGTACCTTAAAAGCACTTGGATTTAAAAATCGAAAAATCTATATCCATTATATTGGATTTGGTTTTATGATCAGCCTTGTTGCGGCTGTTTTAGGTGTTGTGGTTGGATACTTTACAATTGGTCAATTCTTTATTGATATGGAGGCAAGCTATTTTGAAATGCCAAATATCCATACTGTATTGTTGCCGGTTGTGATTCAAACAGCAGTTTTGGTTGTAGCTTTGATTTCTTTAGTCACATATCTTTCTTCCAGAAAGATTTTAAAGGAAACGGCAAGTGAGGCTTTGCGTTTAGAAGTGCCAAAGGTAAAAAAGAATAGTTTGGATTGGTCTGTAAAATTTAATAAATGTAAATTATCGACAAGATGGAATATTCGTGATATAGCTCGCAATAAAGGAAGAAGTATTGCAGCATGTGTTGGAATTATTGGATGTACAATGTTACTTGTATGTTCGTTTGGTTTGTGGGATACGATTGAGTCTTATATGGATTGGGAATATAAAATAATCAATACATATCAATATAAAATTAGTTTAAATAGTGATTATACAAAAGAACAATATGATCATTTAACTCACTTGTATGGAGATGCCACAAGTAAAAGTGTTGCGATTGAATTTAAAAATAAGGGGAAAACCGAAACAAGATCGATGCTTGTATTGGATGGAAAAGATAAATTGAATATCACAGATCATGATGAAAAAGTTATGTCTATTCATTCAAATGGTATCTATTTAACAGAAAAACTAGCTGAAAAGTATGGAATTCAAGTAGGAGACAAAGTTACTTGGCATTTGGCTGGAGATTCTTCTTGGCATACAAGTAGGGTAGTAGGATTGAATCGGGATCCTCAAATACAACAATTCACAATGTCAGAAAAGTATTATGAAAAGTTAGGATATACATATCGTGCAGATTCTATTTATACAAATAAGAAGGCTAAAAAATTAGATGGTGTTTCCAAGATTAGTAGTATTGAATCGATTCAAGAAGGTGTAGAGAGCATGCTTGAAGCGATGAAATCGATGATGGTCTTGTTGATTGTATTTGCGGTCTTATTAGGCTGTGTCATCTTATATAACTTGGGCGTGTTATCCTTTACTGAAAAACAATATCAATTTGCGACACTTAAGGTATTGGGCTTTAAGGATAAACAAATCAAGGAAATTTTTATCAAACAAAACACATGGATCATGTTGGTGGGAATGATCATTGGCTTGCCACTAGGCTATTATATGTTGTCGTATATTTATACGAATGCTTTAAATGAGACATATGATTTTCCAGCCGTTGTAGAATGGATTTCTTATGTGTACGCAATCATAGGAACCGTTTTAGTTTCATATGTAATGAATAAGTTGTTGGCAAGAAAAATCAAAACGATAAATATGGTTTCAAGTTTGAAGGCCAATGAATAATTCAATTTTCTTCGACAGTTGTTTATCGTATTTGCTTTAAATAAAGCATAAATCGAAAACAAAATGTTGTATGTAAAAAGAGGTTTCAAACTAGAAATCTCTTTTTTTGATTGAATTTTCAACTTATAGTTTAGATCGGAAAAAGTGTATGATTTTACTAAATTGAGGTCAGAAAAAGTGTAAAATATTATTGAATTTAGGTCAGAAAAAATGTATGGATTAGCAATTGAAAAACTTAAAGAATGGAAAAATAAAGAAGATCGTAAGTCTATAATTTTAATGGGGGGGGGCAAGACAAGTAGGACTTGGATCATGAAAGAATTTGGCAAAAACAAATATGCGAAAGTCGCATATATATCATTTTATAGTGCAATCTAAGAACACTCGTGACTTTAGTAATGAGATGAATTAGATGTTAGATAATTAATTTAAAAATAAAACATAAATATAATAATTTAATGATATACATATGTTATAATCAAAAATGTTTTAATAGGATATATGGCTGTTATTAAAGAGCCATAACCAAGGAGGTAATGAAAATGAAGAAAATTTTTGAAAATAAAAAGAAAGTGATTTTGATTGCAATTATAGCAATCTTGGCTCTTGGAGCTTTTGGTACTTATCAATATAACTCATACAAAGAAGAACAACGAGTTAAACAAATTGAAATTTGTAAATCTAAATTGACTAAATATTATGAAGCTTTTAATAAAGCTGAAACTCGTGAAGATAAATTATCTAAATTTAAAAATATTGTAAAAGAATGTAAAGAATATAAAAATTCTAAGAATTGTCTTAAAGAAGTAAGTAATGATTATGATAGCAAAATCAAAATCATGAAAAAGTATTTTGTAAATGAGTATCAGACAGAAATTACTAAGAATACTTTAGAAGAAATTGAAAATATTCAAGATAAAGCTAAATTTGAAGAATCTGTAAAAGCGTTGAACGAAATTTCTGAAATGATTAAATCTGAAACAGGAATTGTTCTTAAAAAAGATGAAGCTAAAAAATATCAAGAAGATATCGATGCTTTGATTAAAACTTACAATAAGCGTGTAGAAGAAATTAAAGAAGCTGAAAAGAAAGCTGAAGAAGAGAAGAAAAAGGCAGAAGAAGAACGTAAAGCGCAAGAAACAACAGCTGTTAATAATAATAGTAGTAGTTCAAGTTATTCTGGTTCATATTCAAATTCATATTTTGGAAATAGTTCTTCAAGTCAACCTTCAAATAGTTCTTCAAGTAATAGTGGAGGAAATACTAGCACTCCATCTCAGCCATGGAATTATGGATATCGTCGTACTGAAGGTTGGGACTATGACGAGAATGGTAACAAAATAAACATTCATGTACTTTGGATTTCTCCAAATGGAGATATATATGATGACAATGGAAATTTTATTGGTCATCGTTGGTAAAATTAATTATCATAAACAAAATTTATATAAAATAAGATATGTATAAGGTGGTGCAAGAATGAAGAAAGAATACAAAGAAATGCAAGATTTCATCGATGACGTTCACGCACAGTTATCAATTAAAGAAATGATTATTGACATGGGTATTGTTACTAAAGAAGATTTTCATGGAGTATTATGTTTCACTATGTTATACGGATGTCGAAGAAGTATTATTTCCACTAACATATAATGAGACAGGCATCGATCTAGGTATCAAGGATTTTATCGTATTGAGTAATGGAGAAAAGGTAGAGAATCCAAAATATCTGAAGAAGTCGATTGAGAAACTGAAAAAGCTCCAGAAGCAGCAGTCACGAAAAACAAAGGGCGGCCGCAACTGGATCAAAAACAGGATCAAGATTGCAAGACTTCATGAAAAGATAGCGAATCAAAGAATGGATTTTATCAACAAACTATCTACAAGAATCATTAGAGAATATGACATTATCTGCATTGAAGATCTAGAAGTTGACAACATGCTTAAAAATCACAATTTAGCACAGTCTATATCGGATGTATCCTGGTCAAAGTTTACAACACAGCTAGAATATAAAGCAAAATGGTATGGAAAGGTGATCAAGAAAGTGGATACATTCTATGCGAGCAGTCAGACCTGTCATTGTTGCGGATACAAGAATGAAGAAACAAAAGATTTAAAAGTAAGGGAATGGACATGCCCAAAATGCCATTCGAATCATGACAGAGATATAAATGCATCCATCAATATATTGATGCAAGGCATGTTAGCAATCTAGATAAAAACAAAAGAACCGCAGGAACTGCGGGGATAGCTTGGTAAGAAAGGTTTCGATAGAAACCTGTTCCCAAGAATCTCGTCACTTCAGTGATGAGAGGTTCAAGCGGTGTCAACACTATAATCTAAAAGGATGGAATTTTAATTTCCATCCTTTAATGTATTTGTTTATCTTTAAATTGTAGACGAGCTAAGGCCCTTGCCATACTGGCTTGTGACATATAATATTCACGAATGGATTGTTTTTGTCTCATTCTTTCTTTAGCACGTTCTAATGATTCTTTGGCTCTTCTTGCATCTAATTCTTCTTGTGTTTCACATGTATCAACTAAAACTTCGGCTTGGTTGTTTGAAAAAATCATGGATCCGAATCCGCTAACAACTTCAATCTCAGAATTATCTTCTTTTCGGATTTTTAAAAGTCCAGGCGTTATCGCATAGATTGTCTTGGCATGATGTGCAAGAAATTGTTTACTTCCATTGGGTGTGTGTATCGTTAATACTTGTGCTTTACCATTATAAAATACGTGATCACTGGCCATGATTTTTAAATCAAAAAGTTCCATAATTATACTTCTTTCGCTTTTTCTTTGACTTCTTCAATGGTTCCTACATTGAAAAATGCGCTTTCAGGATATTCGTCCATTTCTCCATCTAAGATTGCCTTAAAGCCTTTAATTGTATCTTGCAAAGGAACATATTTTCCTGGAATCGAAGTAAATTGTTCAGCTACATGGAATGGTTGAGCCATAAAGTTACGTAAACGACGAGCTCTTGCTACAACAGTCTTATCTTCATCACTTAATTCATCCATTCCAAGAATGGCGATAATATCTTGTAGTTCTTTATATTTTTGAAGATATTGTAAAACACGTTGAGCTGTTTCATAATGTTCTTCTCCTACAATATCGGGTTGAAGAATTCTTGAACTCGATTCAAGTGGATCTACAGCAGGATAAATACCTTGTTCAACAACTTTACGAGATAAGACGGTTGTCGCATCCAAATGTTCGAATGTTGTTGCTGGAGCAGGGTCAGTTAAATCATCTGCAGGAACGTATACAGCTTGTACACTAGTAACAGATCCATTTTTTGTGGAAGAAATACGTTCTTGAAGTTGTCCCATTTCATTAGCAAGTGTAGGTTGATATCCTACGGCTGAAGGCATACGACCAAGTAGAGAAGAAACTTCAGATCCAGCTTGTACAAAACGGAAGATGTTGTCGATAAATAATAATACGTCTTTATGTTCAATATCACGGAAATATTCAGCCATAGTCAGTCCGGTTTCGGCAACACGCATTCTGGCTCCTGGACTTTCATTCATTTGTCCAAAGACAAGTGCAGTGTTCTTGATTACACCGGATTCACTCATTTCTGTATATAAATCGTTTCCTTCACGACTTCTTTCTCCAACACCTGTAAAGATGGAATAGCCTCCATGTTCACTGGCTATATTACGAATCAATTCTTGGATCAGTACGGTTTTTCCGACGCCGGCACCTCCAAACAACCCAATCTTTCCACCTTTGGCATAGGGTGCTAATAAGTCGATAACTTTAATTCCTGTTTCAAGAACTTCTGTAACAGGAGATTGATCTTCAAATTTTGGTGGTTTTCTGTGAATGGGCCAATATGTATCTGTATCAATCGCTTCTTTTCCATCAATGGTATCACCTAAAACATTAAACAAACGACCTAAATTTTGTGTTCCAACTGGAATTTCTATGCCCATTCCTGTAGATAAGACAGGCATATCTTTTTGTAGGCCTTCACTAGGCGATAACATGATACAACGAACGGTATCGGTTCCAATGTGCTGCATAACTTCCATTACAACTTTTTTGCCATGGTTATCAACCTGCAAAGCGGTTTGAATATATGGAAGTGGCGTTTCATCAAAATGTACGTCAACAACAGGACCCATAACTTGTGTGATTTTTCCTATTTGCATGTGGATTGACTCCTTTTCTTCTTTTGTAGCTGTTGCCTTCTAGCTTTGGCACCAGCTGCAACTTCTGTTATTTCTTGTGTGATTTTTGCTTGTCTTTGACGATTGTATTGTAAAGATAAACTGTTTAATAATTCTTCACCATTTTTATTTGCTGAATCCATTGCCTGCATTCGCGCAAAGTTTTCGGATGCATAAGATTCAACAAGGGCGCTATAAATAAATCCAGATAAATAATCAGGGATGACAATGTTTAATAATTCTGTTGGACTTGGCTCTAACTGAATAGAGTGAATGGTTTGTCCATCAACTTCAACTTCATGATTTAAACGATATAGCGGAAGTAACTGTTCAACATCGACCGTAAATTGATTGTGCTGATCCATACGTGTATAGATAATTAATACTTCATCGATTGTTTTTTCAGCATACAGCTCAAGCATTTTACTCGAAATGGATCTTGCACGACTTAAAGTTGGGTTTTGCGCTGTATATAGAAAGCTTTCTTCAACAGGAATGTGTCGTCTTAAAAAGTATTGTCTTCCAACTTCTCCAATCATATAGAGCTTATAGTTTGGATGAGCTTTAATGATTTGTTCAGTGAGCTTTAAAACATTAAGGTTGTAGGCACCTGCCAATCCTTTATCTCCAGTAACACATATGATGGCCTTATTTTGATGTTTCTCGTCAATATATTCTCGACTATCTAAGTAAGGGTGTTCAAAGTGATCAGGAAGATTTTGAAGAATTGTCAAAATTTGTTTCCTTAATGAGTAAAAATAAGGATCGGTATTCGCTGCCTTTTGTTTGGCTGTATTCATTTTTGTTGAAGAAATCATATACATGGCTTTTGTGATCTTCATAGTCGATTGAATACCATTCATTCGATCTTTAATTTCTCGAATTTGTGACATTATTCTTGTCCTCTATATTGCTTGGCTAATGTAATGATTCTTGTCTTTAAATTGTCATCCAGTTTTTTAGTTGTGTTGATTTCTCGACTGATTTCACTGTGATTTTCATTAAACCAATCGAGTAATTTTGTTTCTTCTTTTTTGACTTGTTTTGGATCCAAATCATCTAAAATTCCTGCGTCTGCAACAACGAGTACAATAACCATGTCTGCATGTGACATAGGGTGGTTTAAAGGTTGTTTCAAAAGTTCCATAAGTACTTGTCCGTGTTGAAGTTGTCGTTTTGTCGCATCATCTAAATCGGAGGCAAATTGTGTAAACTCCTTCATTTCACGGTATTGAGCTAAGTTGATACGTAAAGAACCAGATGCTTTTTTCATGGCTTTAGTTTGAGCTGCACCACCAACACGGCTAACAGATAATCCAACGTTAACAGCAGGTCTTTGTCCTTCAAAGAATAAATCACTTTCTAAGAAGATTTGTCCATCTGTAATTGAAATAACGTTGGTTGGAATATATGCACTTACGTCTCCATCTTGAGTTTCAATAATTGGAAGAGCTGTGATGGATCCTCCTGAATTTAATCTAGAAGAACGTTCTAGTAGTCTAGAATGTAAATAGAATACATCACCTGGATAGGCTTCACGTCCTGGAGATCTTCCTAGCAATAAGGAAATTGTACGATAGGCAACAGCATGTTTGCTTAAATCATCGTAGACAATCAGTACGTCTTTGCCTTGATGCATAAAGTATTCAGCTAGAGAAGTTGCAGAATAAGGGGCAATATATTGTAGGCTGGCCGAATCGGCAGCCGTAGAGTTTACAATTACTGTATAGTCCATCGCATCATTCTTCTTTAATGTATTGACTAAGTTAGCAACTGTACTTGCTTTTTGAGCAATAGAGACATAAATACAAATACAATCTTTTCCTTTTTGATTTAGTATAGTATCTAATGCGATGGAAGTTTTACCTGTTTGACGATCACCGATGATCAATTCACGCTGTCCTCTTCCAATAGGAAACATAGAGTCAATGGATAGAATGCCTGTTTCCATAGGGGTTGTGACAGGTTTACGGTTAATAATGCTTGGAGCTGGTTCTTCGATAGGGCGCATTTCAGTGGCTTCAATAGGACCAAGTCCATCAATTGGATTTCCAAGTGGATCTACGACACGGCCTAGAAAATTAGAGCTGACTGGCATACCTGCTTGTTTTTTTGTTCGAGAAACCTTTGTACCTTGACCAATAGTACCTTCTGTGTCAAATAGAATAACACCGATGTTTTCGGTTGTGATATCGAGTACCATTCCTTTTGTACCATTCTCAAAAACAACAACTTCTCCATACATCGCATGATCTAATCCCAAAATGGTTGCGATACCATCTCCAATTGTTTCGACATAGCCAACTTCATTTTCTTGGGAAGTGGCTTCAAATTGTTCGATGGCCTCTTTTAAGATGGACATAAGTGTTCCATCCTTTTTCATTTGAATGGCTTTATCCCTGGCAGCCTGAATTTGTTCTTGAAGCTGTTGTTGACGAGAACGCGTAGACCAATCGTATTCATCGTTGTTTGCACTTAGAATAAAGCCTCCGCGTACACTTGGATCAATTAAGATATTGAGTGTTATGTTGTGGGCTTGGTATTTATTTTTAAGGAATGTCTTTATTTTTTCTTCTTGCGCTGCACTAGGTCTTGTTACGCAGCGTAAGGTTGCATTTAAATTTTCGTTGTTCATTTATTTCATTTCCTTTAAAAAATCATCATATAGTTTTTCATCGCTCTTTGTATTTGTGATTTTATCAGCTGCTTTATTGATTAAATCCGCAATTTCAGATTTAGCTTTTGCCTTTTCTTCATTTGCCACTTCAATCGTTTTGATGCGAGCTTGTTCAATCATTTCATCGGATTTTTTGTTTGCATCCGCAATAATTTGTTCATATTCAAGACTTGCTTGTTCTTTTGCATCCGCTAGCATGCCATCACAAATTGTCTGCATATTTTCAAGCTGTTGATTAGCTTTATTTTTTGATTCAAGAGCTTCTTGCTTTTGTTGATTTGCCAAGGCAAAATCAGATTCTATTTCTTGTTTTCTCTTATCAAGAATGTCATGTACTGGCTGAAATAGAAAATGTTTCATCAGTGCATATAAAATAAGTAGATTGATGATTGTCCAAAGAATATTGGAATCAATTCTTAACATAGATTATCCCACCTATTTCACCATCAAGATAATTAAGATCCCTAATACAAATCCGTAGATAGCAGTTGCTTCAGCTAAAGCCGCACCAATTAATAAGGTACTACGAATTTTCCCGTGAGCTTCTGGTTGTTGGGCAATTGCTTTTACGGCACTGCTTGTCGCAAAACCAATACCTAATCCTCCACCAATAACGGCAAATGCTGCCATTCCAACTCCGATTGCTGTTAAACTCATTTTCATTTCCTCCTAAATTATTCTGTTTCTGTCGCTTCTGCGATAAATAATGATGTTAAAAAGACAAATACATAAGCTTGAATGAATCCATCAAAGAAATCAAAGTACAAGCTAAATACAGTAGGTATAAAGACGGGAACGACCATTTTGATCATTTCCATAATAACGAAGGCACCAATGACATTACCAAATAGACGCATGCATAGGGATAAAGGACGTGTAAAGACCTCAAGAATATTGATGGGTGTAACCACAGCGACAGGCTGAGTAAAGCTTTTGATCCAACCTTTCATTCCTTTTGCGCGTATTCCGCTAATTTCGATTAAGATAATACTCATAAGTGCTAATGCGATTGTGACATTCATATCCTTGGTTGGTGGTTTCATACCAAAGATGCCAATGATGTTCGCAAGACCTATATATAATAGGATGGTTGAAATATAAGTACTATATTCTTTGGCATTTTCACCAAGCATGGAGATTGTGAATTTATCTAGCCACAACACAATGCTTTCGGCTACAATTTGTTTTTTACCCGGATTATGAACTTTGAGTCCTTGGGTTAACCAAGCAGAAAGTAAAACAAGTATAGCCATGACAACCCACGTGATGACAACAGATTCACTAATCGTAAAGGGACCGATAGTAAACGCGGTGTCAACGTTTAACTGATCGAGTAGTTCTTTTGTGAACTCTTCCATAGCTCCTCCTTTCAAAACAATAAAAAAACGTTGGAGATAATTCGTGAAGTTACGAATTAAGACAAAATTCGTTTTTCTATAAGCTCGCATTTTAGTTCTCATGATTTCGAAATTCAAGTCTTTTTATCAATGTAAACGTTATCTGTTTTATATGATAAATTTTTGTATATTTCGCATATATGATACATATGTCTCAATTACATAATCGACTTTGTTTTGTGTTTGAATTTTAGAAAAAAGGGCATAAAAAAAAGGAAGAATCGATCTTCCTCTTAGTGTTCTTTTGTATGATCAAAAGCCATGCCTAGAATGGTTTCAATATGTTCATCGTCTAATGAATAGTAGACAGTCTTTCCTTCTTTTCTAGATTTGATGAGTTTAGAAAGGCGTAGTGCCTTTAATTGATGTGATACGGCAGATTTTGTCATATCGAGTACGTTAGCCAAATCGGATACGCACATTTCGCTTTGTTGAAGAGATAATAAAAGTTGAAGACGTGTACTATCTCCCATGACTTTAAAGAAATCGGATAGGTTCATGATTTCATCAAAGGCCGGCATGTTTTCTTTTACTTCTTGTACTAATTCTGTATTTTTAGGTTTGCAGTCACAATGTGTACCAATCATAAGTTCTCCTTTTTTCTTTATTATAGTTGAATGATTGAACAATTGTCAAAAAGTTGTTGACAACATGTATGATTCCTATATAATGAAAGTGTAAAAAGTTGAATATGTGTTCAACTATTCAAACGTGGAGGAAAATCATATGAAAAAGAGTTATAAGATTGATGTAGATTGTGCAAACTGTGCAAACAAAATGGAAGTAGCTGCTAATAATACAGAAGGTGTTAAGAGTGCAGTTGTAAACTTCATGATGTTAAAGATGAATGTTGAATTTGAAGATGGAGTTCAACCTAAAGAAGTTATGGCTCGTGTATTAGAAAATTGTAAAAAAGTTGAAGATGATTGCGAAATTTTCTTTTAATGAAAAGTAAGATGCGAAAGCATCTCTATTTTTCGGTTATTATAGTTGAATGATTGAACAATTAATGTTTTTGGAGAGGTAGAGATAAGTATGAACAAGAAACAGAAAAAGATGTTAAAGCGAATCATTGTTGCGAGTATTCTTTTTATCATAATTAAGGTCGTAAAACTACCTGAATACATTGAGATTCCTTTGTTTCTAGTGGCCTATCTAGAAATTGGTTATGATATTCTTCTTAAGGCTTTTAAAGGAATTAGAAATCGTCAGGTATTTGATGAGAATTTTTTGATGGCTGTCGCAACTGTAGGCGCTATTGGTTTGAAATCTTTTGATGAAGCAACAGCTGTTATGTTGTTCTATCAGATTGGGGAATGGTTCCAGAGTTATGCGGTTGGAAAAAGTCGTAAAAATATCACGGAATTAATGGATATTCGTCCGGATTATGCCAATGTGGAAGATGAGGATGGAAATCTTGAACAGGTAGATCCAGATGAAGTTGAAATCGGTACAATTATTGTGGTTAAGCCTGGTGAAAAAGTGGCTATTGATGGAATTGTCATTGAAGGAAGTTCTACTCTAAATACAGCGGCTTTAACAGGGGAAAGCTTGCCTAGAGAAGTCAGTGAAAATGATGAAGTAATCAGTGGTTGCATCAATATGACGGGCTTATTAAAAATTAAGACAACAAAAGAATTTGGGGAATCCACTGTATCAAAAATTTTGGATTTGGTTGAAAATGCATCAAGTAAGAAATCTCGTTCTGAAGCCTTTATTTCACGTTTTGCGAGAATTTATACGCCAGCCGTATGTTATAGTGCTTTGGCATTGTTCTTACTTCCACCAGTATTCAATTTGATTATGTCAAATCCTGCTGACTTTGGCACATGGCTATATCGTGCCTTAACATTCTTAGTTATTTCTTGTCCATGTGCATTGGTAATCAGTATTCCTTTGAGTTTCTTTGCCGGAATTGGTGGCGCCAGCAATCAGGGGGTTTTGGTAAAAGGATCGAATTATTTAGAAGCATTGGCTTCATGTAAATATGTTGTATTTGATAAAACAGGTACAATGACACAAGGTGTATTTGAGGTGGCAGGCATTCATCATGCGAATATTCCAGAAGAAAAGTTATTAGAGTATGCGGCAATGGCTGAAAGTTATTCTACGCATCCTATTTCTAAAAGTTTATTAAAGGCGTATGGAAATACCATTGATAAATCACGTATTGAAAATGTAGAAGAAATAAGTGGTCATGGAGTTAAAGCTGTAATTGATGGAGTGCAAGTACTTGCAGGTAATGATAAATTAATGAAGATGTATAATATTCCTTATCAAGAATGTCATAGTATTGGTACGATTGTTCATGTGGCTATTGATGGAAAATATGCAGGTCACATTGTGATTTCGGATATGTTGAAGCCACATGCCAAAGAAGCAATTGAAGCATTGAAGAAGGCGGGCATTAAACAAACAGTCATGTTGACTGGAGATGTAAAAAGTGTGGCAGATAAAGTCGCCTCTGAATTACATATTGATAAAGTGTATTCGGAATTATTGCCTCAAGATAAGGTGAATAAAGTTGAAGAATTATTATCTTTAAAGCACTCGAAAGAAAATATTGCCTTTGTCGGAGATGGAATCAATGATGCTCCAGTATTATCAAGAGCCGATATTGGTATTGCGATGGGTGCTTTAGGCAGTGATGCAGCCATTGAGGCAGCTGATATTGTTTTGATGGATGATGATCCATTAAAGATTTCTAAAGCCATTAAGATTGCGAAGAAATGTATTCATATTGTATATGAGAATATTTATTTTGCGATTGGTGTTAAATTGATCTGTTTATTATTAGGTGCCATTGGTATTGCGAATATGTGGGTTGCGATTTTTGCGGATGTTGGAGTTATGATTATTGCCGTATTAAATGCGATTCGTGCATTAAATGTTAAAAATTTGTAAGGAAATCTTAGGATTTCCTTATTTTGATATTGTGTTAAATTTGTTTTAGTTGTATCTTTGTCTTGTACGCAGAAAAGGAGATTCGAGATGCAGGAATTAAAACCAATTAAAGAAGGAAAAGTACGTGAAATTTATGACAATGGGGACAACCTTATTATGGTTGCGACAGATCGTATCAGTTGTTTTGATGTAATTTTAAACAATGAGGTTACAAAAAAAGGAACTGTTTTAACACAGATGTCAAAATTCTGGTTTGACTACACAAGCGATATCTTACCTAATCACATGATTAGTGTGGATACAAAAGATATGCCGGAATATTTCCAACAAGAAAAATTTGAAGGAAAATCAATGTTATGTCGTAAATTGAACATGCTTCCAATCGAATGTATTGTTCGTGGTTACATCACAGGTAGTGGATGGGCTAGCTACAAAGAAACAGGAAAGGTTTGTGGTATTGAACTTCCAGAAGGATTACAAGAATCACAACAACTTCCAGAACCAATTTATACACCTAGTACAAAGGCTGAAATTGGTGATCACGATGAAAACATTTCTTTTGAACAAAGTATTGCGCACTTAGAAAAACACTTCCCAGGTCATGGTGAAGAATATGCGACTAAGATCAAAGATTGCACAATCGCTTTATATAAAAAATGTGCTGAGTATGCTTTAAGCAAAGGGATTATTATTGCGGATACAAAATTTGAATTTGGTTTAGACGAAAATGGTAATATCGTTATTGGCGATGAAATGTTAACTCCTGATAGTTCTCGTTTCTGGCCTGCAGATGGATATGAAGCTGGTCATTCGCAACCATCATTTGACAAACAATTTGCGCGTGACTGGCTAAAGGCAAATCCAGGTAATGACTGGACACTTCCTCAAGAGATTGTGGATAAGACAATTGAAAAATATCTTCAAGCTTACACAATGTTGACAGGAAAAACATTATAATTAGAAAATACCCATAAGTGGAATGCTTATGGGTATTTTTTTGAAAACTGTATTTTTTGATGCCTGAATATATTTGAAAACCGTAAAATATGATGTTAAAATTTACTTGAAAACCGGAGGGAACTATGTTTAAAAGAAAGATTGAATCCTATTTAGAAACATATTTGAATAGTGATGAAGAACGAATTTTATGTGTTGATGGGGCAAGACAAGTTGGAAAATCGTTCATTATTCGAGCTTTGGCAAAAAAGTATTATACAAATTATGTAGAAGTGAATATGATTGATGATTATGCAGGTGATAAATTATTTGCAGATGTGAAAAACAAAGATGAGTTTTACTTGCAGTTGAGTATTTTGCATGGAGATAAATTAAAAGAAAGAGAAAATACAATTGTTTTTTTGGATGAGATTCAAGTGTACCCACATTTATTGACGATGCTAAAGTCATTGCGTTATGACAATCGATTTAAGTATATTTGTAGTGGTTCTTTGTTGGGGGTTACTTTGCATAAAACAACTTCGATTCCGATGGGATCTATTTTGGAAAAAGAGATGTATCCAATGGATTTTGAGGAATTTTTATGGGCCTGTGGAGTTGGGAATGAATTTATTTCTTACATGAAGCAGTGTTATGAAACAAAAGCGTCTTTAACAGAATCGATGCATAATAAAATTTTAAATCTGTTTAAAACATATCTATATGTCGGTGGTTTACCAGATGCAATAAAGGCATATGTAGAAACAAAAAATGTATATAATATTCGAGAAGTACAAACTCTAACACATAAGTATTATCGAGAAGATGCTGGTAAATATGATGAAGATAATCGTCTTGTGATTCAAAAAATGTATGATTATATTCCCTCAAATATCGAAAATAAAGTAAAAAGGATACAATTTACAAAAATTGAAAATCAACCAAACGCAAGATTTAAAAATTATGAACACGAATTCGAATATTTGATATCTTCAGGTATTGCGTTACCAGTTTCTGCAATTGCAGAACCGAGTTTTCCATTGATCCAGTCTTCTAAGAAAAATTTAATAAAACTATATATGAATGATGTGGGATTATTTACCAATATTTTGTATAGTTACAATGTCAACGCAATATTAAAAGATGAAGTGAAAGTAAATTTAGGGGCTGTATACGAAACGGTGGTTACACAAGAATTGAAAGCACATGGGCATAATTTGTATTATTATGATCGTAGAAAAGTCGGAGAAGTAGATTATTTAATCGATGATTATTCGACTTTAAGTGTTGTCCCTATTGAAATAAAATCAGGACGAGATGGCTATGAATTTAGTGCATTAAAAAAGGTGATTGCACTACAAGAGAATAGAATCCAAAAAGGATATGTATTCTCAAATGATAGAGTGGTTAAGGAAGAAAATAATATAGTGTATATGCCAATATACTATATTATGTTTATGTGAGGAAATGAAAATGAAACAAGGTGTATTTATAACATTTGAAGGAAATGATGGATCAGGAAAAACAACCGTATGTAAAGCGGTACAAGAAGAATTAATCAAAATGGGATACGATTGTATTTATACTCGTGAGCCAGGCGGAAGTAAGATTGCCGAATCTATTCGTAATATATTATTAGATGTAAATAATACGGAGATGGATGATCGTACAGAAGCATTATTATATGCAGCAAGTCGTAGACAACATTTAAAAGAAGTTGTTCTTCCGGCATTGGAAAATAAGAAGATCGTATTGTGTGATCGTTTCATTGATTCAAGTTTGGCATACCAAGGAATTGCACGCGGCATAGGATTAAAAGAAGTGTGGGATATCAATCAGTTTGCGATTGATGGATGTATGCCTGAAAAGACTCTATTTTTATCCGTTAGTGTAGAAACGGGTAAAAAACGTATGAATCTTCGTGGTGACTTGAATCGTTTGGACCAAGAAGAAAGTTCATTCCACAAAGCTGTACGTCAAGGCTATGAAACATTAGTTTCTATGTATCCAGAACGCATTGAAGTGATTGATGCCGAGCCTTGTAAAGAAGAAGTTTTAAAAAGTGCTATGAAATGTGTTTTAAAGGTTATTAAAGAACATGAATAAAGAGTATTTAAAAAAAGCACAACCTGTTGTGTATCAGACGTTGTCGAATGCTTTAAAAAATCAAAGAGTTGCGAATGCCTATTTATTTCACGGGCCAAAAGGCTCAAGCAAATTAGAAACGGCCATCTTATTTGCACAAAGTATTGTATGTGAACATACAGATAATGATGGATTTGCATGTCAAGAATGTGAAAGTTGTAAACGTATAGAGAACGAAGAATCTTTAGACTACATGATTGTATCGAATGATCGTATTAAAAAGAAAGATATAGTGGATTTACAGACGTTTTTTGAATCAACGAGTGCAGGAAAACAAAATGCTCGAATCTATATTCTAGATCATTATGATAAGGCTACGCCAGATGCTTCAAATAGCTTGTTGAAGTTTTTAGAGGAGCCAAGTGAAGGGATTTATGGTATATTAATTGCGGATGAAAAATCCAATGTATTACCGACTATTCAATCTAGGTGTCAGGCTATTCATTTTAAACCGGAAAGCTGTGAACACTTATTGCTTGAAAATACAAGTGAAGAAAACGCAAAGATGCTTGCAGAATCTGGATATACATATGATAAGGCAATTGAATTATTGTCTTTACCTGATTTTGAAGAATTAAAACAAATTGCACTTGAATATATTGAACATGCCTCTTCTTTTTCACAAATTGAAAAGATGCAGACAAATGTGTTTGTGAATAAGTCAGATCGTATGAATAAGGATTGGGTACAGTTGTGGATTCAGTGGGTTTTATTCTATGTAAAAAATGATAGGGTAAATTTACCTTTAGAAAAAAAAGTAAAACTATATTCGATTTTGGTTGAAAATATGGATATGTTGTATCGACCAGTCGATTTAGGTTTATTTATGGATAAGCTTTATTATGATATTAGGAAGGCTGTGATTTAGTGAATACAGAAGGAAAAGTAACGTATAAATATATTGTTTATATACAGTTTGAAGAATCAAAAAAAGCCTACACTTTTGGATCAGATGTTAAATATTATACAAATGATGTTGTCGTTGTAGAAACTGTACGTGGGCAAGAACTAGGAAAGGTTTGTGTGCCAACGGTTGATTTTGATGCTTCAAAAGTTAAGGGAGATATCAAGCCAGTATTGCGTAAGGCAACGCAAGAAGATATTAAATGTAAAGAAGAAAATGTTGAAAAAGCTAAAGAAGCAATGAAGATTTGTCACGAGTGTGTCGCAAATTTGAAGTTGGATATGCATTTAATCAGCTCAGAATATACATTGGATCGTACAAAAGTCATTTTTACATATGTGTCGGACGATCGTGTTGATTTTAGACAACTATTGAAAGACTTAGCTCAACATTTACATTGTCGTATCGAGTTAAGACAAGTAGGGCCAAGAAACAAAGCTAAAATCGTAGGTGGAATTGGAAATTGCGGTATGGAATGTTGCTGCTCAAGATTTATGTCAGATTTTGATACGGTATCTATTAATATGGCTAAAAACCAGTTGTTGGCATTGAATATTCAGAAAATGAGTGGTCAATGTGGAAAGCTAATGTGTTGTTTACGTTTCGAAAATGAAGAGTATACAAGAATGCGTAAAGATTTACCAAAGATGAATTCGATTGTGAGTTATCAAGGTAAAAAATATCGTATTTCAAGTATGAATGTGCTTCAAAAACAGGCAAAACTAGAAAACAAAGAAGAAGTCTTGTTTGTGGACTTTAAAGAATTGTGGCCAGATAAGGATTTTAACAATGATTAGACAGAAGAGTTTTGAATCGAATACTTCCACCTTGTATTTGGTTCCTACGCCTATTGGCAATTTACAGGAAATGACACCTAGAGCTCTAGATATTTTAAAAGAAGTGAGTGTGATTGCGGCAGAAGATACGCGAAATACAAAAAAACTTTTAATGGCATATGGCATTGATACAATGTTGATGTCGCATCATGAACATAATCAGCAAGTTAGTATTCCAAAAATCATTGAACGATTGGAAAATGGTGAAGATGTTGCGGTAGTATCCGATGCAGGTTATCCCTTGGTTTCGGATCCAGGACAAAAATTAGTTCAAGAAACCATTTCGCATGGATTTAATGTGGTTTCAGTTTCAGGTGCTAACGCGGCTATGAATGCATTGGTCGCAAGTGGATTGAGTTGTTATCATTATTTGTTCTATGGCTTTTTAGACAATAAGAGTTCAAAAAGAAAGAAACAGCTCGAAGAAATCAAAGCAATTCCTTATACAATGATTTTTTATGAAGCACCCCATCGTATTGAAGATACTTTACAAGATATGTTGGAAGTATTGGGCAATCGTCAAATGTGTTTAGCTAGAGAACTCACAAAAGTGCATGAAGAATATATTCGTGGAACCATTGAAGAAGTGTTAGAGGTAGCGGCTACATGTAAAGGTGAAATGGTTATTGTCATGGATGGATTTAAACAAGATGAAGTTGTATTTGATATGTATACAGCCATTACGAAAGTGGATGAATATATTGAATCTGGAATGCGTACAAAAGAAGCTATTGGTTTAGTTGCTAAAGAAATGGCTTGTAAAAAGAATGAATTATATGAAGCTTATCATAAAAGATAGGCTTTTTTCTTTTATATAAAGTAAATTATGTTGTTACAGAAATTAAATGTAAAAAGCAATTGAATATGTTTCAGAAAGCGTTATAATGGTTTACATGAAAGAGAAGAGGAAGAGTTATGAATAAGAGAAAAGTATGTGCTCTAGGGATGGCATTTGTACTTGCAGGATGTTCTGCAGGTGGATCAGGTTCTGGTAAAGAACAAACATTAACTGTTGGATTGTTTACAGAAATGAATGGAGATTTTTCTCCTATGTATTATCAGACCGTTAACGATCACAATGTAGTTAACTTGGTATATCAAGGATTATTGGCATATGACAAGGATGCCAATTTAGTTCCAGAATTAGCAGAGGATTTACCTACTATTAGTGATGATGGTACAACGATGACATTTAAATTGAAGAAAGGTGTTAAATTCAGTGATGGATCTAAATTTACTTCAAAAGATGTAAAGGCAACGTTTAGCGTTATGGCTGATCCAAGCTATACAGGACGTTTTTCAAGTAATGTTGATTTCTTAAATGGATATAGCGAATATCATGATGGAGATGCCAAAGATGTCTCAGGTATTGAAACACCGGATGATTATACCGTTGTATTCCACATGTCTAAACCAAAAATCGATGCAGAATCGACTTTGGGAACACAAAAAATTTGTAGTACAAAAACATTGAAGTATAAGAAGGGAAAAACTTCGAATGTTGAAAAAAACAATAGTAATCCTATTGGAACAGGTCCTTATAAATTAAAATCATTCTCTAAAACAGAGGGAGCTTCATTGGATCGAAATGAAAATTTTGAAGCTAAGGATGGAGAATACCAAATTTCTAAGATTATGATCAAGAAAACAGAGACTTCGACTGAAATCAAAGAATTGGAAAATGGAACTGTCGATTATATTCCAGATGTAGTAGATGCGAATAAAATCAACACAGTAGCCAAAGACAAAGATAAAGGTTTGACTATGGATTCTTATCCAAGTGATCGTGAAGACTTCTTGTTCATGAATACAGCTGCAGGTGCATGTCAAGATCAGGCTGTTCGTCAAGCTTTGGCTTATGGATTTGATCGTGAAGCCTATATCGCAAGCTATTATAAATTAGATGATAAAGATGCTAAATTGGCATATGTACCAGGCTTATTTGGTAACCCAGTATCTGGCGAAAATAGTGCATATGTTCGTGGTGAAGAAAAAGTTGATGGGGCTACTTACTATGATTATGATGTAGAAAAGGCAAAACAAATCTTAGACGATGCGGGATGGACTGTTGGTAGTGATGGTATTCGTGAAAAAGATGGTCAAAAATTAAGTATTAAGTTCTTGGCTACAAAAGAAAAAGATGCGATGGATACAATGATTCCTATGTTACAAAAAGAGTGGGGAGAACTTGGTGTCGACTTCAAGGCAAATACAATGGAATTTAATACAGTTATTGCAACTGTAGGTGATGATTCAGCTGTTGGTGATTGGGATGTATCTTATTTAGGAAACTCTTTTACAAGCCCTGAAGATACAAGCGTTGATTACTTTATTCAATCACAAGGCGTAAATAACCTTGCTCGTTTAAAAGATGATGAATTAGATTCATACTTAGCTGCAGGTGCTTATACAGCTGATAAAGAAGCTTCAGCAGCTGCTTACTTAAAGGCGTATGTTCGTCAAGCAGAATTATGTGCATACTTACCAACAGATGGTGTACAAACATATTGTTTACGTAATAAGAAAGTAAAAGGTTTGAAGACTTCTTCTACATTTATTTGGTCACAATCAATGGCTACAGCTTATATTGATGATTAATGGTAAAAGGGGCTATAACAGATAAAAACGTTTTAGTTTAAAAAAAGGACCGAATTCAAGACTTAAAAAATGGCGCAATAAATTTGGATGGGGTTAGGTGAATTTGCTCTCCAAGAATTTAAGGG
>OGES01001088.1_pt1 | contig 23281 bp, 8 predicted proteins | sample 1570711 | NCBI WGS metagenome assembly OGES01 (sample SAMEA2582133, study PRJEB24529) | metagenome | biome: Human gut stool | place: China | collected 2011 | reverse complement strand
AAGATAGACAAAAGGAGGGATAAATCGGCGGTGGCAGTCTCTCATACACTGAATTGTACAAAAAACTCAATCCCTATAAACCGCCAACGGACGAGGAACTTGCTAAAGAAAAGAAGAAGCAGAAACGTGAACAGATATTCGCAGCCATTGGTGATGGTATATCGGCACTCTCGAACTTGTTCTTCACCACGCAGTACGCTCCAAATATGTATACCGGTAAGAATACCATGTCAGAACGTACCAAAGTGAGATATGACAAGCTGATGAAAGAACGTGAAGGCAAGGAGAAAGAATATTATGAGGGGCTGATGAGGGCAAGAATCGCTGATGAAGAAAGGGATGACCGTGAACGTAAGTGGCAAAGGCAGCTTGGTCTTGACGATTATAACCGCATACGGAACGATGCCAAAGAGGAACGCGACAGGCAGATGTTTGAATTGAATATCCAACTGCAAGGCAATAAAATATCCGCATCCGAAGCTGAAGCCAAACGCAAAGGAATTGAAGCAAAATATGCAGAAGAACTTGAAAAGGCAAGGCTTGAAACCGAAAAGGCTAAAGCTGGTGCTTCAAAGGCTTCCGCTTCCGCATCCAATGCCAGAGCAGAATATTACAACCGAGGTGGTGGCAGTGGAAAGGCTGGAGAATATCCGTGGTATGACAGCGATGGTAACAAGCATTTTGCACACTCGTATGAAGCCATGCGTCAGAACGCCATAGACAATGGAACATGGAACGAAGAAACTCAGGCTTCGACCACCGAGGTCAAAAGTGGAAGAGGGAAAACCGTCAAGACATCTGAAACGACAAAGCCCGGTAAAGGACATTCTTCTAAGCCACAGAAAAAAAGTCCAACGGCCGATAATAAAAAGAAAAGTCCAACATCATAAATAAAATACTATGCCTGAAGAAAAGGATAAGATAAAAAAACTGTATGATACGTTTGTTTCTGATGGTTACGACATGGAGAGCGAAGAAGATTTTCGCAAGAACCTGTTAGATTCAACCAAACGTAAAGCGGCTTACGACGCTCTTGTAAAAGATGGTTATGATATGGAGCCGTTTGAAGAATTTGAAAGCAATATAGGGTTTGGAAAGGAACGAACCTCATCGCAACAATCGGGAAACAGTGCTTCCGGAACGGTTGAAGAACCCATTTCACCTGCTAATGAACAGACATGGCAACCTACAGAAAAGGAGAAAGTAGCGATGTTGACCGAAACCGACCGTATTATGAACGATGTGAAATCCCATACACAAACATTCAACGAACGCATAGACAATATGCAGGAATATGGGATAAATCCCGGCTTGCAGACCAAAGAGGGAAAGATGATATTCAATCCTGAAAGTGGGAAGTTGGAGAAAACGTTCCTCACTCCTGCCGGAAATCGTTATTACAGCAAGTCATTGGCTGACATGGAAAGCTTTCAGTACCGCCAAGCTGCCGATATGTCCATAGGCGGACAGTTGCGCAAGGCAAACCTCCGGTTGCAGGAGTTGAAAGCCAAGCAAGCGGAAAGAGCATCAGAAGTACACAAGGAATGGGCAGAAGAGACAGAAAACAACAAAGCCCCTCTCGCTGCCATACTGGGAGCTGCCACTTATACGCCCCGCCAACAATCTGACAAGGAAAACCGTGCGTTATCCGTAGCCATTCGTGAAACAGAGGAACTGATTAAGAACCTTGAAGAACAGAAAGATCGTGAAAACGGTGTAGATGTAGGCTTTTGGCGTGGTTTCGGTCGCACTATGGGTGATGTGCGCACGTGGGATTTCGGTATGGGTGATATGCGTGACGCATTTACGATGATGAATGCCGATGAACTGAAAAAAGAAAATGCCACAGAGGGTGAACGTGAAGCGCATGATGCAATGATGGGCGCAATCCATGAGAAGCAACAAGCAGAGGAAAGATACAGCGGAAATGCAGATTTTTGGAACAGAGCAGGTGTAATGACAGGCTATATGCCGTCCTTCATGCTGGATTTCGCATTGACAGGTGGAGGATTTAACGGATTGTCCTCTTTCTCCAAAGGAAGTACCAAACTTGCAACAAAGGTTATAAGCAAAGAAACGGCTGAAAAAATGGCTCAGCAGGGTTTCAAGTCCTATATCAAAGAAAATGGAGCCAAAGGTTTGGGACGGTATGCAAGCGACTGGACCATCAAAGCACTCGGTACAACTGCAGATGATTTGCTTGTACGCGCTCCACTTATGGCCAATACAGTACAGGCAGGGAAAACTACTGCTGACATTATTGACCGTAAACTGGGTGATGTGGTTGTTGATGAGAACGGCAACTATGATTTTTCCAACGACAAGACTTGGGGGGATGCCATTTGGCAAAGTGAAGCCAATGCCATCATTGAGAATTATTCGGAAATGTTCGGTGCGCATCTTTATCCGGCCTTTACTCTTGGGAATATGAGCAAACTCGCCAATGTTGTAGGTGCAAAACGTATCGGTGCAGTGCTTTCAAAGGCTGACGCAAGTGCGTTGAACGGTATCATGGGACAAACTCATCAGATGTTCAACAAAATGGGTGTGAGTGATTATGTCGGTGAGGTTTCGGAAGAATACTACGGACAACTGTGGCGCACCATGCTCAATCTTGATGATGCCTATCAACAGAATCCGGACGGTACACGTACCAATTTGTTTGCCAGTGGCCAATTTCATGGTGACATTTGGGGAGGCATGGCACTCTCTATGGGATTGATGGGCGCAGGAAAACATACTTTGTCTGCTGCAAATTATACTTCCATGAAGCATGGTGTAAATAAAGCGGACGCAAAAGTGAATGAATTACTCGGCAAAGAGGTATGGGAGCCATTAAAGGCGACGCTTGACCTTACTACCAATGAGAATATCGGTGAAGTTGCGGAACTTATTGCCAGTGATAAAGATTTTACCATCAATGAGAAAGCTGCCGTTCTGGATTATATGGAACGCTCGTTGAATTTGCGAGGATTTAACCTTGCTTCTATGGCTCAATCACGTGGCGGCAACCGAAACGAAAGTGTACAACAAGCAAATGACAGTTATCTCGACGGGTATAATATCATTTCTTCGCAGGAGATGAACGATGCAAAGAACATGTATGAGTATCAGCGTGCAAGGGTTGCAGACCTCGTGGATGAGAGCATGTTTGCAATGATTGAAGAAAATCCGATTGCCGCATTAGAGTTTGTGAATGGCAACGAACAATGGAATGATGAAGATAAGGTTTCCGTAATCGATTATATTAATGCCAAGCAGGTGTATAACGGCATGATACAACGTGTACGTGATGATATAGACGGTCGTATCGAGCAGAGCAACTCAATGATAGATGCACGTGTGAACCATAATACCGGCATGATACAGGGGGCAACCATGAAGCAGGATGAGCGGAAGGTGTATGTAATCAGCGGCAAGCTTGTACCGTATGACGATGGTAGCGGTGTGAGCGTAACTGATTCGGAAAACAGCATCATCATTCGCGATTCGGAAACCGGCGCACTTGAACAAGTATCACCTGATGCAGTATTGTCTCTTGATGAATCGCAAGACCCTAACGAGCAAAAAGAATTGGCAGAACAAGCCATTGTGGAGCAGTTCGCACGTGAAGCGGCTGATAAGATAGACGGTAAGGTTACATTCAATTCGGGTGATGCCTATACTATTACCGGACAGGATGGTTCACAGATGCAAGTACAGGTTATAGCCAACGAGGACGGTATTGTGGATAATGGGGACGGCACAGTTAACGTATCGGACGGCGTGAATATCTTCCCGTTGGCAAAAGAAACCATACAGCAACAGGCTGATGCGGCAAATTTGGCACGTGTGGCGCAGTTCGAGCAGCAGAGAACCATTGAGAATGCCGAACGGAAACAGGAGATGCAAGAGGCTGAAAGACCACAATACGCCCTCAATGACATTGTTTCGCTTACCGATGAGAACGGCGTTACCGTCCGTGGCAATATCACAGCAGATGCCGATGCGGACGGCAAGTATGAGGTATTTACCGAAGCTCCTATCAACGGAAAGCGTGTGAACCTGTTCACTCGTGATGAACTTGACAATATGCTGTTGGAGCATAACGGAGTGGCATTTGAACATCCTGCCGAAAATGAGAGCAACAATGGTGCGGAAAATATTCCCGAAAATGATAACAATGCCCCTCAAAATATTCCTGCCATGCAGAGAATACCAAAGGATGAGCAGGGAGATCCACTATATGAGCAGGCCGACAGCGACACAGCTTGGGATGCCATTGTGGAGCAGACTGAGGGTGATGAGGATATGGCACAGACCGTAGCCGATGGAATGGTTGCCGACAAGGAAGAAGCCTTGAAGAAGTTGGAGAAAGCCAAATCGAAAGGTGGCAACTCCATTGCCGAAAAGATTGCTTCCGAGAAAGAACGCAAAGCGGCGATTGATGCAGCCAAACAGGAATTGCTCGTTTGGCAGAAGATAGCCGGTACCGCCAAACGCAGAAAAATGGAAGCGGATGATGAACGCAGACGTATTGCCGATGAAGCAGCCGCATTGCGAAAGGCAGAAGAAGAAAAGTTACGTGCCGAACGTGAGGAAGCGGAACGCATCGAGCGTGAAGCCCTGAACGGAGTGCCGGACATGGTGGACGACAAGCCGCAGGATGCACGGGCAAGAGGTTACAGACGCATGAACGGTCATAAGATAGACAGACAAGAGCCTGTGCAGGCATTGCAGGGAAAGGAGGTATCCGTAAAATTCAGTGATGATGCCATTGTAGGTGGTCGTGTAGCCGTGATTGATGTAAACTTGTTGCAACCGAGCCATATTCAAGGCGTGCGCAACCCTCTGCACTTTATTGACGAAGCGCAGCCAAAAGAACGGAATGACGAGGCAAGTGTATTGTCTGCACGAAAGATTGCCGGAGACATACGCCCCGAAGAAATCACATCTTCTGTTACCGCCTATACAGGCGCACCTACCGTGAACGCACGGGGCGAAGCCATACAGGGCAATAACCGAAGTGACGCACTTCGTATCATGTGGGAGAACCATCCGGAACAGGCGGCTCTTTACAAGCAGTATCTGAAAGACCATGCGGAAGAATTTGGATTACAAGCAGAAGACATTGAGGCTATGGAGCATCCTGTCCTCGTGAACATGGTTGATGTGGACGATGCAGAGGCTATCCGTCTTGGCCAGTATGTGGCACAGGACACAGAAAGGGGAGGTGTTGAACGCATCAAACCTAAAAACGCCTTGCAGCGCATGGGAGCCGAAATGCGTTCGTTTGCCAACTTGCTGCTTAGGACTTCGGATGATGAAATGTCATTTGCCGGACTTGTGGATTCCAATGGTGCAAATGTTTTGAAATGGATGAGCCAAAGAGGTTTCATTACCCCCACACAATACAAGAGTGCGTTTGACAGCAAGGGTAACTTGACTCCCGAATCCAAGAATGATTTGCGTGGTATCATGTATCAAAGCATTTTCAAGGACGGTAGTACACGGTTGGAGGAAATGTTCAACGTATTACCGGTAAAAGCACAAAAAGCTATTCTTGCCACTGCTTTTCGTGATTATGATAGTCCGAACAGTGAACGAATGGTAGATGAGATACAGAATTCCGTTCGTGCTTACTATGCTTTGTCCCAAGATAAAATGTTTGCAGAGGCAAAGAACTTCAAGGAAGCACGTACTGCCATAGAAAGTTGGAAACGCCAGTATCAAATGGATGATGTCATTGGGGAAAGTTATCTCCCTGCTGATAATTTCAGTAACTTTGTCCTGCATTTGGCCGCAATGTATAAAGGTGAAAGCCAAAGCTTCATTCAAAATACATTCGGCAAGATTTATGACCTTATACAAGGTACACAGGAAGAAACTCTGTTCGAACAACCGGACAATACCCCTCGGACGCTCGTACAGGCTATTAAAGAAGCATTAAATTTAGATTACAATGGACAACAACGAAGCAATGTATTGGTTGGCGATACTGCAACAAGCCAACGAGGGCAGCAAGGAAGCAATGGAACTCTTGCGCCAAGAGAACGAGTTGAGAACAGAAATGGGACAACTGATGATACAGGAAGAACTGAAAGCATTGGTGGACAAAGCGAAATAGAATCTTCTTTATCACAAGAAGAAATGCTGTTTTCTGATGATACTGACAATCAACTTAGTGCAAAAATAGCAAGACGTATTGAAGTTCAAGAAGATGATTGGATTGAAAGCGGAAAGTATGGCGATACTTATAAACAGACAATTATTGTTGATGGTACTCATAAAGTTATAAAAGTTGATGCACCTGATACGAAAGGTAATTATATAGGTAGCGCTTATGAGTATGACGGTCAAACATTCGGAGATTTATTGGATGTTCTTAATTATATTGATGCATCTTTGTCTTTAGCCAATGCTGTTGCAGTGGCAGAGAAAGAAACCGATACTACTCCTACGGAGAAACAGAAAGAAGCAGGCAATTATAAGAAAGGTCATGTGCAGGTTGGTACATTCAATATCACCATTGAGAACCCGAAAGGATCCGTTCGTAGTGGAATAGACACAGAGGGCAACAAGTGGGAAACAACCATGCAGAACACCTACGGCTACATTCGTGGCACGGAGGGCGTGGATGGAGACCACATAGACGTGTTCCTCTCTGATGATATTGACGGGTGGAACGGACGCAGGGTGTTCGTGGTGGACCAGTATAATGAGGACGGCAGCTTTGATGAGCATAAGGTAATGCTTGGTTTCAATGAGACTGACGATGCCGAGGCAGCTTACTTCGCGAATTATGACAGCGACTGGGCAAATAATCACAAGACAGTGGTAACTGCCGTAAACTTGGAGGATTTCGAGAAATGGATAGATAGTAGCCACCGGAAGACAAAAGCGTTTGCAGAATACAAGTCAGTCAAAAGTGTTGAGGAACAGAGTTCAGGTACACAAGTCGACAGACTTTCTGAAATCAAGTCACGCATTGAAGAACTGCACAAGGAACAAGAAGCCGCACATGGTCAGAGTGATATATTTGAGGAAGCCCGCATTATTTCCGAAATAAACGACCTCTTTGCTGAACAGCGGAAGTTAGAACAAAGCAATTCCAATGAAGAAACGACAACACCGACTGATGCTGCATACACCATTACTCCGGCACAGTACACCACCAAAAGAGGTAAGGTGTTGGATATGCACCTTGTGAAGTTCAATAATGAATTAAGAGATACTGTTCGGAAGCACACCACAATGTTTGCCAAACAACTGAAAGGCTGGTGGAACAAGGAAAAGCAAGGCTTCATGATGCGGAGCAAGGAAGATGCTGAACGCTTGGCAGAATATGCAACCGATGCACAATCACAACCACCTTTGTCTTTGTCTGATTTGTCAGAAGTAAATGACGGCAATGTGCAGTTTGCTGAGTCTCAACTTTTGGAAACATCTAAGCAAGAAGAAAAGCAGGAATACAGCCCAGTGTGGCAATATTCTGTTTCCGTTGACAAGAAAACCGGATTGACCACGTTGAAGCGCGATGATGTGAGTGGCCCTATCCCTATCGGGGATGGACGTTTCAATTATACGGCAAACAGTCCTGAAGAAATGTTGGAGATTGTACGTAATCCCAAGAATTTCAATCAGGAACTGCGTGACGCTGTTGAAACCATTCTTGAAAACAAGGTTAAGATTAGGGAGATTGTACGTACAGAAAAAGCGGAAGCCACAGAGCAAGAATCTAAGCCTGAAAATAATCCGAGTGGCAACCGTCTTGTTACCGATGAACGCTATGCAGAACTCCGTGAGCGTATGCGCAAGAAGTTGCTCGGTCAAATGAACATGGGCATAGACCCTGAAATACTTGCCATTGGTACGGAGATGGCTGTTTACCATTTGGAGAAAGGTGCACGCAAATTTACCGAGTATGCTACAGCTATGGTTGCAGACTTGGGCGATGCCATACGCCCTTACCTTAAAGCATTTTACAATGGTGCGAGAGATTTGCCGGAGGTGGCAGAGAACGGACTGGATGCAGACATGACTCCATACGATGAGGTACAACAATTCGATGTGGCGAATTTCGATAAGAAAAGTATTGATGCGCTTGCTACCGCCGAAACCGTAACAAGAGAGACCGAGGTGGAGCAAGAGGCAGAGATTGCACAGGAACGCATCAAAAAAAGTCGCCCTGCACGTAAGAAGAATGAGAAAAAAGCAGTAAATTCACAGCAGTCAAATGAACTGGGCTTGTTTGACGATCTGATTGATAACAATAAAAACAACGAACATGGATTACAGAGAACTGATGCAGAACGCTCCGAAGGAGTGTCAGCCAACGGTAATCGACACGGACAAGGATTATCAAGAGGCACTGAAACAGGTAGCGAAAGCGAACAACAAGCAGGTAGAGGGACTGACAACGAAGGAGAAAGAACAAGCGATGCAGTCAATAGGATTGTGCGACCTCGACTTTCAGATGCCATAACTGAGAAGAAGAATACCCATAACAACCATTCGGAACGTGGTAAAGACCACGCTCCGACATCAGTAGATGCCCGTATCGAAGCCAATATCAAGGCTATCGAACTGGCAAAACAGTTGCTTGAAAGCGGCGAACAGGCTACAGAAAAACAGATGCAGACCCTTCGCAAGTTCAGTGGCTGGGGTGGCTTGGGCAAGGCTTTCAACGAAGGTACATCGTATGCTCCTAATCCCATTGCAAAGAAGCTCCGTGAGTTGCTTGGTGAAAAGGCATATCAAGAGGCCGTAATGAGTGCAAATAGTGCCTATTACACTCCGGCATACGTTGTGGATACGCTTTGGGACATTGCCGAACAAATGGGCTTCAATGGTGGAAACATTCTTGAAGGTTCTGCCGGTATCGGCAATATCTTGGGACAGATGCCTACAAACATCAGTGAGCGTAGTGACATCCATGCCATAGAGATTGACAGAACTTCGGGAGGCATCCTCTCGCTCCTCTATCCTGATGCCAAAGTGGAAATACAGGGCTTTGAACAGACCCGCATACCTAACGGCAGTGTGGATTTGGCTATTACCAATGTTCCTTTCGTTACCGGACTCCGTGTGAATGACACCACCGGTGACAAAGACCTGTCGAAGAAATTCCACAACATACATGATTTCTGTATAGCAAAGAATGTGCGTAAACTGCGCGAGGGCGGTTTGGGCATCTTCATTACGTCCAACGGTACGCTTGACAACAGCAAGAAACTCCGTGACTGGATTGTGAACGAGGGCGGTTCTGACTTCGTGGGTGCTTTCCGTATGCACAACAAGACTTTCGGCGGCACCGGGGTAACCTCCGACATCGTTGTTATCCGCAAGCGTGTGAACGGGCAGAAATCCGCCCATGTCATTGATGTAAGCGATGTGAGCGGAGAGCGTATGGCAGAATATGATACTGGGGAAACACGCAAGGTCAAAGGCAAGGAAACACCGGTCATCAAGCAACTTTCGATGGACTACAACCGCTATTTCATTGAACACCCCGAAAACATGGCTGGTGAAATGCACTTTGCATTTGAGAAAGGCGACACATTCCGCCCGACAAGCAAGGGTTTGTATCCTGCACAGGATAAGAAGCAGGAGCAGATGTTATCTGAATTTGTCCATTCATTCAAGGCAGAGGAATTTGGCGAACGCAATGCCGGACCGGTTACCGATGTAATGCCCGACAAAAAGATTGGTGAGATATTTATCAGAGATGGCAAACTGTTTATCAACTCGACAGCCAGTGCACAACCTCTCGAAGTGAATGCCAATAAGGTAAAAGGGCATACGAAAGTGGAATGCTTCGAGGTGTACACCGCCATCAAGGAAGCTCTTGCGGAAGTTCTTTCCTATCAAACCGAGAACGAAAGCGATGAGGGGCTAAAACCTTTGCTTGACAAACTCAACAAGACATACGATGATTTTGTCGGCACATACGGACACTTCAACAAGAACACCGCCATTGCGTTTCTCCGCAATGATGTGGACTATGCCAATGTATTCGCTCTTGAAAAGTTTGAGGAAACGGCAGATGAAAAAGGAAACCGGATACAGAAATTTGAAAAGACCGATGTATTCAGCAAACGTGTCGTTGAAAAAGATAAAGAACCCACCCCGGCCAATGTCAAGGACGGTATCATTGCAAGTATCTTCAAATTCGGTCGTGTGGACATACCATATATCGCCGAACAACTTGGCACAGGCATCGAAGATGTGAAGAAAGAAATCATCGAGAGCGGCTACGGTTTCGAGGACCCAGTAAGCCGACAGATGGAAGCATCGTATCAGTATTTGAGTGGAAATATCCGTGAAAAACTGCGTCAGGCAGAAGAAAACAACGAGAATGGGGAATTTGACCGCAACATCAAGGCATTGCAGGAAGTCATGCCAATGGAAATCCCCGCACATCTGATAGACTTTACCCTCGGCAGTTCTTGGATTGATCCGAAACTATATGAAGATTTCGTAAAGGAACGAACGGAAGTAGATGTCCGTTTTACAGCAGTAGGCGGTACTTGGTTTATGAAAGAGCCATACTTTACCAACTACGAAAAGAACCGTGCCATGGGCGTGACCAGTGAAATGCTCGGTCGAACCATTATGGGACACACCCTTATAGAAGCCGCCATTCAGAACAGAAGCATCACGGTTTCCACCACCAAGAAACACTATGACGGCACAACAGAAACAATTACCGACAAGGAAGCGACACAGGCTTGTGCCGCCAAGATTGATGAAATCCGTCAAGATTTCAAGGATTGGGCAAGGCAGAAGATGCAGAGCGACCCGGAAATGTCGGAACGTATGGAACGTATCTATAACGATATGTTCAACAACTTTGTGCCTATGAGCATACCGGACGAGTTTGTGCCGGAGTATTTTGGAGGTGCTTCACATAAATTCAAGATGCGTCCTCATCAAGGCAGAGCCATCGTGAGAGGCACACAGCAACCGTTGTTGCTTGCTCATGAGGTAGGAACAGGAAAAACCTTTACCCTTATTTCCACAGCGATGGAAATGCGCCGTTTAGGTACTGCCCGCAAACCGATGATTGTAGTGCAGAATGCCACCGTCGGGCAATTTGTTGCAAGTGCAAAGGAACTGTACCCGAATGCCAAGATACTGACACTCGAAGAGGCAGACCGAAGCGCGGAGGGCAGAAAGAACTTCTATGCCAAGATACGCTACAATGACTGGGATATGATTGTCGTTCCGCAATCGACCTTTGAATTTATTCCCGACAGCGAGGAAAGAGAAATGACTTTCGTGCAGGACAAGATTGAGGAGAAGATGCTCATCCTTGAACAGATGAAAGAGGAAGACCCGGACGGAAAGAACATGATTACCCGGCAAGCCGAACGTGAAATCGAATTGTTGGAGGAACAGCTTGCCGGACTTGCAGACAATGCTTCAAAGAAACGCACCGCCAACGATGAGAAAAAACGTGCCGTAGCCTTGCAGAATGCAGAAGTCAAGGCAATGGAAATGCTTGACCGCCGTACTGACGATGTGGAGAACTTTGACGACATGGGCATTGATGCCCTGCTTGTGGATGAAGCCCACGAATACAAGCACCTTGGATTTGCCACTGCCATGCAGCGTGGAGTGAAAGGTGTGGACCCGTCATACAGCAAAAAATCACAAGGCGTATTCTTGAAAACACAGGCTGTTTTAGAAAAGAACAACGGATGAAACGTAATCTTTGCCACAGGTACGCCTATCAGCAATACCGCTGCAGAGATTTGGACGTTCATGCGCTATCTCATGCCTGCCGATACAATGAAAGAATACGGTATCTATTACTTTGATGACTTTGTACGCAACTTCGGTAACATTCAGCAAATGTTGGAATTCACCACAAGCGGAAAGTTCAAGGAGAACAATCGCTTTGCCGGATACGTGAACCTGCCCGAACTGGTGCGTATATGGTCTGGAGTGTCCGATACTGTCCTTACCAAAGAAGCCGGTGGCGTAAAGGACAAAATACCTGAAATGGAGGGAGGAAAGGCACAAGACCTCTATCTGCCACAGACACGTGCATTGCGTAGTATCATGAAGTTCGTAAAGAGCGAACTTGAACATTATGAGCAGATGAGCGGCAAAGAGAAGAAAGAGAACAGCCATATTCCGCTCACTATGTACGGTATTGCCAAAGCTGCTGCCGTGGATGCCCGATTGGTGCAGTCAGATGCAGAGGACGACCAAAACAGCAAGACCAATGAAGCCGTGCGCCAAACTTTGCGCTCTCTGAAAGAAACAGCCGACTACAAAGGTACGGTTGCCATTTTTGCCGACAATTATCAAAATAAGCAGAGCGGCTTCAATCTTTATGATGACATCAGAAATAAACTGATCGCAGAGGGAGTTCCTGCTGATGAGATTGTAGTAATGAGGTCGGGAATGACTGTCAAGAAGAAACTTGAAATCTTTGAAAAGGTAAACCGTGGTGAGGTTCGCGTGATTCTCGGTTCGACCTTTACGCTCGGTACAGGCGTGAACATTCAGGAACGACTGCACACGCTGATACATTTGGATGCGCCTAACCGTCCTATGGACTATACCCAGCGCAACGGACGCATTTTGCGACAGGGAAATTTGCATAAGGACATGAACAAGCCTGTACGCATCTTGCGTTTCGGAGTTGAGGATAGTTTGGATGTTACCGCCTACCAACGATTGAAAACAAAGGGAGCGATTGCCGACAGTATCATGAACGGCAAGCAGATGATGAACAACAGCATGACCAACCGTGTGCTTGAAGAGGAAGAAGATGTGTTTGGCGATACCGTTGCGCAGCTCTCCGGCAGTGAGTATGCCATGCTGAAAAACAATGCGGAAAAGAACGTGCGTAAATATGCAAGCCGCAAAAAACAATGGGAAACAGACCAAACTTATATCCACAATGCCAAGCCAAGGTTGAAAGCCTTTATCAAGGATGCGGAAAAGCGCATTGAGGATAACGGCAGATACTTGGAGGCTGTACGTTCGTTATTCCCCGATGGACAATTCAAGGAGATTGTAACCGGGAAACATCGTTTTGCTTCTGTTGATACAATGGATGATTTCTTCAAGGAACACAACAAGAGTATTCTTGCAGAAATGAAGCAGATGAAAGACGGTGAGATTTCAGGAGAACAGAAACGGGAACTGATTATACAGATAGGCGATTTTTCATTTGTGGTCACAACAAAACTGACAAGGAAAACCATGAGTGACGGTGCAACACTTTTCAATGATGTTGAGCGTAGAATGACCTACTCTTGCCTTGAACTCGGCATTGAAGATGTGCCGGTACGCCAAAACCTGCTTCGCAATGCCATTGAGGATATTACAGACAATGTGATTACAGGAAAGGATTTTGCCGAGAGATTGAGTGCCGGAGAGCGAAGCAAAAAACATAATGAAGCCGATTTGAAAGAACTCCTGTCAAGAGAGGGCAAGCCATTCGAGTATGAAGAAGAATTGGCACAGGCGAAAGCACAGTTAGAGGAATATGCCGAACTGATGAAGAAAGAGTTGGAGGAAAAGGAAGCCAAATATGCTGAAATGGATGCAAGCGTGGAAACAGTCAACGACATTACAAATACTGATGAGGATGATGTCTTATATCGCAGCGATGATACGATGTATCGCATTCGCGAAGATGCCGCACCCAAAAATACAGGTATTGGATACAAGGTGTTTGTTTTGAAGAACGGCGAATTGTATCCGCCTATGGTTGCCAATCCGAACGGAGAAGCGACACCGGTCGGTGTATGGCTGGATGCTGATGCTGCACCGATAGCCGGACAGAGCAAGACTGGGCGCAATCAAGTCAAGGCCGGAGGAAAAGGCACACAAGGCGGTAGTGGTAAACTTGCCTATCGTCCCGGATGGCATTTAGGGGTCATTCCATACGCATTGCAGTTTAACCGCATTGATGAGAACGGAGATAAAACCCTGTTCCCTGCCAATTTTGTTTGGGCTGAGGTGGAGTATGCCAATGACGTGGACTATCAGGAAGAAGCCATGAGTTATGGTTACAACAAGAACGGCAAGTTCCAACACAGTTATGCCGGACTTCCAAAGATTCCTGAAAATGGTGCGTACACTTACCGTACCAATCCTAATCCAGAAACAGACCCTTGGATAATCACAGGTGCTATGCGTGTCAAACGCTTGCTTACTCCGTCTGAAGTTGATGAAATGGTCAAGGAGGCAGGTCGTGAGCCTCAACGCAGACAGGAAAATGCTGTTACCGATGCAGAGATTGCCGCACTCAATGCAGAGATTGCAAATGACTATCGTAACGGTATTGGTACATATACCGATGATGAAGTCAGTTATGAGAATGACCCAGTAGCAAAACTGCTCGGCCAGTCAAGGAGAACGGCAAAGCAGCGGAGGGAATTTGCACAGCGTGAACGCCAAAGAATGGCAGAACGTGTGGAAAGCCTTGCAGAGAAACTGCATCTTGACAATGTGGAGGTTGTTACTGATGCTTCCGTCTTGGATGGGAAAAAGCAGCGTGCAAAAGGCTTCTACTCGAAGAGTACAGGGAAGATAACCATTGTCATTCCCAACCATACAAGTACGTTTGATGTTGAACAGACACTGCTGCATGAGGCTGTGGCGCACTATGGTTTGCGCCAGTTGTTCGGAGAACATTTTGATACATTCCTTGATAATGTATTCAACAATGCCGATGAGAACATACGCAGACGCATTGTAGATATGGCTGCAAAAAACGGTTGGGATTTCCATAAGGCTACCGAAGAATATCTTGCTTCGCTTGCAGAAGATACTGAATTTGAGAACATCAACGCAAGTTGGTGGCAACAGATAAAGGATTTCTTCTTGAATATGCTTCATAAGATAGGCTTTGAGGATTTCAGAGGGGTTACTCTATCGGACAACGAACTTCGCTACATCTTGTGGCGCAGTTACGAGAACCTTGCGGAACCGGGCAGATACAGAAACATATTGGGAGAAGCCGCTGATGTGGCAAAGCAGTATGAACTGAAAGTCGGAAATTATGCGGTTTCCGACCCACATCATCAGACTGTTGCAGAAAGTGATGATGCACTATACCGTACCGGTGACCCGGAAATACATGAAAGGGAGTTGGCTCGTGACCGTTATGAAAGGCGTGTAAAAAGCGGTATGTTCCAATCACAGGAAGCATTACAGGACAGTATGCTCGGCTTGAAAGAAGCCATGACTGCAATCCTTGGCAAGGAAACAAACATTGAGGATGTGGACGGATTTGAAAACGCATACTTGGGAGAAAACCGTCTGTCAAGTGTGAACAAAGCCGAAGCCGATGCATTTGCCCACACCCTGTTCAAGCCCATGCTTGATGAGGTTGCCAAACTTGCCAGGACTGAGGCAGAGCGTGAGGAATTGACTGATTACATGATGGCGAAACACGGACTTGAACGCAATACATATATGCGTAATGAAGCAATCAATAACGGAGCAACCGATGCAGACCAAACCGACTATGCCGGACTTACAGCCCTTACAGGTATGGATAATGTTACTGATGCCGAAACGGAAGCACAGATAATGGTTAACGATTACGAACAGGCACACGACACTACCGACCTTTGGAAAAAAGTCAATGCCGCGAGCAAAGCAATACTTTCAAAGTCATACGAATGTGGCATGATGAGCAAAGCGACCTTTGACAAGATTTCAGATATGTATGATTTTTACATTCCACTACGTGGTTTTGACGAAAAGACCAGTTCTGAAGCATACGCATATCTGACGCACAAGCAAAGTGCATTCAATGCTCCTATCAAGAAAGCGGAAGGACGCAGGTCGAAAGCGGATGACCCGTTTGCCAACCTGCAATCAATGGCAGAAGGTGCTATCATGCAGGGCAACCGGAACAAATTGGTAAAACAGCGTTTCCTTAATTTCGCCCTCAACCATTCGAGCGACCTTGTCAGTGTGAGCGACATTTGGGTAGAATACGATACGGTGGCCGACGAATGGAAGCCAGTGTTTCCTGACAACATAGACAGTACAGATACTCCCGAAGTGGTGGAACGGAAGATGCTGGACTTTGAAACTAAAATGGAGTCATTGGCGCAGCAATATCCTGACCGGTACAAGCACGGCAAGGATACCGTGAATATTCCTTACCGTATTGTGGAAAGCCGGGATATGAGGCAGCACCAAATTGTAGTGAAACGTGGCGGCAGGGACTATGTGATTACCATTAACGGCAATCCCCGCGCAGCACAGGCACTGAACGGACAGACAAATCCCGACAATGATATGTCGGGGGCAATCGGAGCTATTCTCCGTGCAGGAGAAAATATCAACCGACAGTTGAGTGCGTTCTATACCACACGTAACCCAGACTTCATTGTATCGAACTTCATGCGAGATATGCTATACACCAATACCATGACTTGGATAAGGGAAAGCCCGAACTACGCACTGCGTTTTCATCGGAATTATATGTATGCCAACCCTGTAAGAATAAAGCAACTCTTGGCTAAGCACCGCAAAGGGACACTTGACATGAGTAACAAGACGGAAGCGATGTTTCATCAGTTCATGATGAACGGAGGAGAAACAGGCTATGCCAATATTCGGGACATTGAACAACATAAGAACGACATACGCAGGGAACTGAAAAAATCGAACGGCAAGATTCCTGTAAAAAAAGCATGGGACTTGTTGGGCGAACGTTTCGACGAGTACAACCGAGCCGTTGAGAACTGCGCCCGTTTTGCCGCTTTCATGACATCACGCGAAATGGGCAGGAGCATTGACAGAGCCATCTATGATGCAAAGGAGATAAGTGTAAACTTCAACAAGAAAGGCAGCGGAGCAAAATTCTATGACAGTACAGGGCAGACAAAGGCTGGTAATGCCAGTGCATTGGTATCGGGACTTGGTCGTAGCGGCTATGTGTTTTGGAATGCAGCCATTCAAGGTACGGCAAACTTTGGACGACAGATGAAACGCCATCCTGCCAAAGCTTTTACAGGTATTGCGGCGATGTTCCTTCTTGGTGCCATTGTTGCCTACTTGGGTGGCGATGATGATGACGATGATGACAAGAACGCATACTATAATCTTCCCGAATATGTAAGGCGCAGCAATATTCTTTTCAGGGCAGGAAACAGTTGGGTATCAATTCCTCTTCCGGTAGAATACAGGGCTGTTTACGGCATGGGCGAACTGATGATTTCCGTTCTTAACGGAAAGGAACATCTTACAGGTGAAGAAATTGCCGAAGCCATAACAGGACAGGCTACACAGATATTACCTATTGATTTCTTGGAGGGCGGCGGAGGATTGAATGCCTTTGTACCGAGTGCCTACAAACCCTTGTGGGAAGCCTACGTTGCAGAAAAGAGTTGGACGGGTATGCCACTTTATAAAGACACACCTTACAACAAAGATATGCCCGAATGGACAAAGGCGTATAAGAGCGCCAATAAATACATTGTCGGATTGGCCAATGCCATGAATGAAGCTACGGGTGGAGACCCATATACAAAAGGAACGATTGACTTTAATCCGGCAAAGATTGAATATATGCTGAACGGTTATTTCGGTGGCGTGTTCGGAACAATCGACAAATTGAGCAAGACCGCAGAAACCATTACAGACAACCGAGAGTACGACCCTCGCAGCTTCTTGTTGGTAAACAGACTGGTCAAAGCCGGGGACGAACGCACCGAGTACAGGGCTGTGAACAATGAGTATTTCCGATTGAAAGAGGAGCATGACCGATTGAAATCCAGATTAAAACACTATGAGGAAGATACCGACAACGACATATTTGACTATGCGGAAAAGATTGATTTCCTTTACAATTCACCCGAATACGAGCGGTATGAAATTTTTGAGGATTATCATAGGGATATTGACGACCTCTATAATGAACTGAATGACACAGTTGATGATGAGGAACGTAAGAATATTGAGGCTGAATTGAATGAACTCAAAAAGGAAATGATAGAAGAAATGAACAAAACCCGTAAATAGTTAAACATAGGATGATTGCCCAGAGCAGTATATTTGTTCCGAGCAATCATTAAAATGATAAAAATATGCATGTAAATAAAAGCGAAAGAAAATTGCTGCCAATGAGCCGTATAGCTCCGGGAAGAAATGATGCCGCCGAGATAGATACTGTTGTTTCTGCAAAACGTTATGGTGACCGCAGGGCATTTGACATTCTTATGGAAGCACAATACTATTGGAGCCAGATGGACGACTTTCGGAAAGACCGGGAGCGAAACAAACGCTATACCTATGGTTTCCAATGGGACGATATGATTTGTGTGGACGGAAAATCCATGAGCGAGGAAGAATACATTAAAAGTCAAGGCAACGTGCCTTTGAAAAACAACCTTATCCGTAGGCTTGTGCGAAGCGTGCTTGGCGTGTATCGAAGCCAAAGTAAAGAACCGACCTGTACCGCACGTGATCGGGATGAACAGAAACTTGGTGAAACGATGAGTACGATACTTCAATGCAACATGCAGCTTAACCGAATGAACGATGTATACGCCCGAACTATGGAAGAGTTCCTGATAAGCGGTTTTATCGTTCACCGTAAATCGTACGGTTGGCGTAATGGAAAAGAGGATTGTTGGACGGACTATGTACAACCCAATAATTTCTTTATCGACAACAACATGAGAGATTTCAGAGGTTGGGATGTTTCCGTGCTTGGAGAAGTTCACGACATTTCTTTCGGACAGTTGTGTGAACAGTTCGCATCAAGTCCGCAGGAATACAGACAATTGCGCGACATTTACAAGTGGGCGGCAAGGAAAGATTACATAGCCACATACGCGGAGCGTTTCGGGTATAGCCGCTTGGAGAACTACGATTTTCTATTCACAAGCGAGCCGGGACGATGCCGTGTGATAGAGATATGGCGCAAGGAGCAAAAACCGAGATACCGTTGCCATGACTACCAAAACGGCGATATTTTCAAAATAGACGAAGAAGATTACGCACAAGTGGTGCTTACTGAAAATGAAGAACGTATGCGTATGGCCAAGGAAGCCGGTATGCCGGAAGATGAGGTTCCGTTGATAAAAGCTACTTGGTTTGTGGACGATTATTGGTATTTCTATTACCTTTCTCCTTTTGGCGACATATTGAGGGAGGGGGAAACGCCTTACGAGCATGGAAGCCATCCATATGTTTTCAAGGCATATCCGTTCATTGATGGTGAAATCCATTCATTCGTTGCTGATGTAATTGACCAACAGCGATATACCAACCGATTGATAACCCTCTATGACTGGATAATGCGGGCGAGTGCCAAAGGCGTGCTGATGATGCCCGAAGATTGCTTGCCTGATGGTGTGAGCATTGACGATATTGCAGAGAGCTGGACGGAATTTAACGGTGTCATCGTATACAAGCCGAGCAAAAGCGGAAAAGTGCCGGAACAGGTGGCCAATAACTCCACAAATATAGGCATTGCGGAACTGCTTAATATGCAACTCAAATTTTTTGAAGATATATCGGGAGTTACGGGCGCATTACAAGGAAAGCCCGGGTATTCCGGTGAAAGTGCATCGCACTATAACCAACAGACAGAAAACGCCACGAAGTCATTGCTCGACCTGCTTGAATGCTTCAGTTGTTTTGTAGTGGACGGAGCATATAAGGATGTGAAGAATATGCAGCAGTTTTATGATAGCAAACGTGTATTCAATATTGCAGGTAAGAGTGGTGCACAAATCGAATATGACCCGAAGAAAATACGTGATGTAGAATTTGATTTAAGCATTACCGAAAGCACTTCAACACCGGCATACAGGCATCTTGCTAACGATATGCTTATGCAGTTGTACCAGTCTCAGGCAATCAGTGTAGAGCAGCTGCTTGAGCATGGAGATTTCCCGTTTGCAGATGAATTGTTGCAAAGTATCAAATCACAGAAGGAACAGTTGGAGCAGGGCAAAGTGCCCGATGGTCTTTCTCCTCAATTGCTTCAACAGGTCGAACAAGATGCAAATATAGATGCAGTAAATCAGTTACATAATGCAATGAGAACTTAAACCAAAGGGGCACATCATCACAGATATGCCCCTTTCTTTATTCTTTGGATAATTGGTCGCATTCAATCCATGTTTCTTCAGTATCATCAAAACGAACGGTACAACCGTATTTATCAGTATCTATATCTAATACAGTACCGCTTTTCCCATTATCATTGCACATCACCCGGTCTCCGATGTTAAACTTGTTGATATTGTCAAGTGCGAGCGGGTCATTGGTAAGTGTGGCAATGCCATCAATATTTCCGTACTTTCCCATTCTTTTTGGTATTTGAAAATGAATCAAGCCATGAGAAATACTGTTTTCGTTTCAATGCAATAACAGCAGAAGGAAGCATAGCTGAACCGTTTCCATAAGTCGTGCAGTAGAAGCATTCGCGTTCAAGGTCGCCCACAAACGTATTATGATTGATGTAGCCTTTCTGTTTCAACTTACGGAAATTCTTTCTATCCATAATGATAAGTTGACCTTTTTTCCCACCGGCAGGCATAACATAGTAACGTTCTCCAGTTTCTTTGTGTTTTTCGTCTGCCTGTCTGACTGCTTCACGTAAACGAAGCGAAGCTCTGATTTTTCTGAAAATGTTCATTGTTCCTTGTTTTTATAGTTAAACTTATATTGTAGCTGCTGAAACAGCTTTTTTCTTTTTGACAACAAATCGTCCGATACGAAGCACAATCTTTGGAATTTCCATTTCAAAGAAACATATATGCAAGCCTATGGCTCTTGTCATTAGCAAGTCATCATGTTTACCGGTAATCGCTCCGAAAGCTCCGTTCGGTTTTTTCTCGTAACACAAATATTCGTCCAGACAACGTTCGTCACGTTCTGTGTATAAATTCTCACGAATAACCTTGACTAAGGTTGATATAATCATCGGTTTGGTTGAGACATTGGTATGGAAGCCGTATTTGGTAGGCAATCCCTCGCGTACGGCTTCTTCGGACTGACCACGTGCATAGAGATTAGGGTAAATCTCTTTGATTTGATTAAGGATGAACTGTGACTGGTCGCCATCTACCTGCCGCTCCTTGTCATGCGTTTCCAAGGTGTTGCTTTCTATCACCAAGAGTGAATTGTCATAAAAAGCCGCTATTTGTGCCGCTTTCCACGCAAGCTGGTCGATGTCGCAATGTCCGTACCATTGTGCCACTACGACAGGCTTGCCACCATCAATCATAAACAGACGGTCAAGCACAAGAACAACAGAGAAGTCTGCTTTATTGGAACGTCCACCCACATCGACAATCGTGAGGTAACGATTTGTAACAACTTCCTTTTCATCTGTTTCCGGCAACTCCCAAATATGCAACAATCCCTGTTTGTCTTTCACAAAACGCAAGTTCTGCAAAGCGTTCTTGCCCTCATCCGCATCGGCACAGACTTCACCGACATATTTAGGCTTCTTGCAGGTCTTACGCATTGCATCGACCTTGTATTTGTCGAACACACGTGCTCCCGAATGTACGAAGGCTTCCACATCATCAGACGGAAATTCGGCAGCCATCTGCCCATGGTCATTGTACTTCCTGCGTTCGGCTATGTACCAATGGATAGCTTCGAGCGTAGCACCTTTTTCCCACAGCGACCAAAGATACTTACCGCATTCCTCACGCTCGGAATCTGTATTTTCATTGTCCCGATTCTGATAAAGCCATTCTGCAAAATCCCATTTTTCTTTGTCCGAATCAAAAGCGAGTGTATATTGCTCGATGTCGAACCATGAAACGAACATTGCCTCGAATTGGGATTTCCCTTCTTTTGCGGCAGTATATTCGCGATGAAAGAAGTTCCCGGTGCCATTTGCTGTGCTTTCATAAACAATCATGGTGTAGGGCTTGAGGAGAATACCCGAGCAGGCGGAGCGCACAATGTCTTCCGGTTTCTTTCCCTCCGTAGCCTTCCATATTCCCACTTCGGAGAGATGTACAAGATTGTAATCACCGCCACGACACGAATCCGGGCGTTCAGCCGTACCAATCTTGATTTTGCAGTTACGCTGCGGAATACGCGATATACTTCCCGATTTTCCCACTCCTACAATCTTCGGCTCGTTCTCATTGTAGGCTTCATCAATTTTATAGAGCATTTCGACAGGATAACTTTTAATCATCCGGTCGAACATATCCTTGATTTCATCGGAGCCTGCGCCCTGATGTGCAATGATAAGTGAGTTTAAGCCGGTTTTGTGAAGCAACTGCAACCATGCCATATAAAGCTGTGAAGTGGTGGAACCACCCCATTGCCGTGCTTTAAGCAGGATGATGCGTATCGGTTTCCCTGCAATACGCAATTTCTCAAGCCGATCCACAAAACGCCGTTGAGGTCTTGTCAGACGAAACAGGACATCCTCACCACCGCCTTTGGCCTTGATATAGACAAATGTTGCCGCCCAAAACGGAAAATCCTCGCGGCTGCGTATTCGTACAAACTGCTCTATGACCTTCAAGCGATCATCCTGATTGTCTTCCACGCCCATGTAGTCCGTGAGGAATTTGGAAATAGAACCGGCTTCGATGAGTTGGCGTACAAGCGGTACTTTCATGATACGTTCCGGTAACCACTGGGTATGTATAGGAAAGTCACTGATGGTACACTTTACACGTTTACCGACAGAACCTTCTCCGGTAATTGGATTGAACTTTGCATATACAATCGCATTGCGGCGTTCATTCTCTGTCAATATGTCCTTGATGGTCTTATCTTTCATGGTGCATGATTTTAACAGGCTTGTTTAGCAGAGCCATGATGAGTCCCAATACATAACACCAAAGATGCAATACGGCATTTATGCCCGGAAACAGGAAGCCTGCCACAAGGTAAAACAGCATCCATAACTGATAATACCGTTTACGTAATACCTCAAACGATATTGAACCAAACAGGGCGAAAACCAATCCGGACAATCCTACCGTTGGCGAATCCATTGTCGTGAAATATCCAAGGGTATCAACTGGAACTGTAACGGCAATCATATAGGCTGACAGCAATCTTCCTATCCCAATATCGTAAATGAAAATAATCGATAATAAACACCATGAATTGAGCAAGGCATGAAACATATTCGTATGGAAAAACGGATACAGCAAGCGTCCTGGCATATTACTTCCAGCGTAAATGCCGACAGTTTGCCAATCCCATTCTCCTGAAAATGACAAACACACAATCATGGCAGAAATTAGGAGAGCCGTAATCTTCTCAACTTTTCTTGCATCCATCGTTTTTTAGCCTTGCATATCATCATCTTGGCACT
>OGES01001083.1_pt1 | contig 23317 bp, 21 predicted proteins | sample 1570711 | NCBI WGS metagenome assembly OGES01 (sample SAMEA2582133, study PRJEB24529) | metagenome | biome: Human gut stool | place: China | collected 2011 | reverse complement strand
ACGAATTTTGCATTTTCAAGACCTGGAATCATTTGGAAGACACGCTTTTGCTCGCCCCATTTGAGGTGAGTTTGGAAACCAACGATATTGTAGAGGCTACCAGCCGCATTGTCCTGACGAAGCTGAACAACCGCATAAGGTGTCTTAAAATCGCCGTCACGTGGCCCCTTATAATCCTCAGGATACTCCAAGCCAACCGGTTTCATAGGACCATAGAGCATTGTCTTAATGCCACGTTTAGCCATTACCTCGATAGGCATACACCCTTCGAAATACTTTTCTTTTTCAAAAGAATTCAAAGGAGCTTCTTCAGCTGTTGTCAAGGCCTCATGGAAGGCCATGAACTCTTCCTTGGTCATAGGACAGTTTAGATAAGCTGCTTCACCTTTGTCATAGCGTGACTTAAGGTAGACCTTGTTCATGTCGATAGTCGCTTTATCAACGATTGGTGCAGCGGCATCATAGAAATAGAAGCCATCTCCACCGTTAAGCTTGTGAATTTTTTCAGCTAAAGCATCAGAAGTCAATGGTCCTGAAGCAATAACTGTAATGGCATCATCAGGAATTTCTGTGATTTCTTCACGGATAACTTCAATTAATGGATTGTTCTCAATTTCAGCTGTCACTGCTTCTGCATAACCTTCACGGTCAACCGCCATGGCACCACCAGCTGGAACACGGTGAGCTTCTCCATTACGCATAATGATAGAGTCCAAGCGACGCATTTCTTCTTTAAGAAGCCCTACAGCATTGGTTAAACTATCGCCACGGAAAGAGTTAGAGCAAACCAATTCTGCAAAGTTTGTTGTCTTATGCTGTGGCGTTGCTTTGACACCACGCATTTCATAAAGTTTTACCGGAATACCACGTTTGGCAATCTGATAAGCTGCTTCAGATCCGGCCAAACCAGCTCCAATCACGTTAATATAATCTGCTTTTGATTGAGACATGACACTAATACCTCTTCGGGAACAAGATGAAATCCTATTACCACAAATCTTTCTTCATTTTTACTCTTAGTAGTATAGCAAAAAACTCCTCGTCTGGCGACTAGGAGTCATCTGAGTTTAAAGGGGTAAAATGATAGTTACTTTAGCACCACCCGTGCCATTGTCGTTTGAAAGAGAAAGACTACCATGGTGTAAACGAATAATATCATTAGCAATAGTCAGACCAAGGCCACTATGATTGCGGCTCTGTCTGCTTTTATCCTCTTGATAAAAGAGTTGAGTCGCCTTTTCAAGAGATTCAAGAGAAAATCCAGAGCCAGAATCAAGACAGACAAACTTGAATTCATCTTCTTCTACCCTAGCGGTCAGGAGCAAATGACTGCCACTGGGTGTATGCTCTACCGCATTCGAAACGATATTCATAAAAGCTCGATTCAACAAGGACTTATCCCAATTGCCTATGCTTTCTTTCGCAATTTCCTTCTTGTCAAATACCACATTGATTTGTTTCGTTTGAGCTAATGACAAGGTTTGATCGTAAATGTCTTCAACAAAATCCTTAACCGAAATGTCTTCAAGCGTCAAGCTTTTCGTCAAACTCGTTTTGTTGAGTTCGGATAACTCTTTAACATAAGCATCAACCTGTGTAATCCCCTTTTGAAAATGCTCTAACAAGTCCATCTGTTCTACATCTAAGGGCGTCATGGCTAAGAGGTCTGCATTTCCACGGGCGACTGTCAGTGGTGTCTTTAAATCATGTGTCAAGGCTGAAATCTGATTTTGCTTATCTTGCTCTGCCTTCCAATTTTCCATCAAAGATTCACGAAGTGCTACACGCATGTCATCCAAACCACTTAAAACTTGATTGAATTCCTTAATTGTAGACTGAGAGGTTTTAAAATCCAAGTCTTGTTGGGAAATTTTTTCAGTAACTTTTAATATAGGTTTAAGCTGCTGGCTTAATTTATTTGCATAGTAAAAAGTTAAAATAATAAATATGAGGAGAATGAATACAATCATTGAGCCAATCATCAATATATCAGCATTTGGAAAATGCTGATTCATCCACGCATTATGATACCTAGGTGATAATTGATAGTTGACAATGACAATACCATCTGACCGTTCAAAAGACTGAAAATAGCCGTATATCCCACCGTGAGCATTCTTGAATTGGTAATTTAGTAAGGATTCTTCTTGCAAGTTAACAGGCATGTTAGACTTTTTAAGCTTAAAATCTCTAGTTAAAAAGACATAACTCGTACCATCAGGTAAAATCTCGGGATTAAAGACCTTAGAAGTTTCAATATCACTTCTCACAGCAGACAAATCACTCTCAACTTGATTTGCTGGAATCACAACTCCAAAACGATAAGACAAGCTGAACAAATACAAAATAAGAAGACCGCTGATTGCCGAGAGGATCGTCAGGCTAACGACATAAGATAACAAGATTGTTCTTAGAGAGTATTCTCGTTTTTTTATTAGTGCCACTTGTAACCAATCCCCCAGACTGTTTCAATAGGATTTTGCCCAACATCTTTGAGCTTTGCACGGATATTTTTAATATGTTCAGCCACTGCTGTTGGACTTCCTTTATCCTCATAGCCGTACAAATGCGTGTAGATTTGTTCTTTTGAAAAGACTTGACCCTTATTTTCAGCCAAAAATTGACAAATACCGTACTCCGACTTCGTCAAATCTAACAAGTGATTCTCAAGATAAAGCTCCTGAGCCGACAAATCAAACTGAAAATCCCCAAGTGAAAGCTTATGGTGACGTTCTCGATTTTCACGTCTCAAGTGAGCCGCAACACGCGCCTGGAGTTCTTTAACCCCAAATGGTTTGCAAATATAATCATCCGCCCCATAGGTCAAACCTTGGACGATGGCTGTCTCTTGCGTTTTAGCTGTAATAAAAAGGATAGGGCAATCCACCTGATTTCGAATCTCATGGCAAAACTGTAGACCGTCAACATCAGGCATCATAATATCTAGCAATATCAAGTCAAACCGTGGCAACAAGTTCTTATCCAAATCTAAAACACTTGTAACCCCCGTCACCTTATGATTTTGAAGCTCCAAAGCTTTTACAACCAATTTCACAATATCTTCTTGATCATCAATAACAAGTATTTGAGCCATAACCTTTCCTTTCGTACAAAATTACCTTTATCATATCATCTATAGAAGACAACTGACAAGGCGTAAAGTAGATAAATATGACTTGGATAAAAGATGTAGAACAAATATTTTGACCCTTTCCCTCTCTCACCGTTATAGCAAAGCATTAAAGGAGCTGCAAATATTTCCATCCATTCAATGTATTTAAACATTAAATCGTGAAAAGAAGGTCTGCCTAGAACAATCGCCATTAGTACCCAAACAAGACTAACACTCACAAAAGCAAGCACTTCTTTCTTAAGATTCTTATGACAAAGATACATAGCGATACCAGTCAAAAGCAACCACGTCCCTCCATCGCTGATAAATGTATGAACTGGCAGCACTGTAAAATTGAGTAAATTTAGTAGAAAACCTAACATAGGTTTGTTTGCGCTTAGCAGATAAAAAGGTACCATTAACCATGGAAGCAATAATGGGAAAAGTAAGGTTGGGATTCCTTTTAGATATTTCTTTTCTTTAATCCAAGCGATACCTTGAAGAGCAACGAGCAAGATAGCAAATGACGACAGCATCATATTTTGTGGAAAGAAACCATCTGGTCTCACAAGAGGATGTAAAAAATTATAGAAACCAAACTGAATCAATCCCATCACAATTGCTAAAGCATAAATCTTTAGGAAGTATTTTTTTCGATTGTGTGTATGAACGAAACCTTCAATCACAGCAAAAAGGAACAAGGGTGCCGCTAATCTCCCAATCATAGTAAACCAAATAGGTATTTTCCCTGTATAATCAAAAAAATAATGAATATGGTCGAATACCATAGTAATTAGGGCTATATATTTGAGTTGGAAACCTGATAAACTTAAACGTTTCATAATAACTCTCCTTTCTTTTCATCCTTAGTATAAAAAACAAATTTAAGGAAAGTATCAGTTTTTTGGATAAAATACAAAAACTATCCCAAGTCTTAACTTGAGATAGCTATGTCTTTATTTAACAACAGATTCTTTGTAGTCACACTCTTCGTTACTACAGATGACTTGTTTGCCACCACCACGTACTTTCTTCTCGACGAGGTAATCGCCTGATTTAGGACAGTTACGTCCAACAGGAATATCCCACGACGTAAATTCACAGTCAGGATAGCGGTCACAACCATAAAAGACACGATTACGTTTTGTCTTACGTTCGATGACCTGACCTTGCCCACAAGTTGGACAAGTCACGCCAATTTCTTTGGTAATGGCCTTTGTATTGTGACAGTCTGGAAAGTTACTACATGCATAAAACTTACCGTAGCGACCAAGTTTGATGACCATTGGGTTACCACAGAGGTCACAATCAAAACCAGCAGGCTCATCCTTGATTTGGATTTTTTCAATACCTTCTTCAGCTTTTTCCAATTCTTTTTGGAAAGGCTTGAAGAATTCATCAATAACCTTCTGCCATTGTTCCTTACCGATTTCAACTTTATCGAGTTTACCTTCCATCTCGGCGGTGAATTTAACATCCACGATGTCTGGGAAGAATTCTACGATTAAGCTATTTACGATTTCACCAAGTTCAGTTGGTTCAAAACGTTTAGCCACCAATTTGACATAGTAGCGACGTTGGATAACATCAAGAGTTGGTGCATAAGTTGACGGACGACCAACGCCATTTTCTTCCAGCGTCTTAATCAATGTCGCTTCAGAATAGCGTGCAGGTGGTTGCGTAAAGTGTTGTTCAGGCGTTGTCACAACCTTCTTAACCGTATCACCTTCAGCCATATCAGGAAGCATTTTATTTTTATCAGAGTCGTTGTAAACGGCCATATAACCGTCAAACTTGATTTGGCTACCATTTGCTGTGAAAATGACTCCGTTTTGAGACAAGGTCACCTTCATCGTATCAAATACAGCAGCTGTCATTTGACTCGCTACAAAACGATTCCAAATAAGGGTATAGAGCTTGAGCTGATCCTTATCCAAATACTTGGCAATGCTCTCTGGTGTTTGGAAAACATTTGACGGACGAATAGCTTCATGGGCATCTTGAGCCGCTGAACTATTTTTCACCTTGCTACCATGTTTAGAATACTTAGAGCCAAAGCGTTCTGTAATAAATTCAGCCGCTTGATTTTGAGCCACTGGACTGATACGTGTTGAGTCCGTACGCATATAGGTAATCAAACCTTGAGCACCTGAACCAAGATTAATCCCTTCGTACAACTGTTGTGCAACCATCATGGTCTTACGTGTACGAAAGTTGATTTTATTAGCAGCATCCTGTTGGAGAGATGAGGTTGTATATGGCAATGGTGCATTACGACGGCGTTCTTTTTTCTCTACCTTATCAACGTTAAAGTCATCACTCGTGATACGAGAAAGAACAGCTTGAACATCGTCATTATTGTTGAGCTTAAGCTTTTTACCATCCAAGCCATAGAAACTAGCCTGAAATTTCTTAGTCCCCTTCTTAAAGGCACCATCAATTGTCCAGTATTCTTCTGGTTTAAAGGCCTTGATTTCATTCTCACGGTCAATAATAAGCTTAAGAGCTACCGATTGGACACGCCCTGCAGAAAGTCCTTTCTTCACCTTCTTCCAAAGAAGAGGGGAAATAGAGTAACCCACAATACGGTCCAAGACACGACGAGCTTGCTGGGCATCTACCAAGTCCATGTCAATGGCGCGTGGCTCCACAAAGGCATTCTTCACCGCGTCTTTAGTAATTTCGTTAAAGACGACACGATTTTTTTCCTCTGGCTCTAATCCAAGAATATGTGATAAATGCCATGAAATGGCTTCCCCTTCACGGTCCGGGTCACTTGCGAGAAAGACTTGCTTGGCTTTTTTAGCCTCTTTCTTCAATTCATTGATAAGAGGTCCTTTACCTCGAATATTAATGTACTGAGGTTCGTAGTTGTTTTCAAAATCAATAGACATACTTGATTTTTTCAAATCACGGATATGCCCAACAGAGGCTACAACTTTATAATTGCGCCCAAGGTACTTTTCAATGGTTTTTGCTTTGGCAGGAGACTCCACGATAACCAAATTTTTCTTTGGTGTCGCTCTCTTTTTAGTCGCCTTTTTGGCTGTCGTTTTCTTTGTTTCTTTAGTTTTCGTGCTTGTTGTCGTTGCTGTCGCCATAGACTATTTCCTTATAATGTTATAAACTGGCTACGCCACTAATCTGTCTAAAATCTAGTCACAAGACATTAAAAAATGAAACATCTTGGACTGAGCAACTAACATGATACCTTCCTTTTCTTTAACTGTCAATAAAAAACTTTATCTCTATAGGAGAAGTTTGATTTTTAAGAAAACTCTGAAAGGATGTCAAGCCCTGTCGTAATGCACTTTGCGCCCTCTTGAATCAAGTGATGACATCCATCCGATTTTCCGTCTAAAATATTTCCTGGTATGGCGAAAACATCTCTTCCTTCTTCCATTGCACGCTCACAAGTAATAAGACTTCCCGAGCGAAGCTTAGCTTCAACCACCATAACCCCTTGACACAATCCAGAAATTATCCGATTTCGTTCGGGAAAATGGTACTTGAGAGGCTGTTCCCCCGGTCCATATTCTGTAAGAACTAAATGGTTTTTAGCCATATAGTCCTGCAAAGCTTTATTTTCTTTAGGATAATAAACATCCAACCCAGTCCCGATAACTGAAATGGTGTTACCTTTATTTTTCAAGGCCTCCATATGAGCACAAGTATCAATCCCACGCGCCAATCCACTCACAATAGTAAACTGATTACCAAGTTCACTAACAATTTTTCGAACAGACTGTTTGCCTGTTTCAGAACACTTTCTGGCACCAACTACTGCTAACTTGGGTTTACTTAGCAAATCAATATTCCCTTGATAAAAGAGGAGAACAGGAGGATTATAGGTATGCTTCAGCTCAATGGGATATTCTTTATCAAAAATCGATAACGTAGGAAAACGTTCAAACTGTTCTTTGAGTTGCTTAATATCTAAACTCTTATACTTTTCCATAAAGAGTACTGCATTTTTAGACTTGGATACCACTGCCATATCACGTAAACTCAATTTTCTATCTTGGGTCTTTTGATAGTCCAAAATATTTAAGATATTCAAATTCGTCAACCCAGCGGCTTTAAGTTTAAAAAGTTCAAAATTATTCATATAGATACCTCCTTTTCTTTATTCGCAACAGAAAAGAAAAAAGCTCCATTATGGAACTTTCCTTGATTATAAATCATTTTCAGAGGCAAAATAAGACGCCGCCCCTAATAGGTTACTATCGTTATGGAAATGACAGGCTTGAAGAGTTATAGGCTCAAAACCTAATTCAGACTTATCATTAAATAACTCCTCATAGGCATCGCATATTCCTTCAATTAAAGTATCTTGCCTGCTGATACCACCACCGATAACAACTTTCTCCAGCCTAAAAAAGCTCTGCAAATTTAGTACAAGAACAGCAATTTCATGACAATAATCTTTAAATAAAAGATTTAGATCTTCCGATTGATTTCCCTCTATCGCTGAGAATACTGTTGGACCATCGTCTTGATTTAACCCAAGTAACTCACTGGCTTCATGAATAAAGCCCACTGCAGACCCTTTGTTATCGACAAGACTTACTAAGCCATGCATAAAGAATTCCCACTGGAAGGGCAGAGAGGTTTGACTCATGCTTTGGGGACTTGGAGCTCGCAGATATTGGGTAACTGACAGAGGTGATAGCAAGTCCTCCTGTGAGACAAGTCCTAAACCAACACCCGTACCTAAAACCAAGGCAGCCCCACAATCTAACTCTTGTAGACTTCCATATCTGGCTTCAGCCAAGGCCGCCGCATCAGCATCATTGATAACCTTTACAGGCAGTTGAAATGTTTTAGTCAATCGTGACCCAAGTGGAATAGCCGTTAAATAAGGGATAAGACCGCCCTTGAAAATGAAACCACGTTTACTATTTATTTCTCCTGGGCACGCAATGGCAATCCCAGAAATAATATCCTTGTGAGACGAGACAATATGCTCTAAAGTCAACCAAAAGTCGTCTAACGTTGGTGGTGTTGTAACTTTAGATTGATTGCTAATCTTAAAATCATCATCAACTAACCCAAACTTGATAAAGGTTCCTCCGATATCAATAGCTAAAATCACGCCACTTCACCTACTTTTTATTATTGACTTTATTGGTTCGAAACTTCTTCTATGAATTGGAGTAACACCAAATTTATCTATGCCAGTCAAATGATCCTTAGTACCATAGCCTGCATTTTTGGCAAATGCGTAACCAGGAAACTCCTGATCATAGTCAGCCATCATCTTATCACGGGTTACCTTCGCTACGATGGAAGCTGCCGCAATAGATAAAGAATTAGCATCCCCTTTTATAATTGATGTTTGTCCTATTGGTAGGGCCAAAGTCATGGCATCAATTAACAAATGCTCAGGTTTGGGACTAAGTTTTTCAATAGCTTCAGCCATAGCAAGCTTGGTTGCTTCATAAATATTGACATCGTCAATCACATGGTTGTCCTTAATACCAACCCCAACAGCAACTGCTTCCTTCATCACCTGCTTATAAATAGCTTCATGTTTTGATTTTGGAATTTTTTTACTATCATTGAGACCTTTTATTTTGCAAAGCTTTGGCAAGATAACCGCTGCAGCTACTACTGGCCCAGCCAAAGGGCCACGTCCAACTTCATCAATACCTGCAATGAGTTCAATTCCCTGAGCATAAAGTGCTTTTTCGTAACTGAGCATCATATCTAAGCGTTCTTCCTCAGCAATCTCAGCTTGGATAGCTTTACGGCGTTGCTTAATGGCAGTCTGTACACCAGCTCGACTATCTTCCTCAAAACTTGCCCATCGGTAATCGTCAAGATCTGTCAAAGTGGCCAATTGCTCCTTGACTTCTTTAATTGTCGCCATCAGTATCGACCCCAACAATATCAAGTGTGTAACGACCTAGTTTTCCATCACGAACTTCTTTGACAAATAGATTATAGAAACGGTCATAATCTTCACGGAAGCCAAGTTTTCGAGTCATTTCCATTATGATTTCTGGTGCCTCTTCCTCAAGGTCAATCCCTTTAAAGCGTTCCTCTAAACGTTCAGGATAGTAAGTTTTAAAATAGTTAAGTCCAAAAATCGTAACTTCATCCATTGGCAAGAGCTGGTCCTTGATGGCTCCGGTCAAAGCAAGCTTCAAGCCGACCAATTCATCTTCAAACTTAGGCCACAAAATCCCCGGAGTATCAAGGATTTCCAAGTCCTTATTAGACTTCAACCACTGTTGACCTTTTGTCACACCAGGTTTATTTCCTACAACGGCAATTTTTTTACCAGCCAAACGATTCATCAAGGTAGATTTCCCAGCATTTGGAATCCCAATAATCATGGTTCTCAAGGTCTCTTTCTGAATACCACGTTCACGTAATCGTTGAATCTTGTCAGCCATAAGACTCTTAGCAGCGTCTGTCACCAATTTAACCGTAGATTGTTCCTTGGAATTAATGGCCAAGGTTTTAATCCCTTGACTCTCAAAATAGCTGCGCCACTCTTTTGTACGATTACTATCAGCAAGGTCAGCCTTATTAAGAATTAAAAGTTTTGGTTTATCACCCACAATTTTAGTCAACATGGGATTTTGACTTGACAATGGCAAACGTGCATCCACTAAAATTGTTACAAAATCAACATGCTTAAGATTTTCCTGAACTTGTCGACGGGCTTTGGACATGTGACCAGGAAACCATTGAATAGTAGCCATGTATATCTCTCCTCTTTATTTTCTTAGTAAAATATGATTTAAACTCTTTAAAAAAAGCCAAAGACTTGGCTTCACTTTACTTATATTATATCAGATTTAGTTTAAGATGCCCAATCGATAAAAGTTGACTAAGCCTCAACAGGCATAAAGTTACCGACAATTTTACCAATGATTCGGGGATCTTCGTCATAGGGTGCGAACTTATCACCATAACGTTTATTGAGAGAAACTAATCGTAGTCCATCTTCCTCGCGATAAACTTTTTTGATATAGGTTTGACCGTCCCAGTCTACAGCATAAACAGCCCCATCATAATCAAAACCTGTTTGTTTGATTAGTACTACTTCACCATTTAGGTAGGTAGGTTCCATAGAGTCTCCAAATACCCACGATGCAAAATCATGATCTAATTCTTCATCATAGAAAACTTCATCATAGTTGCCATCACCAAAGTAAGTGTAACCAGTTCCGGCTGACAAACGCTCGAAAACTTTGTAAGAGTAAAGTGGAATAACGGGTGCTTTCTTCTTTTCTGCTTCTTGCTCCTCCAGAAGAGCTTTAGTGAGTCGCAAAGCTTCTTGACGATTTTCCTCATTTAATTCCAAGTACACTTCTACAATCTCATGTTCAGACAGAAAAAATGTCTCAGCTACGCCAAAAAGTTCAGCCAAAATCGATAGGTTCTTTTGATTTGGTTTCGTCTTACCATTTTCCCAATTAAAATAAGAGGAGCGTGAAATTCCTAGATGCTTAGCCACTGATGCTTGACTCATTCCCTGCGCTTCTCGAATTTCTTTAAGTCTTTGTCCTGAAAACATAGCCACCTCCGTAAGTTAATAAACTAACATAAGTTTATCAAAAAAAGCAGTTGACTTCAAGTGAAACCAACTACTTTTATATTTCTCTTTTGTATTAATCTTTGACTAAAAATCCTAGATTATCAAGTGCCAATTCAATGTAATCTAAATCCTGTTGACTATCAGCTTCAACAAGGTGATAGTGAACACCGTGGGTTAATTCAGACAATGGACGAAAATCATTTGACGCTGCTTGTTCTAAAAAATGTCTAACATCTCGACGACAAGTCAACTTCAATAAGGTTTGGATTTCACCATAGACTGGATGATCAATCATGATATTTTGAATACGGCCCCCATTATCAACAATGGCTAGAAGCTCTTCTTCCATATCAATCACCGTGTGATTCACTTTAAATAGGCGGTGCGCATAAGAATTATCATCACTATTTTTATAAATATAACCCCTGTTAGTTGAGATAATTTGAGCACCATCTGCTCGCAAAAGTGCAATATCTTGAACAATAATTTGACGAGTAACACCGAAATGTTCCGCCAAACTCTGCCCATTAATCGCTTCTTTAGACTGCTTTAATAGGGCCAATAATTCTTGCTTGCGATTTAAAGTCATAGACTAAATAACTCCTCTTACAACTATCGAATTTTTCGAATACTTTTGAAAATTGATAATGCTATAACGTAATCTATCATACTATGGACAATAGTACCAAATCCAACTAAAACAAACAAGACATAAAATAGTTTTTGGAAGTCCTCTCCCGTTACTGAATAAAAAATCACACAAGCAATAACTTCACCTAGAGCATGAATAACCCCTAAAACAAAGTTAAAAATTAAAGATGTTTTCTTGTTTTCAATTGTTTGAGGGAACTTTTTCAAATAAAGAGCTCCTAAAAAACCAAAGATGATATGTGAAAATGCCCTAAAAACAATCACGATCGGATAGCCGGCCATAAAAAAACCTAAACTAGACGCTAAGATAACAAAAGCTGTCACCCAGGGAGATATAAACATGGCTAAAAATATCGGAACGTGACTCCCCAAGGTATAAGAAGCCGGTGGAATGATTAATTTTATTGGCATAATACTTGGGATAAGGATAGCAATCGCAGTTAGCAAAGCTGCAAAGGTCATTTCTTGAATTCTCTTTTTCGGTTTCATAATCTACTCCTTTTTACTGTATATATATTAGTATATTACAATGTATACACCTGTATGTCAATATGCCATAAAAAAACTAGAGCCATAAGCTCTAGTTTTTTTATTTACGTTTTTTCTTAGCTTTCTTCAACTTATTAGCTTGACGCTTCATCGCATGTTTCATGGCAAATGAACCAACCCTACCTTTAAGACCACCACCAAGCATTTGGCTTAGATCCATATTCCCTAGATCTGGCATACCAGCGCCACCCATCATGCCTTCAAGAGCAGACATGTCCATATTACCCATATCAGGCATATTTGGCATGTTTTTTGGCAGATTATTTGGGTTAAGACCCATTTGACGCATCATTTGTTCCATGTCGCCAGACATAACGCCTTGCATCATTTGTTTGGCTTGATTGAAGTCTTTAATAAACTTGTTTACTTCGATGAAGGTATTCCCCGAACCATTGGCAATACGGCGGCGACGACTTGGGGTCAAGATATCTGGATTTTCACGCTCTTCTGGTGTCATTGATGACACAATAGCACGCTTGCGAGCAATCTGTTTCTCATCTACTTTAACATTAGCCAAGGCAGGATTGTTAGCCATACCTGGCAACATCTTAAGCAAATCCTCCATAGGACCCATATTTTGCACTTGGTCTAATTGGTCGATGAAGTCATTGAAGTCAAAGGTATTTTCACGCATCTTTTCAGCCAACTCAAGAGATTTTTTCTCGTCGTACTCTTGAGAAGCTTTTTCAATAAGGGTAAGAAGGTCACCCATACCTAAGATACGGCTTGACATACGGTCTGGGTGGAAAGTCTCAATATCTGTGATTTTCTCACCAGTACCTGTGAATTTAATTGGCTTACCAGTAATCTCACGAATAGAAAGAGCCGCACCACCACGTGTGTCACCGTCAATTTTAGTAAGAACGACACCTGTGATATCTAGTTGTTCATTGAACTCCTTGGCAACGTTAGCAGCTTCCTGACCAATCATGCTATCTACAACCAAGAGAATTTCGTTTGGATGAGCAAAACCTTTGATATCACGCAACTCTTGCATGAGGGTTTCGTCAATCTGCAAACGACCAGCCGTATCAATCAAGACATAGTCATTCTTATTGGCACGCGCTTGTTCCAAACCATTTCTGACAATCTCAACCGCCGGTGTCTCTGTACCCATATCAAAAACAGGAACATTGATTTGTTGCCCCAAAGTCTTCAATTGATCAATGGCTGCTGGACGATAGATATCTGCAGCAATCATCATAGGACGAGCTTCTTGTTCTTTAATCAGTTTATTAGCCAATTTACCAGCAAAGGTTGTTTTACCAGCCCCTTGAAGACCAACCATCATAATGATAGTTGGAATCTTTGGAGATTTCTCAATCTCAGATGTTTCAGACCCAAGAATTTCTGTCAATTCTTCATTAACAATCTTAATGATTTGTTGTGAAGCATCAAGAGTATCAATGATTTCGTGACCTACAGCACGTTCACGAACACGTTTGATAAATGTCTTAACAACTGGTAGAGCTACATCTGCTTCAAGAAGTGCCAAACGAATCTCTTTAGTGACTTCTTGAACTTCTTTCTCTGAAAGTTTTCCTTTACGTCTTAAATTTTTGAAAACGCCTTGCAAGCGTTCCGTTAAGCTTTCAAAAGCCATATATCATTCCCTCTCTTACTTTCTGCTTGAATCTAATCTCTATTATCAATGCTACTAAGCACAGCAATTTGTTCCTGGAGATAGCTATCGTCTGCGTATTTTTCAATGATATCATCAAAAATTTGACTACGGACGATGTAGTCTGAATACATATGTAATTTCATCTCGTAAGCTTCTAAAATCTTCTCAGTACGCTTGATGTTATCATATACGGCCTGACGACTCACACCAAATTCCTCGGCAATTTCTGCCAAACTATAATCATCCGCATAATATAGCTCAATATAGTTCATCTGCTTATCTGTTAACAAGGCTGCATAGAACTCAAACAGGGCATTCATGCGATTGGTTTTTTCAATTTCCATAAGCTCCATTTTACCATAAAATCATGGTGTTAGCACCATTCTTATGCAGAAAAAAGTAGTGACTTCTAATTGTTCTCCAAATAAAATTCAAAACGGTCACCAACATAGTAACTTCTTACATATTCGAAAGCCTGACCGTCCTGGAGAAAGGAAATTTGTGTCAAACTCAGGAGAGCATCACCGGTCTTAACCTTAAGGTGCTTGGCCAAACTACTATTGGCCAGACTAGCTGATATGGTCTGCTGACTTTTCCCAATTTCATAGCCATTATCGGTCAGTGTCTTGAAGAAATGTTCGGTAATATCTGATTCCTTAAAACCTCGGATAATCTTCTCAGGGATACTGGCAATTTCATAGGCAACCGGAATGTCATCGGCAAAACGAACACGTTCCATACGAATGACATGGGACTGTGGCAAGACACCTAAATTCTTGATTTCAAACTCATTTGGATGTAGACGTTGATACGAAATAAGCTCACTAGATGGCTTCTTGCCTTGGGATTTGACAATCTCAGTAAAACTCGTAGTTCCACGCATCTTTTCCTTAACTCGACTGCTAGCCACAAAGGTTCCACTTCCTGGTTTGCGTTCTAAAATCCCCTCATCCACTAAAAGTGTTATCGCCTGGCGCACAGTCATCCGACTCACATCAAAAGTCTCGCAAAGATCTCTCTCGCTAGGAAGACGTTGCCCGATTTTCCAAGCACCATCATCAACATCTTCCTTTATCTTATCATGTATCCGAATATACGCTGGTAACATCAAATCCCTCCTCCTTTTTTCCTATTTTACAAAAAAAGTGACATAATTGTAAAGATAAGTAAGGGACTTACAGTTTCTCGTATAAATCTAGGTGCTAAGTCCATAAATTTGTGATACAATGATTGCATAAGAAAGAGTCCATGTGTGACGTAAAAAGAAAGGGTAATAATGACTGACATTTCTACTTTGAATGATGTGCAGAAAATCATTGTTCTAGACTATGGTAGCCAATACAATCAGCTGATTGCACGTCGTATTCGTGAATTTGGCGTTTTCTCTGAATTGAAGAGCCATAAAATTACCGCTGATGAAGTACGTGCAATCAATCCTATCGGTATCGTACTTTCTGGTGGTCCTAACTCTGTTTATGCCGAAGATGCATTTGGTATTGACGAAGAAATTTTCGAGCTTGGTATCCCAATTCTTGGTATCTGTTACGGAATGCAACTTTTGACCCACAAACTCGGTGGTAAAGTTGTTCCTGCTGGTGAAGCTGGTAACCGTGAGTATGGCCAATCAACACTTCGACTTCGTGCCCAATCAGAACTCTTTGCTGGAACTCCTGAAGAACAAGTCGTTCTGATGAGCCACGGTGATGCTGTTACAGAAATTCCAGAAGGTTTCCATCTTGTTGGTGACTCAGTGGATTGCCCATTCGCTGCGATGGAAGATACTGAGAAAAACTTCTATGGTATCCAATTCCATCCAGAAGTTCGTCACTCTGTGTATGGTAATGATATCTTGAAAAACTTTGCTTTTGGCATCTGTGGTGCCAAAGGTGACTGGTCAATGGCTAACTTCGTAGATATGCAAATTGCACAAATCCGTGAAACAGTTGGTGACCATAAAGTCCTTCTTGGGCTCTCAGGTGGGGTTGATTCATCTGTTGTTGGTGTCCTTTTGCAAAAAGCTATCGGGGATCAATTGACATGTATCTTCGTTGACCACGGTCTTCTCCGTAAAGGTGAAGGTGACCAAGTTATGGAGATGTTAGGAGGTAAATTTGGCCTTAACATTATCCGTGTTGATGCTTCTAAACGCTTCCTAGACCTCTTGGCTGGTGTTGATGATCCTGAGAAAAAACGCAAAATCATCGGTAACGAGTTTGTTTACGTCTTTGATGACGAAGCAAGCAAGCTTAAAGGTGTTGACTTCCTAGCTCAAGGAACACTCTACACTGATATTATTGAATCAGGTACTGAGACAGCTCAAACAATCAAATCTCACCACAACGTTGGTGGTCTTCCAGAAGACATGCAGTTTGAATTGATTGAACCACTTAACACCCTCTTTAAAGATGAAGTCCGTGCCCTTGGTACTGAGATGGGAATGCCTGATGAAGTCGTTTGGCGTCAACCTTTCCCAGGACCAGGACTTGCCATCCGTGTTATGGGTGAAATCACTGAAGAGAAACTTGAAACTGTTCGTGAGTCTGATGCTATCCTTCGCGAAGAAATTGCCAAAGCTGGTCTTGATCGTGATGTATGGCAATACTTCACTGTTAACACAGGCGTTCGCTCTGTCGGTGTTATGGGTGATGGCCGTACTTATGACTACACTATCGCTATCCGTGCTATCACTTCAATTGACGGTATGACAGCTGACTTTGCGAAACTTCCATGGGAAGTTCTTCAAAAAATCTCAGTCCGTATCGTAAACGAAGTTGACCACGTCAACCGCATCGTCTACGATATCACAAGTAAACCACCTGCAACTGTAGAGTGGGAATAAAATATAAACCTAATTTAAAGTGATTTGATTGATTTAACAGCATTTTGAATTGTTTTAAAACGCTAAAATCTAATTAATTATATTTGGTTCCCCACCAAATACCCCACCAGAATTTCTTTCTAGTGGGGATTTTTTATATCTTGAATATACAATATAAGTGCACAATAAAAACTAATAAGATTTTTCTAGTAAAATAGAATTGAACAAACTAGTTACGAAAGGAAAACTTATGAGCTACTACCATTTTACCATAGACGAGCCAATAAATATAGAAAACTACTTAGAATTGGGTTTGAAATCTTGCCAAATTGTAAGTAAACTTAGAGTCCATAAGTCTACCATTTAAAGCGCGTTAAGACGATTCAAAAAATGATTATTCCCTAGCCTTAACACAGGAATACTACGACCACAGGGGTAAGAAAAAAGAGAGCTGAAACTCTCGGAAAAGTTATTTTTGATTAATTATAGAAACATTTGGATTGCCAGTTTTAGAAGCACCAATTATCTTAACTTTTAAAGCTTCGTACAAACTAATTCTATTTTCTAGAATATAAGCTAATTCTTGTCCATCCATAAATAAAATTTTAGCATCTTTATTAGAAAAATCCTGTATTACTTCATCTCTAAAACCATTTATTGAAAGAAACAGTCCCCGAGTCGAAGTTAGTTTTGTATCAACTTTTTGTTTTAAAGAAGCTATTTTCGGAGAATTTACTGGATTTTTTCCCATTTCATTTCAACTAAATAATCAAAACCTTCAAACCTAAAATAGCCATCTAACTGTTGAGTATTTGTGATATTTCTATACGAACCATGGTAATCAATATCATTAATTCTGAATAAATTAGCAACAATTTTTTCTAAACAATATCCTCTTTCTTGAGGATTATCACTTGAAAATAGCGAATAATACTCCGTTTTTAGTTCTTCAATTTTTTGAAGGCGTTGTTGCCTGAGTTGTATTTTCATTTCCTGTTTTGAACGATGATAAGAATTATTAAGTGTCTCGTTAACCTTATTCTGTTGAGTATCACCTATCAGTCGCTTTAATTTTCTTAACGCATCTAATCCTCTATCTCTATCTTGAACTTCATCAGGAATATTTTTCATCTTATAAAATTCAGTTGCTATTTGTCTAATTATAAATCTTCCATTTTCTGTTTTATTAAGTTCATTTATAACATTTTTCGCCCACACAAACTTCGGTTCTGATTTCCATCTTAATATCAAATTATTAGGAACTCCTGAAGCCTGCATAAATGAAACGACAGTATCTTTATAATGAAAACACAATCCAAAACACTGAATAATTTGTTGTTGGATTTCGAAAGATATTTTAGTCATTTTTCTCCTTTCTATCAACTATTTTACATTTCATTAATTAACCGTGTATAGTAACTTGGAAAATCACTCAATTTATCTTCAATTCTAGATGATTTCTGCTTAATTTCACTTCTAATCTGATTTTTACTTAGAGAATTAATCTCTTGAGCAATCAATTGAACTACAATTCTATCTGAAAAACCCAATTCATAGATATTGATTTCTTTTTCAAGAGATAAGCCATACTTCAGTCTCCTTATCAGTCTAGTTAGCACCTCCATTTTCTCTCCAAACAATTCTTCAAGAATATTGTTGACTGCATTTAAAATCATTAATGTTTCATACCCTAACCCATTATCACAAATGGAGATAATATCAGACAAATCAATTGGTTTTAACTTTCCTCTTTTTTCAATTTTAATTAACTTTTCAGTACAACTTTCCAGTATTTGAAAGTAAGAAATACCGTTAATCCAGAGTTGACTAATATAATTTAAATTTTCTATACTTAATTTTCCTATCTCCTTATTATTTGAAAAAACTATTATTATCTCAGTTAAAATATTTAATAAATCTTCTTCTCTCTCGCAAGAAAGGATAGAAGTTCTATTTTCCTGAACCCATTCAACTAACAACTCAGATTGGTATAATCCAATCGAGTTTTTTGCAATTATTTCAGTTTTTACTTTGCTGGTATTCATTTTAGATTTTATTAAGATAAATAATTTTTTTATTTTTTCTTGTTCTTCTTCATTACCTAAGAAATATCCAAAAGTATTTTCAGCTAATCTATCAGTCTCCAGTTCAGTATCATTCATAGAAGCAATATAATTTTCAATTGCAATTAGAGTTTTCTCAATCTGGTCTATCTTTGAATTAAAATCCTTAAAATAAGTATTATTCTGTTTTTTTAATTTTGATAAAATACTATTTATTTTTATTCTGTAGTCTACAGTACTGTCAAATCTCTCTTTAATCAAACTCCAAAAATCAAATATTTTGGAGTCTAATCTATAATCAGTTGGAACTACTGAGTTAAACTGTATAATATTGAGAATATTGCTTTGACACCCCTCTGTATTAATAGGATTTAACAATGCTTTATAGTTTTGTTTCTTCCTCCTATTTTTTTGTGATTTATAAATATTGGGTTCTGTTATGATGATTGTTCCTTCTGTATATTTTCCAGCCCTTCCTGCTCTACCTATCAAATTCTGAAAATCACGAACTTTTATTGCATATCCTGCTTGATACACACTTGGGATAATCAAGTATTTAATGGGTAAGTTTACACCTTGTGCTAAGGTTGAAGTACATATTACATTATTTATTTTACTTTTTGAAAAAGCATACTCTATAGAAATGCGTATCCCCATAGGTATACCTGAATGATGTGAAAAAACTCCTAGCTGACTACATGTATATTCAACACTATCATATCCTAAATTTTGAGCAATTAAGTTTCCTATTTTTTCAACTTCAGTGCTATCTGAGTTTGTTAAAAAATTAGTTAGATCATAATTTCTATTATTTAAGTCTATAAATCTACGTAAAACAACATTTACCGTGTCTTTTCTTCCGCAAAAAATTCCTACTCCACCATTATTAATTAGCTTAGTGCCATAGTAGATACTTATATCATTTTTGTTTGTCAGTTCTGGAAATACTTTTTGTTTACGTTCTTTTCCAAGCTGCTCTAGTCTACTTACACTAACAGTACGTGGAACAAAAAATTCTTCTTCAAATGTAATAGGATTTATAAAATATAATTGCTCATCACTCCCGTTTAAATCACTAAACGCAACTCTTTTCTCTGTTGTTTTTATCGAATTATTAGAAACAATTACTCCATCTTCGTTAAACCACCGATTTATATCTTCACTATTTGGTATTACAGCAGATATTAAAATCTTCTGTATTTCTTTTGGGAAAATTTGTTTAACTGTAGACAACAGTAATTCAAAATTGGTTCCACGACTTGGATCATCAAAAAGATGAGCTTCATCAAAAATACAAAGTCCTATTTCATCAATAAAACTTTGATGATTTCTCAATAAAAACAACAACTTCTCTGGAGTAAGTATAAAAACTCTTTTTTTACCATCATTAAAAATTGAAAAATCCTGTGGAATCTCTGGTAAATCAAAAACTTCACTAACAACCACATTATTCGCATCGTCGAAATGTGTATTAATATCTCGATATATTTCTCTACATAATGCTCTAAAAGGTGCCACAATCAATGCATTATAAACTCGATTTGAATAAAATGCTGATCTTAACATTAGATTAATTGAGGCTGTTTTACCTGAACTTGTTGGCATTTGAACGATTCCCGATTTACCTGAAAATATCCCTTTTCTTCCTAATTCAATTTGAGAAGGCCAAAGCTCTTTTATACTTCCTTCTGTTTGTATATAATCCTGCCATGATGAAAAATCTAAATCTGAAAATTCAGGCAGTAATTTCGTGGATGAACTATTTAATTTTTTACATACTACTGCCAAGAGACAATTCACAATGATTATTGAAAAATCATTTCCATTTTTATATACTTTATCTTGCAAATCTGTAAATGTTTTTGTAGAAACCTCTGTTTTTAATAAAATATAATTCCTATATGATTCAACAAGAGCATTTAACTCAGTAGAATATTCACCTTTTATCTGCGGTACATTCGAAAAGAGTTTATCTGTTATAACATCAATTCATACTTTTGCAAGAGTTATACTGTCTTCTAATAACTGGATATCATCCGATATAAAGTTGAGCATAACTCTAGAACTACCATTATAATCACCTAGATAATAAGCTGTGGCACCCAGTATTGCAATATAATCTTGATATTTGTCTGAATTTCCTAATTCTGATAACAGCAATGCATCAAAATATTCAGCAGAATTATGTAACTGAATATTTAATTGTGAATCGAAACTCTTCTGATTGATATAATCTTCAAAATATTTCCTAGCAGTATCTGCAACAATTGATAGTGCTACAAGAAATGATTTTTTAGCATCCTTTGAAATTGGACTATGACTTTCTAAAGGAATATCAAATTCAATCATCTTTGCCTTTGAACGTACTAACTTTGAATAAAATAATGATTTGCTTCTAAATTCTATCATACCTCACTCGCTTTCAAATAAAGGCTTTTTATAAAATTCATTAATTCATCAGAATGTATAACCAATAATCTTAGTTTTTGATAATCTCTGTGATTTTTTGAAACGACATTCTTAAGTATATTAATATCAAATGACTGATTGGAGTGAACCGCAACAGCTCCATAAATTACATTAAATGGAGTATCCGTTATGTTTAAAAATCTTTTCAGCAAATTTGCTTGCTCAATATTGGAACTCCTTAACTTTAAATAACTTGCTACAATTGAGGTTGAAAAACGTTCAAAGTCTTTATCAGAGTGGTTAATAGCCTCTTGAAGCTTATTTTTCGCTTCAAAACTTCTAGAATTGGAAGACGATGATTTTACTTCTATAACTACAACCTCATCATTCGCTGTATTCAAGGAATCTTTTTTATATCCCAGAACATCACTTCCTTGAGTTGAAGTATCTTTATTGACTTTACTGTTATAACGAGTCCTAGGAACCACATATTTTTCAAAATTCTCAAGATAATCCGATACTAATATTTCTCCAAAATCACCTGACATCGTTGAGAGGCCAATACCAAAATCCGAGGGCAATTTGAAATTTTTAAGATACTCTTTAGAGGAAATATTCATAGAACTTATCATTTCATCAAGTTCATCATCTGAACAATAATTTCTTCTGAATTGTTTTGCCCATTCTTCAAAAATTGCTGGATTATTTTGAATATCTAAATGAAAAACCTCAATCTGCTTACCTTCATCAGTAATAATAGGTTCTTCTTGAATTAGATACTTCATATAACTATACATCGTTTCCATTACTTTTACTCATCTCCCTCAACCGTTCTTCTCCCACCTTCAACATCTCTTCCTCTACCTTGCTCCATTTTCCGAAGAGGCATTCTTGTAGCACTTCTGCTGCTGAAGTCTTATCTTGTTCTGAATCATATACACAACTTCTATCTCGTTGATAGATTTGGATTTGTTCAAAGATACCTAATTGCTCCAGCTGGTGGGTATTCTCAACTAGATTGTTCACTATCAGATCATGATGTTCTTTTGGAGTTGCGCGTGCTTGATTTGGATTGATAGCGTACAGTTCTTCGTATCGGATAAGAGTGCTCAGATAGGACAATTCGGGCTTTGTTGCAATTAAGGCTAATTGTACTTCATATCCCTTACTTTTCAAAAGTTGTGCCGTTTTCTTTGGAACATCAATTGTTCGTAAAGTTCCCTCAATCAAAAGATTGTATCTCAAATGACTCAATTCGGTTACTAAAGACTCTACCATTTTGCCTGCAAAATCTTTGGTGTATTCTACACTATCTTTGCCATATTCTTGCTGAAGTTCTAAATAGTGTGGATGCTGAGAACGAAAACTATCGCCATCTATGATAACAATATTTCCTTGAAACTCTTTCTGTTTAATACGATGAATTGTAGTCTTACCAGCACCACTTTGCCCTCCAAGCAAAATCGCTATAGGTTGCTTACTGGATTTTTTTCCTCTTGTCAGAGAACGAAGATTCCGTGCTAAAGCCTGTTTGAATTCACTATCGGTATAATCTTGGATTTCCATTAGGCTACCATCCGTTTTTCAGATATCTCTAACATACGTTCAATTCCATCCAAATAACCGCTATATCTCTCTATTTCATCAAAAGTTTCTACTAAATAGATATTCGTATGAATCAAATCAGATAGATCATCACTCATTAAAATCCAAGGATTAGATTCATCATCAACGCTAATTCCCTGACTATCTTGATAACGATAGAGTCGAGATAATAGATTAGCACCTCTTTCTTTCACTATTTCAATTTTTAAAGTCAATTCATAATCTTCAACAGGATTAAGCATTTTGTCTTCTCCTACAATATCGACATAAGATACATTAAACTTCTGACAAATGATGTCTATTAGTTCCGTAGAGACTGAACTAGTACCATTTTCATAACGACTCAAGCTATTTCGAGAAATTCCTATAATTCGGGCAAATTCGGGTTGTGTTAAGTCATGTGTTTTACGTAAGGATTTTATATTCTTTCCAATCATGGCAAACTCCTTTATTTTTATAATTCAATTATAGCATAAAAAAGCATAACGCACCAAAATTGGTGCGTTATTGGTTACTTTTCCTAAATCTCTCTAAATTCTTCTTCAATTGTTCCTTATGAAGTTGATTCTTAGCTTCCTTTAATGTGTCGTTCAAAATTTCTTCTCTACAAGTTGATTCTGTTTTTAGTTGTTCTGATCCTTGATCTTGAGTGAAAATGATATCTAACAGTTGATCTATTTTTTCAAGGTCTTGGACAGACATATCAGATAGTCTATGAATTAGCTTCTTAAACACATCACTATTGTCCTGATCTTTCTTAAAAAATGTTGTAAACATCTATAACCTCTCAAAAAAAGCAGCCTATCAGGACTGCTTAATGTAATTCGGAAATTGCATCATAAATTGACTGCAATTTCTTATTGTCTTTATTCTTTGTGTCAATCAACGTATGTAGCTCTTCAATTTTCTTTTGACTACTTTCAATATCACTGTT
>OGES01001069.1_pt1 | contig 23528 bp, 20 predicted proteins | sample 1570711 | NCBI WGS metagenome assembly OGES01 (sample SAMEA2582133, study PRJEB24529) | metagenome | biome: Human gut stool | place: China | collected 2011 | reverse complement strand
GGCAGCCGTCCGGGCGGCCGCCTGGGCGGCGTCCACCAGCTTCACGCCCCGGCGCTGGGCCAGCTCCCGGGCCAGGTCCGTCAGCCGGTCCTCGGGTCCCATCACCAGCTCCGTCTCCCCCCGGCGCACCAGGGCGAGAACGTCGTCGGAGGTGAGGATCCGTTTCATTTCCCGGCCTCCAGCTCGCTTCTGAGCTTGCCCACCTCACCGGCCACGGCGCTGCTGAGCAGCGCCAGCTCGGAGTTGATGATGCACATATCAAAGCCCTTGGCGTACCAATTGCGGGCGGCGTCGAAGTTGCCGGCGAAGATGCCCAGGCGCTTGCCGGCCCTGGCGGTCTTTTCCCGCAGCAGCATGATGGTATCCGTCAGGCGGGGGTTGCTGAACTGGGCGAAAATACCCATGTCCATGGACAGGTCGCCGGGGCCGATGAAGAACATGTCGATGAAGTCGCTCTGGACGATCTCGTCGATGTGCTCCACGGCCTGGACGGTTTCCAGCTGCACCACGATGTTGGTGGTGCGGTTGATGTCCTGGTCCGTGGCCAGCTGGATGATGCTGTCGCCATAGTCCCACAGGCGGGAGGGGCCGCTGCCCCGGTGGCCGATGGGAGGATACTGGCTGTAGTCCTTCAGGCGGCGGATGTCGTCCATGGTGCGGATCTGGGGGATCAGCAGGGCGTCCGCTCCGATATCCAGGGCGCCGGCCACGTTCTCATAGGACAGGGTGGGAATGCGCACCATGCCATAGGTGGGGGTGGCCTTCAGGCTCTGGAGCATCTTCTGGACGGTTTCCAGGTGCATGGCGTTGTGCTCGGCGTCGATGCAGACAAAGTCGAAGCCGAAGTGGCCCACAAACTCTGTCATCACGGGATGGGGCGTGCCGATGAAGGTGCCCATCAGCTTCTTGTCGGAGCAGATCAGGTCACGGAAGGCGGGCTTGTTCAGGCCGGGGGCCGTCAGCTTCTGGGCGGTGACGGGGCCGCCGGAGGGGGCGGCAAAGGCGGAGGAGCCATAGCCTCCGCCCACGGCGCTGCTGCCGCCGGAGGGGGCGGCTGCGGGACGGGATGCAGCGGGGCGGGACGCCGGCTGGGCCGCCGGGGCGGCGCCGGTTACGATCTCCATGCCCAGGGTCTGCAGGGTCTCCCGGGCCAGATCGGTGAGGATGGGCATGGAGTCCAGACGGATGGTCTGCACCCCCTGCTGGTGATAGGCCAGCACATCCTCGCGGGTGAAAAAGTTCTGCATGATCTTGCCTCCCGCGCTTTATCAATACAGGGCCGAAAGGGCCTCGTCGGGACGGGCGATGACGTTGGTGTTGACCACCTTGCCGATGCGCTCCACCTCGGCCTCGGCGGCGTCGATGGCGGCACGGACGGCGCCGATCTCGCCCTTGATGATCACGGCGATCATGGCCTTGCCGGTGTTTTCACGGCCCACCACTTCCACGTTGGCGGCCTTCAGGGCGGCGTCAGCCGCCGCAATGGCGGGCACCAGGCCCACGACTTCGATATATCCGTAAGAGTCCATTTGTGCTCCTCCTTATTCCTTGTCGTCCGAAAGCTTCAGGCCCACCACCTTGGCCGCACCCTCGGCGGGGCGGGCGATGACGTGGGCGCAGTGCAGCTGGCCCGCCTGCTTGGCGGCGGCCGCTCCGGCGTCCACCGCCGGGCGGATGGCGCCGATCTCGCCGGTGACGGCCACGGTGACATAGCCGCCGCCGATGACCTCGCAGCCGGCCAGGGTCACGTCGGCAGCCTTGACCATGGCATCCGCCGCCGCAACGGCGGGAATATAGCCGACAACTTCAATAAATCCCCAAGAACGCATTTTTCTTTACCTCCTCAGCATTGCAGCATTTCCACCAGCTCCGGCGTGGGGCGGGCGATGGTGTAGCAGCCCATCAGGGCGTCCATCCGGTTGGCAGCCGCCGCACCGGAATCCACCGCCGTGCGCACCGCGCCCACCTCACCGCGAACGATGATGGTGACCATGGCGGCGCCGATCCAGACCTTTTTGACGATCTCCACATTGGCGGCCTTGACCATGGCGTCGGCCACGGCAAAGGCGGGCACATAGCCCTGGGTCTCCACAAATCCCAAAGATTGCATAGCTGTCTCCTCTCGTTTTCTGTGCGCCTTGGCGCAAATTTTTATGGCTGCCGTCCCTCTCCGCAGGTGCTGGCGTGCCGGAGAGGGGCCGGGCCCCCCTCCGGCAGCGTGTGGAGAGAAAACGGGAGATGGCGTATGTTAGCGGTTGGCCATGATCTCGCGCATGGCCTTGCAGACGAAGCGATCCTCCTCGGGGGTGCCGATGGAGATGCGGTTGGCCTTGAAGTTGCCGCGGATGATGATGCCGTAGTCCAGCAGGCGGTCGGCAAACCACTTCACGTCCACACCGGGATCGAAGTAGATAAAGTTGGTGTGGGAGGGCCAGACCCGGAAGCCCAGCTCCTTCATGCAGGAGACCAGGATCTCGCGGCCCTCCTGGTTGCCCTTCTTGGTCATCTCCTGGAACTCCACGTCGTCCAGGGCGGCCTCGGCGGCGTGCAGGCCCATGCGGCTGCAGCAGAAGCCGGTGGAATCCCGCTGCAGATACTCGATGATCTCACGGTTGGCCATCAGATAACCCATACGGGCGCCGGCCATGCCGTACAGCTTGGAGAAGGTACGCACCACGATGAGGTTTTCGTCATCGGCGATGGCGTCCACCATGGTCCGGTAGTTGGGGTCCTCCACGAAGTCGATATAGGCCTCGTCCACCACCAGCAGGACGTGCTCAGGCAGCTTCTTCTGGAAGGCGTGGAGCTCGTCGGAGTCGATGAGGGTGGCGGTGGGGTTGTTGGGGTTGCAGAGGAAGATGGCCTTGGTCTTGTCGGTGATGGCGGCCAGGACCTTGTTGAAGTCAGGGGTCAGGGTGTCCTCCTCCAGGGGGACCTCCACCAGCTTGCCCCGGCAGCGCTTGACGTAGTTATAATAGCTGGGATAGGTGGGGGGCGTCAGGATGATCTCGTCGCCGGGCTGGATGAACACCTCGGCGATGAAGCCCAGGCCCGCGGTAGCGCCCTCAGTGACCATGACCTCATCCACGGACAGGCCGTGCTTCTCCGCCAGCTTCTTGCGCAGGTCCTGGGCCCGGACATCGGGATAGCGGTTGGCCAGAGGAGCCTGCTGGCAAATGGCCTCGGCGGCCTTGGGGGAGGTGCCGAAGGGGTTTTCGTTGGTGGCCAGCTGCAGCAGCTTGGTCACGCCGGGCCGCATGCTCTTGGACTGCTCGTCCGCACCCACCACATAGGGAGGGGCTTCCTTCACAAATTCACTGACCAGATTCTTAACAGACATTTTCTTTTCCTCCATAAAGTCATTGGTTGTCCCGTGGGGACCCGTTATCCGTAGTCTAACAGAAAGGGCCCGGCGGGCCTGTAAACGCCGTTACAAACCGGCGAATTTAATCCGAACAGCTCACGCCGGAGTCGTTGATCCGCTGGCGCAGGGCGTCCATCTGGACCACATAGTAAAGCCCCGATTTCTTCATCAGGATCCTGTCCTTTACCAGGCCGGAGATGATGTTGGACACGCACACCCGGCTCAGGCCGGTGATCTCGGCGATGTCCTGGTGGGTGAAGCGGATATACAGCAGCTTCTGGCCGTTCTTCTCCTCGGAATACTGCTCAGCCAGGTGCAGCAGGTAAAAGCATACCCGCCCCTCGCTGTGGTGAAAGCTCATCAGCTCGATCTGGGTCAGCAGCATCCGGTTGATGCGGTTGCTCTGCATGAGGATGTTGTGGGTCATCTGGAAGTTGTCCCGGATCCGGGAGGAGGCCTCCTCCTTGGGGATCACATACACATCCGCCTCGTCGCTGACGACCTCGGCCTGACAGGAGTTGGGGCTGCCGTCAAACAGGGTCTGGTTGCCGAACATGCATCCGGCGTCCAGCACCATGGTGTTGCGCATATCGCCCTCCGGCGTACACAGGCACATGGCCACCCGGCCGCGCTTGATGATGAAGACGTTCTCGCTGTACTCCTGCTGGCCATAGAATATATGCCCCCGGAAAAAGTGCCGGGCGTACCGTTCGTCGGTCAGGGGACCCCAATCCAGATGACTCATGTCGATCCAAGGGGAGTCGATCTGGCGATATTTGCGTTCTGCCATCTTCATTTACCTCCTGTGTATGATTTTGCGAATATGTGATGCGAACCGGCAAGCCCATTTGGCCCTGCCGGTCCGCACCAGACTGCGGGGAGAGAAAGCTCCGCAGGGCGACTTATGCGATGATTTTTACTTGGTCTGGGCAGGCAGGGCCTTCACAGGCTCGCCGTTGGGACCCTCGTACTTGCGGCCCCAGCCGGTGATCACGGCCACGGCCAGCACCACGAACAGGAACCAGCAGTGCAGGCTGGCGCCGGCCAGGCTCACGGGGCTGACTTCCTGCACGAAGGAATAGGTGTCCATCAGGCCCTGGATGCAGGACAGGGCGATGAAGATGAAGGCGCTGGTGACGGGGATCACAGCGGGCAGGGTGCTGCCGAAGCCGTCCATCAGGTTGGCCCGGCGATAGGGGTGCAGACCCTTGGACTTGCCCAGGTCGTTGGCGATGGGGCCCCACATGATGATGGCGGGACCGTTGGCGGAGCCCAGGCAGATGGAGGAGACCATCAGGCCCACAGAGATGATGACCTCGGTGCCCACCACGGAGCGGTTGAGCTTGCTGTGGACCAGGCCGTCGATGACCTGCTGCAGCAGACCGCTGGCGCTGAGGATGCCGATGATACCGGCGATGGCGTACAGGTAGCCCACGGTGCCGATCATGTTGTTGACGCCGTCGATGAGGAAGCCGCCCAGGGTGCCGTCCTGCATGCCCATGATGTCGGAGGGAACCAGGATGCCGCTGACCAGGCCGATGATGGTGCCGGAGATCAGGCCCCAGGTGCAGGCCACATAGATGTTGCGCTTGATGAAGGCCACAATCAGCAGGATGGCCACGGGGATCAGCATGATCAGGCCCTTGGGATTGCTGTACTGGGCCAGGATGGCCTCGGCCTCAGCCGCGTTGATGTCGGAGCCGGAGCCGCCGAACAGGGCGAAACAGACGGTGGCGGCGGCAGCGGCCACCAGGGCGTACTTCATACGGCTGCCCACAACGCCGGCCACATCGGCCACGCCGGGCTTGTTGGTGTACTCCTGGGTGGAGGCGGAGGCGATGGTGGTGTCGGAGATGGGGCCGACGTTATCGCCGAAGATGGCGCCGCTGAGGATGGCACCGGCCAGGAACACAGGATCGGCGCCCAGCAGCAGGCCGGAGGGATACAGGATGGGGAAGGCGGTGAACATGGTGCCGATGGAGGTGCCGGTGGCAGTGGCGATGACGCAGGTGGCGATGAAGGTGAAGGCCACGAAGCCGCCGCCGGACAGGCCGATCTTATCGCCCAGCCACACGAAGCCCTGGGCCACGCCGCCGCGGGTCATCAGCTTGCCGAACATGCCCACGATCAGCAGGATCAGGGCCAGCTCGTTCATGATCTTGGAGGACATGCCGGTTGCCACGGCGTCCCAGTATTTGCCCCAGTTCTTGGACAGCAGGGACCCGATGATCAGGGCCACATAGCCGCCCATGCACAGGTGCATCATGTCGAAGGTCTTGAAGACCACGAAGAACAGGATGCAGAACACCACGAACAGCAACAGGGGGACAAGGGCGAAGAGATTCGTACCATGAAACTCTACGTCAAATTTTTTCTTTTCCATACCAACTCTCCTTTTGTTGTGGGGACAGCGGCCCATCCGCTGTCGTTGAAAAAATAGTAGCAAAAAGGATTTTTCCAGTATGTAAAATGCATTACATTTTTTCGGTTTCTCCATTTCGGCCCATTTGCGGCGGCGATTTTTGTAGATAAATGACAATTTTCGGTGGTTTCGTTTCGTTTTGAGAAAAATCAACCCGTCGGAATGGTGAGAATTTTTTGTTTCGTCTGCTTTATCGTTGTAAAACGCTGCACTTTCCGCCGGAATGCATCCCGCTGCAAGCTCTCTCTCAAAATCTTAGCAAAATCTGAATGGGTGGAACAGACACCGTTCTGTGTGAGTATTCGCAAAATTGCGCGAACGAGTGTATATCGTGAACTATATATGGGTAGCACTGTGGTGTGAGTATAACGCCGCAGCAGGCGGATGTCCAGTGTTTTTCCAGAATTTTCCTGTGGCAAATCCTTCCGGTGTCAAGGAGAATCCCGGGGTGCGGAAAGGCTCCATATAATAGAGATGTTGGGCAGATAGCCCAAAGAGGGGCCCGGTTTTTCGGCAATCAGCCAAATGTTTCCTGCGGCGAACAATTCCGATTGACACCCTTTCCCGCACCGTGATAGAATGGGTGCGACAACGGAATAGGGAAATCGGTGGATGGACTCGGGAGAGACTGCGCCCTGCGGGCGCGGCGCCGAAGGGGAACGCAGAAGCTCTCAGGCAAAAGGGACCGGGTCCGGACGATACTCCGAAAAGGCCGGATCACCGGCCACCGAAGGTGCAACCTGCCCCGGATGGGGCGGGGAATCTCTCAGGTCAGGATACGGGGGCGCAAGGCAACGGCTTTGCGCCCTTTTTTGCTGCCCAAAAATGGAACAAATCTGAAGGAGGAGCTTATCAAATGAGCGAACTGAAGCGCACGCAGCTGTATGACGTGCATGTGGCCGCCGGGGCCACCATGGTGGATTTCGGCGGGTGGGAGATGCCCATCCAGTATCCCTCCGGCATCATTGCCGAGCACCTGTATACCCGCCAGGTGTGCAGCCTGTTCGACGTGTCCCACATGGGCCGCCTGCTGATCGAGGGGCCCCAGCGCAAGGAATTTCTTCAGCACGTGCTGACCAGCAACGTCAGTGCCCTGGACCTGAACATGGCCCAGTACTGCATCATTCCCAACGAAAACGGCGGGGCCGTGGACGACGCGTATCTGTATCTGTTCCAGGAGGACAACTACCTGCTGGTGGTCAACGCCGCCAACATCGACAAGGACCTGGAGCACCTGAACCGGGCTCTGTCCGGCTTCGACTGCACCATCACCAACATCAGTGACCAGTGGGCCTCCATCGCCGTCCAGGGTCCCAAGAGCAAGGAAATGCTCATGACCCTGACCGGTGGCGTGTCCCCCACCAAGGAGCCCACCAAGAACTCCCTGGGCACCGTGTCCCTGGAGGGGCGCCAGGCCCGCATCGCCAAGACCGGCTACACCGGCGAGCCTCTGGGCTACGAGGTATACGTCCGCAGCGAGGACGTGGTGTGGCTGTGGAACCGGCTGGTGGAGCTGGGCGCGCGTCCGGCGGGTCTGGGCGCACGGGATACCCTGCGGATGGAGGCCTCCTTCCCCCTGTACGGCCACGAGATGGGCACCGCCCCTGACGGCACCGAGATCCCCATCTTCGCCGTGCCCCTGGCCAAGTTCGCCGTGAGCTTCTCCGCCCAGAAGGGCGATTTCATCGGCCGGGCCGCCCTGGAGCGTCAGCACCGGGCCTTTGTCCGGTATATGGACCGGGACTTCTCCGACCTGTCTCCCCTGCCCCGGAGGATCGCCCCCATCGCCCTGCTGGACCGGGGCGTCATGCGGGCCGGAATGGAGATCTACAAGGGCGATAAGCTGGTGGGCTGGGTCACCAGCGGCACCATGGTGCCCTATTTCAAGACCCAGGGCGAGGGCCTGTCCACCGTGATCCTGGAGGCCAGCGGCAAGCGGGCCATCGGTCTGTGCTACATCGACAGCGACGTGCTGGTGGATGACACCGTGGAGGTGGACATCCGGGGCAAGCGGCTCAAGGCCGTGATCCCCGCCCGCCACATGAGCGTGGGCGCGCCTCCCTTCGCCCGTCCCCTGCTGTACGGTGAGCAGGAGGAGGTCCGCACCGTGGCCGGCGGCGACCGCACCGGCAAGGCCCTGACTCTGCTGCACAAGGCCATCGAGAACCACGTCTGGCGGCAGGAGCAGTGCGTGAACCTGATCCCCTCCGAGAACACCCCCAGCCGGGCCGTGCGCCTGCTGTCCGGCAGCGACCCCGCCTGCCGCTATGCCGAGCACAAGAAGATCCTGGCCTTCTATGAGAAGGAAGTGTTCTATTATCAGGGCACCAAGTTCATCGACCAGGTGGAGCGGATGCTGGCCGAGGAAATGCGGGCCTATTTCGGCTGCACCGAGGTGGAGACCCGGACCCTCAGCGGCCAGATGTCCAACATGGCGGTGTTCTCCGCCCTGATGGACTGGAAAAACCGCTTCGACCGCAAGAACGAGGCCAAGCGCCTGGGCTATGTCATGAACAACCACATCATCAAGGGCGGTCACCTGTCCGCCCAGCCCATGGGCGCTCTGCACGACTACATCGCCATCGACCCCGTTACCGAGAAGCCCGCCGTGGTGAACTTCCCCGTGTGCCGGGATAACCCCTATAAGATGGACGTGGAGGAGACCAAGAAGCTCATCGACCGCTATCGTCCGGAGCTGATCATCTTCGGCAAGTCCATGGTCCTGCACAAGGAGCCTGTGGCCGAGATTCGCCGCTTTGTGGACGAGCAGAGGATCCCCACCACCATCATGTACGATATGGCCCATGTGCTGGGCCTTATCGGCGATCACTTCCAGAACCCCTTCCAGGAGGGCGCGGAGATCGTCACCGGCTCCACCCACAAGACCTTCTTCGGTCCCCAGCGGGGCGTCATCGGCGTCAACTATAAGGAGGAGGACCTGAAATACGGCCTGTGGAAGACCATCGAAAGCCGTACCTTCCCCGGAAGCGTCTCCAACCACCATCTGGGCACCCAGCTGGGTATGCTGATGGCCGCCTATGAGATGAACCAGTTCCGGGACGCCTATCAGAGCGCCATCATCCGCAACGCCAAGTCTTTCGCCAGGAGCCTGAAGAGCTATGGTCTGGACGTGGTGGGCGATCCCGCCATCGACTATACCGAGACCCACCAGGTCATCGTGTCCGTGGGCTACGGCGAGGGTGCGGAGATTGCCGAGCGGCTGGAGCAGAACAACGTCATCGTCAACTATCAGGCCACCCCCGACGAGGAGGGCTTCACCGCCTCCGGCGCACTGCGCATGGGCGTCAGCGAGATGACCCGGTTCGGCTTCGAGGAGAAGGACTTCGACCAGCTGGCCAGCCTCATGGCCGACTGCATCCTCCGGGGCCGGGAGATCAAGGGTGACGTGGAGCGGCTCCGGGCCGGTCACACCGAGATGCGCTACTGCTTCGACGATGCCGCCATCAACGACGCGCTGGAGCAGCTGGCCGGTAAGCTGGACATCTGACACGGATTCATTGCAGACATACAACAATTACAATAAATTTGGAGGTAAATCATCATGCTGTATCCGACTGATCTGAAGTATTCCAAGTCCCACGAGTGGGTGAAAATGGAGGACGGCGTGGCCGTCATCGGCATTTCCGACTTTGCCCAGGACGCTCTGGGCGACGTGGTGTTCGTGAACCTGCCCGGCGAGGGCGACGACGTCACCTGCGGCGACGCCTTCGGCGACGTGGAGTCCGTGAAGGCCGTGTCCGACCTGGTGTGCCCCGTCACCGGCGCCGTCTGCGCCGTCAACGAGGAGCTGCTGGACCAGCCTGAGCTGCTGAACAAGGCTCCCTATGACGCGTGGATCATCAAGGTGGAGAACGTCACCGACACCGAGGAGCTGCTGGACGCCGCCGCCTACGAGGCCTTCTGCACCGAGGAGGGCTGAGCATGGGCAGCTATGTCCCCTCCACCCAGGCCCAGCGGGAGCAGATGCTCCGCGCCGTGGGGCTGGAGAATGTCATGGACCTGTACCGGGACGTGCCGGAGCAGATGCTGCTGCGGGAGCCGCTGCACATCCCCGACGGCATGAGCGAGCTGGAGGCCGCCCGGGCGGTGTCCGCCATGGCCGCCGAAAACCGCACCTACGCCACCATTCTGCGGGGCGCGGGGGCCTATGACCACTACATTCCCTCCATCGTCAAGTACATCCCCGCCAAGGAGGAGTTTCTGACGGCCTATACCCCCTATCAGGCGGAGATGAGCCAGGGGCTTTTGCAGTCTATCTTCGAGTATCAGACCATGATCTGCGAGCTCACCGGCATGGACGTGTCCAACGCCTCCGTGTATGACGGGGCCACCGCCGCCGCCGAGGCGGCGGCCATGTGCCGGGAGCGCAAGCGCCGGGTAACCCTCATTTCCGGCGCGGCCCACCCCGACACCATCAACACCGTCCGCACCTATTGCTACGGCACCGGCGACGAGCTGCGGGTGGTGCCGGTGAAGGACGGCAGGACCGATATGGACGCCCTGCGGGAGCTGCTGGACGACGGCGTTGCTTCCTTTTATGTGCAGCAGCCCAACTTCTTCGGCCAGTTCGAGGACGCCGAGGCCCTGGGCCAGCTGGCGCACCAGGCGGGCGCCAAGTATATCATGGGCTGCAACCCCATTGCCCTGGCCATTATGAAGACCCCCCGGGACTGCGGCGCGGACATCGCCGTGGGCGAGGGGCAGCCTTTGGGCTTGCCCCTGGGCTGCGGCGGCCCGTATCTGGGCTATATGGCCGCCACCGACAAGCTCATGCGCAAGCTCCCCGGCCGCATCGTGGGTGAGACCACCGACGACCAGGGCCGCCGGGCCTATGTGCTGAGTCTCCAGGCCCGTGAGCAGCACATCCGCCGGGAGAAGGCCAGCAGCAATATCTGCTCCAACGAGGCCCTGTGCGCCCTGACGGCGGGGCTGTACATGGCCTCCATGGGTCCCGACGGCATGGCGGAGGCTGCGGAGCAGTCCATGGCCAAGGCTCATTATCTGGAAAAGGCCCTGTGCGCCCTGCCCGGGGTGGAGCCGGTGTACGGCGGGGCGTATTTCCACGAATTTGTCCTGAAAATGCCCCGCAGCCAGGAGCTGCTGGAGGCCCTGGACCGCCGGGGCATCCTGGGTGGTCTGCCTCTGGGCGACGACCGGGTCCTGTGGTGCGCCACGGAGAAGGTCAGCCGCCGGGAACTGGACGAAGCCGTATCCATCGTCAAGGAGGTGCTGGACAAATGAAGCTGATTTTTGAAAAGAGCGTGCCCGGCCGCCGGTGCACCATTCTGCCCTCCTGCGACGTGGAGACCGCGGCCCTGCCGGAGTCCCTGCGGCGGAGCGATAAGCCCGACCTGCCCCAGCTCAGCGAGACGGACATCTCCCGCCACTATACGGAGCTGTGCCACCAGGTCCACGGCGTCAACTGCGGGTTCTATCCCCTGGGCTCCTGCACCATGAAGTATAACCCCCGCATCGACGAGGAGATGGCGGCCCTGCCGGGCTTCACCAACTGCCATCCCCTGGCTCCCAGGGAGTCCCTGGCCGGTATGCGCCATGTGCTGGACACCGCCCGGGAATATCTCTGCGAAATCACCGGCATGGACGGCATGACCTTCCAGCCGGCGGCGGGCGCTCACGGCGAGTTCACCGGCGTGCTGCTGATCAAGCAGTATCACGACGCCCGGGGGGACAAGAAGCGCACCAAGATCATCGTTCCCGACTCCGCCCACGGCACCAACCCCGCCACGGCGGCCATGTGCGGCTATGAGGTGGTGAACATCGCCTCCGGCCCCGACGGCTGCGTGGATCTGGAGAGTCTGAAGGCCGCCCTGGGCGACGACACCGCGGGTCTGATGCTGACAAACCCCAACACCGTGGGCATCTTCGACAAGAACATCCTGGAGATCACCCGGCTGGTCCACGAGGCCGGCGGCCTGTGCTACTACGACGGAGCCAACCTCAACGCCGTGATGGGCATCGTCCGCCCCGGCGACATGGGCTTTGACTGCATCCACATGAATCTGCACAAGACCTTCGCCACGCCCCACGGCGGCGGCGGTCCCGGCGCAGGCGCCGTGGGCTGCAAGGCGTTCCTGACGCCCTATCTGCCCCACTCCGCCTCGGCAGAGGAGGAGGGGCATATCCAGGTCCGCAGCTTTATGGGCAACTTCCTGGTGGTGGTCCGGGCGCTGACGTATCTGCTGACCCTGGGCCGCCAGGGCATTCCCGAGGCGGCGCAGAACGCCGTGCTCAACGCCAACTATCTCCAGGCCCGGCTCCGGGGCACCTATACCCCCGCCTATGACCGCATCTGCATGCACGAGTTCGTGCTGGATCTCAGCGGGCTGAAGAAGGAGACCGGGGTCAGCGCCCTGGACGTGGCCAAGTCCCTGATTGACGAGGGCATTCATCCGCCCACCATGTACTTCCCCCTGATCGTCCATGAGGCCCTGATGCTGGAGCCCACGGAGACCGAGGGACCCGAGGTCCTGGACCATGCGGCGGAGGTGCTGCGGATGCTGTACCGGCGAGCCTACGATGACCCCGAGGCCATGCACGATGCACCCCACCATATGCCCATCGGCCGTCCCGACGAGGTAAAGGCCGCCCGGCACCCGGTGCTGCGGTGGAAGCGGGCGTGATCTCATCAACGGAGGAAGAAGCTATGTCTGATTATCAGCTCATCGTTATCGGCGCGGGGCCCGGCGGCTATACCGCCGCCCTGGAGGCCGCCAGGCTGGGGCTGCACACCGCCGTGGTGGAGCGCCGGGAGGTAGGCGGCACCTGCCTGAACCGGGGCTGCATCCCCACCAAGACCCTGCTCCACGCCTCCCAGGTATACCGGGACGCTGTGGACGGCACCCCTGCCGGGGTCCACGCCGGGGACATCACCTTCAACCTGGGGGAGATGTTCGCCTATAAGCGGGCCGTTTCCGAGAAGCTCCGGGGCGGCATCCACGCCCTGCTGAAGGGGGCTAAAGTGGACCTGCTGGAAGGCACCGCCCGCATCGACGCCCCGGGCCGCGTCACCGTTGCCGGCCCGGAGGGGGACACGGTTTACACCGCCGACCGCATTCTGGCCGCCACCGGCTCCGTGCCGGTGCGCCCGCCCATCCCGGGGCTGGACCTGCCGGGGGTCATGACCTCCGATGAGCTGCTGGAGGGCAGCGACAGCCTGTATGAGTCCCTGGTGATCATGGGCGGCGGCGTCATCGGCGTGGAATTTGCCACGTTTTACGCGAACCTGGGCTGCCGGGTCGCCCTCATCGAGGGCATGGACCGGCTGCTGCCCACCATGGACCGGGAGCTGGGTCAGAACCTGGGCCAGATCCTGAAAAAACAGGGGGTGGAGGTGCTGACCTCCGCCATGGTCCGGCGGGTGGAGCAGACGCCGGAGGGCCTGACGGTCCATGTGGACCAGAAGGGCAAGGAAAAGGCCGTGTCCGGCGAAAAGGTCCTGTGCGCCATCGGACGCCGTCCCTGCTGGGACGGGCTGTTCGCCCCGGAGCTGGTTCCCGAGACCCGGGGCCGCAGCCTGCTGGTGGATGAGGACTTCCGCACCAGCATCCCCGGGGTCTACGCCATCGGCGATGTGTCCGCCGTGATCCAGCTGGCCCATGTGGCCGCCGCCCAGGGCATCGCCTGCGTGAATCGTATGTGCGGCCGCCAGGCCGCCACGGACCTGAACGTGGTGCCCAGCTGCATCTACAGCAGTCCCGAGATCGCCGTGGTGGGCCTGACCGAGGCCGAGGCCAAGGAGCAGGGCATCAACGCCGTGTCCGGCAAGTGCACCATGTTTGGCAACGCCCGGACGGTCATCGAGGACCCGGGCCGCTGCTTCATGAAGCTGGTGGCCGACCGGGATACCGGCCGTCTCATCGGCGCGCAGCTGATGTGCCAGCACGCCAGCGACATCATCAGCCAGCTCAGCGCCGCCCTGGTAAACGGCCTGACGGTGGGGCAGCTGCTGTCTGTTATGCGGCCCCACCCCTCCTTTGAGGAGGCCATGACCGAGGCTCTGGAGCGTCTGGCCGAAAAGCTGTAACAACCTATACCGGCAAGCGCTCTCCCCCGGGTGCGGAAAATCTTCCGCACCCGGGGTTTTTGTTGCATTTGCAATTGTGAAATGTCTTGTCATACTATATATTGTAGGTAACAGGGCGGCAGGTACTCCCATATCTTGTGTCTATTGTACAGAATCGACAAAATATCCAGGGGATTTTCGTCAGGCATTTTCCCCATATTTAGGGCTTTGGGCTTGCATCAGCACAGGATATGGTATATGATTAAGGGGCTGATTGACCGCTGCCCATTGAGGCAGCTTTTGCTATGGAGAGAGAAAAAATCAGGAGAAAGGACAGGCGATACACATGAAGATCATCAAGCGCAACGGGGCTGAGGTCCCCTTCGATATCCAGAAAATTGAGGTGGCCGTCACCAAGGCCAACAACTCTGTGGCCGAGGCCGACCGCATGACCCCGGTGCAGATCCGGCGCATCGCCGAGTCCGTGGAGCTGCAGTGCCAGAAGATGAACCGCGCTCCCACCGTGGAGGAGATTCAGGACATGGTGGAGCACCACATCATGGCCCACGGGGCCTTTGAGGTGGCCAAGCACTACATCACCTATCGCTATACCCGGTCCCTGGTGCGCAAGGCCAACACCACCGACGACAAGATCCTCTCCCTCATCGAGTGCAACAACGAGGAGGCCAAGCAGGAGAACTCCAACAAAAATCCCGTGGTGAACTCCACCCAGCGGGACTATATGGCCGGCGAGGTGTCCCGGGACATCACCAACCGCCTGCTGCTGCCCCGAGAGATCGTGGAGGCCCACGAGGAGGGCATCATCCACTTCCACGACACCGACTATTTCGCCCAGCACATGCACAACTGCGACCTGGTGAACCTGGAGGACATGCTGCAAAACGGCACCGTCATCACCGGCACCATGATCGAAAAGCCCCACTCCTTCGCCACCGCCTGCAACATCGCCACCCAGATCGTGGCCCAGGTGGCCTCCAACCAGTACGGCGGCCAGTCTATCAGTCTGACCCACCTGGCCCCCTTTGTGGAGGTCAGCCGCCAGAAGATCCGCCGCATCGTGCTGGCGGAGATGGCGTCCATCGGCGTGGACCCCGGCGAGGAGAAGATCAGCGAGCTGGTGGAGGCCCGCCTGCGGGAGGAGATCCGCCGGGGCGTGCAGACCATCCAGTATCAGGTGGTGACTCTGCTGACCACCAACGGACAGGCCCCCTTCATCACGGTGTTCATGTATCTGAACGAGGCCCGGAACGAGCGGGAGAAGAAGGACCTGGCCATGATCATCGAGGAGATGCTGCTGCAGCGGTACCAGGGCGTGAAGAATGAGCAGGGCGTGTGGGTGACCCCTGCCTTCCCCAAGCTGATCTACACCCTGGAGGAGGACAACATCCACGAGGACGCCCCCTACTGGTATCTGACGGAGCTGGCCGCCAAATGCACCGCCCGCCGCATGGTGCCGGACTATATCTCCGAGAAGAAGATGAAGGAGCTCAAGGGCGACGTGTACACCTGTATGGGGTGCCGCTCCTTCCTGACCCCGGACCGTTTTACCGATGCCGGGATCGGCAACGTTGCCAACGCCGGAAATTACGAGCCCGGCAAGCACAAGTACTATGGCCGCTTCAACCAGGGCGTGGTCACCATCAACCTGCCGGACGTGGCCCTGTCCTCCGGCGGAAACACCGAGAAGTTCTGGCAGATCTTCGAGGAGCGGCTGGAGCTGTGTCACAAGGCCCTGCGGTGCCGCCACGAGCGGCTGCTGGGCACCACCTCCGACGCGGCCCCCATCCTGTGGCAGTATGGCGCCCTGGCCCGGCTGAAAAAGGGCGAGACCATCGACAAGCTGCTGTATAACGGCTATTCCACCATCTCCCTGGGCTATGCGGGCCTTTACGAGTGCGTGAAGTATATGACCGGCAAGAGCCACACGGACCCCTCCGCCACCCCCTTCGCCCTGGCCATCATGCAGAAGATGAATGACAAGTGCAAGGAGTGGAAAACCGCCGAAAACATCGACTACTCCCTGTACGGCACGCCGCTGGAGTCCACCACCTATAAGTTCGCCAAGTGCCTGCAGAAGCGCTTCGGCGTCATCAAGGGCATCACCGACAAGGGCTATATCACCAACAGCTATCATGTGAACGTCACCGAGGAGATCGACGCCTTCACCAAGCTGGAGTTCGAGGCCCAGTTCCAGCACCTGTCCCCCGGCGGCGCCATCAGCTATGTGGAGGTGCCGGACATGCAGAACAACATCCCCGCCGTGCTGGAGGTAATGAAGTTCATCTATGACCACATCATCTACGCCGAGCTGAACACCAAAAGCGACTATTGCCAGGTCTGCGGCTGGGACGGCGAGATCCAGATCGTGGAAGAGGACGGCAAGCTCATCTGGAAATGTCCCCAGTGCGGCAATACCGACCAGGATAAGATGAATGTGGCCCGCCGCACCTGCGGCTATATCGGTACCCAGTTCTGGAACCAGGGCCGGACCCAGGAGATCAAGGACCGGGTGCTGCACCTGTAAGGGGTTTCCTTCCGCCGTTTAGTAGTATATATTACCTAAAAGGAGCAATATCGTGTACTATGGCAATCTGAAAAAATGTGATATTGCCAACGGCATCGGGGTCCGGGTGACCCTGTTCGTGTCCGGCTGCACCAACCACTGCCCGGACTGCTTCCAGCCCCAGACCTGGGACTTTCACTATGGAAAGCCCTTCACCGATGACACCCGGGCGGAGATTTTCGCCGAGCTGGACAAGCCCTATATCAACGGGCTGACGGTGCTGGGGGGCGAGCCCTTTGAGCCGGAGAACCAGCGGGACCTGCTGCCGCTTCTGCAGGAGGTCCGGCGGCGGTATCCGGACAAGAGCATCTGGTGCTTCACCGGCTTCCGGCTGGAGGACGAGCTGCTGCGGGATGGGTCCCATCCCCGGTGTGAGGTAACGGACCGGCTGCTCTCGTGCATTGATGTGCTGGTGGACGGACGGTTCGTGGCGGCAGAGAAGGACATCAGCCTGCAGTTCCGGGGCAGCCGGAACCAGCGGGTGCTGGACCTGCCCAAAACCCTGGCCGCCGGGCAGCCGGTGATTTGGGAGCACCTGAAAAAATGAAAAAAACAGCGGGCATCCGGTGCAGAAGCCGGTTGCCCGCTGGATATTTATTCGGGATGCGTATCAGCTGATCTGGGCCGGGTCCGGAGTCTTTCGCCAGAACCGGGTCATAAAGACCAGGGCCATCACCAGGCACAGGGCCTCGGAAATCACCGGCGCGAACCAGATGACACTGCCGCCCCATACCGCCGCCAGCAGCAGCAGGGCTGCGGCCTGCAGCGCCAGCCCCCGGCCCACGGAGATGCAGATGGCCGGGCGGGGCCGCTCCACTGCCGTCAGGAAGCCGCCCATCAGCACGTTGAAGCCCACCATCAGATAGCACAGGCCGTACCGCCGCAGGGCGTCCACCGAGGAGAGGTTCAGCGCCGGGTTTTCGTCCCCCAGGAAGGCGTGGACGATCTGGGGCGCCAGCAGCTGCACCGCGCCGAAGCACAGAACGGTCATACCCACCAGAGTTACCAGACCATAGCGCAGCAGGCGGCGGCAGCCGCCCCGGTCCTTCTGGCCGTAGTGATAGCTGATCAGGGGCTGGGACCCCTGGGACACCCCCAGCATGATGTTCAGGATCAGGGTGTTGATGTAGGCGATGATGGTGTAGCTCACCAGGCCGTCCTGGCCGATGCAGCGCAGGATGGTGCGGTTGAACAGGAAGATCATCACGCCGTTGCACAGCTCCGTAACGCCGTCGGACACGCCGATGGGCAGGAGCCGCCGGTAGATATGCCAGTCGGGCCGGAAGCGCACCAGGTGGAAGGTGGTGCGCTTGCCCAGGAAATGGGTCAGGTAGATCACACACGTCAGCAGCTGAGACAGGCCCGTGGCAAAGGCCGCGCCCCATGCGCCCCAGTCCAGCAGGAAGATGGCCACATAGTCCAGCACGCAGTTGGTCAGGCACCCGGTGATCACCGTGACGATGGCCAGGGTGGGCCGTCCGTCGGTTTTCACCAGGATCTCCATGTTGTACGAAACGATGAAGCACACGGCGAAGGGGGCCAGACCCCGCAGATAGTCCTTGGTATATTCCAGCGTCACGTCCTTGGCCCCCAGCAGCATGGCGAAGGGCTCCAGGAAGATCAGCACCAGGGCGGTGATCACCAGGCCGATGACCACCAGCACCGCCAGATTCTGGGAAAACAGGCTGTTGGCATTTTCCCGGCTGCCCTGGCCCAGGTAGATGGCGATGATGGTACTGGTGCCCACGGCAAACAGCACGGCGATGGAGAACATGACGTTGGTGAAGGGGACGGCCAGGTTGACAGCGCTCATGGCGTATTCACCCACGCCCTTCGCCACGAACAGGCCGTCCACGATGGAGTACAGGGAGAACACCATCAGGGAGGCCACCGTAGCGGCGGAGAAGTGGAGAAACTGGGAGAGCAGACTGCGCTTGTTCAGCATTTTGGATGATTTTCCTTTCCTTTCAGCGGCGTACCGCAAATACTACTGCCATTATATCCGAAATTTTCCAGCCAGTCAAGTCCCCGGGCGCTTGAAAACCGGCGTAGAGTTTAGTATAATGAATAAAAAGAGAGTTTGGGGAGGTTTTTATCATGAAAATATACGTCATGGATGCATTCGCCGCCAAGCTGTTCGGCGGCAACCAGGCAGGGGTGGCCCTGCCGGAGAGGGACGTCAGCGACGAGACCATGCGCCTGATCGCCGCCGAGCTGAAGCATTCGGAAACCGCCTTTGTCCGGCCCCGGGCCGTTGGCAGCGTGGACCTGCGCTATTTTACCCCGGCGGGGGAGGTGGAGCTGTGCGGACATGCCACCATTGCCGGCTTTGCCCTGCTGCGGCGGCTGGGCCTGCTGGCCGACGGCCGCCATGTGGCCCACACCAAGGCAGGCGACCTGCAGATCTCCGTGGACGGCGAGGTGGTCTGGATGGACATGGCCCCGCCCCGGTGGCTGGGAGAGCTGACCCGGGTGGAGTGGGAGCCGCTGTACCGGGCCTTCGGCCTCACCGGCGCGGACCGGCCCCGGGACCTGGCGCCCCAGATCGTGTCCACGGGCCTGGCGGATATCATGATGCCGGTGCGGGACCGGGAGACCCTGCTGCGGGCCCGTCAGAACGAGACGCTGGTGGCGGAGCTGTCCCGGCGGCAGAAGGTCACCGGCGTGCATATGTTCTGCCTGGGGGACAAAACCTGCACCGCCTGGTGCAGCAACTTCGCCCCTCTGTACGACATTCCGGAGGAGTGCGCCACCGGCACCTCCAACGGAGCCTTGACCTATTACCTGTACCGCTATGGCCTGGTGCAGCCGGACCGGGAAAACGTCTTCATTCAGGGAGAGCATATGCGCCGTTCCTCGGAAATACGCAGCCGTCTGACGGTGGAAAAGGGCGACGCCCTGATCCGGGTAGGCGGCCGGGCCGTACTGAGCCTGTCCGGCGAGATTTACGCCGACTGACACAGCAAGCCCCCGGATACCGGGCAGTGGAAGCTGTCCGGTATCCGGGGGCTTTTTGCGTGTATATTCCTGCGTCAGGCCTTGGCGTCCTTGATGAAGATGAAATTCTCCATCAGGTCCATGCGGTCCAGCACCGCCTCCACCCGGGTCTGAACGCCCATGATGTCCGTGAACACCAGGGCGCCCTCCTGCTGCCGGACGGCGGCCACATTTTTGCACACCAACTGTTTTTCGCCGTCATGCATACGATAAACCGTGGAAAGACACATGGCTCATTCCCCCTTCAGCACCACCAGCGCCTCCGCCAGCTTCTTGTTGCCCACCTCAAAGTCCACCACGGCGTCGTGGATCAGCTGGGCCGCCTCGCTGTCGCCCAGGTCGTGGGCCAGCTCGTGCAGCTCCTGGGCGTGGTGCTGGTTGTGGCCCAGCATATAGGTCAGCATAGCCACCCGCTCCTCCAGGCCGGTGTGGCCGTGGTCATGGGGGTGATTGTGGTCATGGTCGTGATGATGCTCGCACATAGTGATGCTCCTCCCTGCTTTTTTGCCCATTTTAGCACGGCAAGGGGCTAAAGTCAAACCCGGATGGGGCCACTTTTCCCGACCAAAGTCCTGTTTCTGTCATATTATGAACACATTGGCCAATAATGTATAAAATGTATAAAATCATTGACATTTTTTTCGCAATTCTGTATAATTTAGTAGTAATTTGTCGTGCCATGCAGGATGGAACAAACGACGTTAGGAGGAAAGAGATAATATGAGGGACCTGAAACACCTGATCTTTATGGAGGATCTGCTGCAGGAGGCCAACAATGATCTGGTCAAGCAGGCCAAGGCCGAGGGCCGCCGGGCTTTGGGCTACACCTGCAACTTCATGCCGGAGGTTCTGCTGGATCTCGCGGGCTGCTTCTCTGTGCGCCTGCGGGCCCCCCGCAGCGGCTCGCCGGACATGGCCACCTACTACATGTCCGCCCGGACCTGTCACTTCGGCCGCAGCCTGATGGAGCGCGCGTTGGAGGGCGGGTTCAACTTCCTGGATGCCCAGATGGCCACCGAGACGTGCACCGTCACCTGCCGGTTCCAGGAGCACCTGATGCAGAAGCACCTGGACTCCGTGAAGGACATGGACATCATCCAGAACCCCGACTTCTTCTGCGAATTCACCGACGTACCCTTCAAGAAAACCGAGAACAGCTATCTGCACTATCGCCAGCAGCTGCAGGCCCATGTGCTGGATCCCCTGGCCCAGAACTTCGGCATCGACACCTCCGACGAGGCCCTGCTGAAGGCCATCGAGCAGCACAACGAGGTCTGCCGCCTGATCACCGAGATCGGCAGCTACCGCAAGCTGGACGTGCCCACCATCACGGGGTATGAGTTCCACGTGATCCAGCTGGCCAGCCTCACCTGTCCCAAGGACCTGATCCTGCCCTATCTGCGGGAGACCGCGGAGGAGCTGAAGACCCGCCAGCCCGACGAGAAGCCCGCCTTCCGGGCCAGAGTCGCCATCGTGGGCAGCGAGATCGACGATCCCCAGCTGACCAAGCTCATCGAGGGCTGCGGCGCCCTGGTGGTGTCCGACCGCTACTGCTTCGGCTCCACCCCCGGCCGCGAGGTCATCGAGCTGAAGGACGACGAGGACCCCCTGCGCCAGCTGTGCCTGCACGTGATGCAGCACTCCGAGTGCGCCCGGTATATCGCCGACGAGAAGGTCCAGCAGCGCCGGGACACCGCCGACTGCCTGGCACGGGAGTATCACGCTGACGGAATCATCTATGAGCAGATGAAATACTGCGACTACTGGGGCTTTGAGCGGGCTCTGGTCAGCTATATCATGCACGAGGAGTACAACTGGCCGGTGCTGTCCATCGACCGCCTGTACAACAACGGCAATTCCGGCCAGCTGCGCACCCGCGTCCAGGCCTTTGTGGAATCCCTGGAGATCAAGCGCATCCAAAAGAACGGAGGGACCAAGTAATGGCAAAGATGAAATTCCCCAACCCCAAGTTCTTCCGGGCCAAGGACAACGTGGACTGGAAGGCACAGGGCCGGAACCTGCAGGAAGTGGGCGGCATCATCTGGGATATGCTGAAGGAGACCGACTGGAAGGCATTCGCCGCCAAGCAGAAGGCCAACGTCCAGGACAATGTCCGCCGGGTGGTCCGCGAGGCCAAGACCATCGCCGCCATGACCCCCGCCGAACGGCTGGACCTGCTGAAAACCGGTGAAAAGCACCTGGGCACCCTGTACCGCAAGGGCGACATGGTCACCGTGCGCCGCGAGTGGCGCGGCGTGGCCGACACCGCCTATGACTTCAAGGAGTGGCTGCGGACGTGGGGCATGCTGCTGGGCACCTTCTCCAAGGATCTGGTCCCGGCCCTGAACATGACGTTCTATTACCGGTGGATGATCTCCTATGTGTGCTGCGTCAGCTTCATGGACAAGAACACCATGGGCCAGCGGAGCAACGCCTTGAAGATGAGCCACCTGCTGATCTACGATATCTTCCGCTATGTGGCCGAGAACCTGGTGTTCCTGGCCAAGTGCGACAAGAAGAACGGCAACAGCGCCGAGCTGAACAAGAAGGTGGTCCTGTTCGACGAGATGACCATGGGCCAGATCATGGCGGGCTTCCCGGATCTGCTGGGCATCCCCTATCAGCTGATGCCCGTATTCCTGGTGTCCGAGATCGACCAGCTGACCTGCGTGCCGTATATTGACGCGGTGGAATCCTTCGGCCTGCCCGCCGATACCTGCCCCGTGCCCTCCTCCGAGTGCGGCGCTCTGGTCATCGACGCTCTGCCTCATATGGGCAACTGCTTCATCTCCTCCTCCATGCCCTGCGACGGGTCCACCATGGCCTCGTCCTATATGGCCCGCCGGTTCCCCGACCTGCCGGTGTTCCATCTGTGCTTCCCCGTCCGGTATGAGGACGAGGCCACGCTGAAGATGGGCGCGGAGGACATCCGGGCCTGCATCAAGTTCATCGAGGAAAAGACCGGCGCCCAGTGGAGCTGGGACGCCTACTTCTCCGCCATGAAGCGCTTCAACGAGGAGACCAAGTACGAGCTGGAGAAGTGGGAGGTCAACAAGACCGCCTATCCTCAGCTGCTGGGTCCCTGCTACGAGCTGTTCCGCAAGTGGAACTACGAGATGGACGGCGGTATTGATCCCCGTGTCATGAAGACCTGCAAGAAGGTCAACAAGCTCCTGCTCCAGGCCTACGAGCGCCGCGACGAGGCGTGGGTGGGCAAGATGCGCTATCGCGGCATCGTGTGGTCCTGCCCGGCCCACTACTATGCCAACTTCTCCAACTGGCTGGCCAACTGCTGGGGAATCAACATCCTGGTGGAGATGGAAAGCCTGAACTTCACCAAGCCCCTGGAGACCGAGGACCCCGAGCTGGCCCTGCTGGATCTGGCCCGTCTGTACGAGCGCATGGTCATGCGCCGTCACACCAACGGCGGCTACCAGAACGTGGTGGACGAGCTGTGGCGTCAGTGCGAGGCGTGGAACGCCAACATCATCATCATGTATCAGAACGTGGCCTGCAAGAACATGGCCACCGTCCAGGGCATCCTGGATGAGCAGGGCCGCGAGCGGGGCTATCACCTGATCTGGATCGAGCACGATCTGATGGATCCCCGCACCGTCTCCCGCAAGACCATGCGCGACAAGGTCAACGAGTACATGCGCACGGTCATGCGCGCCGAGCCGATCGATCCCTCCCTCTGCGATTTCGACGACGAAAACTGCATGTAATATTCTCAACTACTACATATATAAAGGAGTTTACGACTATGAAATACTACGGCGGCTGTGATGTGGGTTCCACTTATACCAAGGCGGTCATTCTGGATGAGAACGGCAAGATCTGCGCGGATACCACCATCCGCAGCAAGATCAATTCCGAGGTCTCCGCCAAGCTGGCTATGGAGGAGGTTCTGAACAAGGTGGGCTTGAACTCCTCCGAGGAGCTGGGCTATCTGATCGGCACCGGCTACGGGCGCAACAAGGTCCCCTTCGCCGACGAGAATATCTCCGAGATCTCCTGTCACGCCATGGGCGTACACGTCACCGACCCCAGTGTCAAGTCCATCATCGATAACGGCGGCCAGGACGTAAAGGGCATCTCCATCGACACCGACGGCACC
>OGES01001063.1_pt1 | contig 23622 bp, 19 predicted proteins | sample 1570711 | NCBI WGS metagenome assembly OGES01 (sample SAMEA2582133, study PRJEB24529) | metagenome | biome: Human gut stool | place: China | collected 2011 | reverse complement strand
CGATTGTTTCGGCAAAGACCGGGATCTTCCACTCTCCAACCGGGGAGATCTGATCGCCATTCGTTCCTGTGGTGCATACGGAGAAGTCATGGCCTCACGATATAATCTCAGAGAATTACCGGAAAGTTACTTTTCTCGATAATTCGTGACATTCCTTCCGATAGATGAAGAATGTGAAATAGACCCGGTTTTCCTTGGGTCTATTTCACATTTTCAAATTAATTCACTATTTTTGGTTATTTTTCCTATCATTCGGCTTGGCAATGGATTCTCTCATTTGCGTATCAGCCTCGATATTCTTCATTTTGTAGTAATCCATGATACCCAAATTACCGCTACGGAAAGCCTCTGCCATGGCACGAGGAACTTCTGCCTCAGCCTCGATCACTCTAGCCCGCATTTCCTGTGCAAGCGCCTTCATTTCATGCTCGGTAGCAACAGCCATGGCACGGCGTTCCTCCGCCTTCGCCTGAGCAATTTTCAAATCAGCCTCTGCCTGATCGGTCTGTAATTCCGCCCCAATATTCTTACCTATATCAATATCTGCAATATCAATAGACAAAATTTCAAAAGCAGTACCAGAATCCAATCCCTTGTTCAACACCACCTTCGAAATAGAATCCGGATTTTCCAAAACCTCCTTGTGCGAGGCTGCAGAACCGATTGAAGACACTATACCTTCCCCGACACGAGCCAGAATAGTTTCCTCCCCGGCGCCCCCGACTAACTGACGGATATTAGCCCGCACCGTAACCCGGGCTTTAGCTATCAACTGAATACCATCTTTAGCCACGGCAGCCACAGGCGGGGTATTAATCACTTTGGGGTTCACACTCATCTGTACAGCCTCGAATACATCACGCCCGGCCAGATCCACGGCCGTTGCAATTTGAAATGTCAAGTCGATATTCGCTTTAGATGCGGACACCAAGGCATGTACCACTTGAGCCACGTGTCCCCCAGCAAGATAATGAGCCTCTAGCAAATCTCGATAAAGCTCCAAGCCAGCCTTTTTCCCCTCAATCATGGCACGAACGATAACCGTGGGAGGCACTTTCCGCCAACGCATCAAAACCAATTGTAACAAAGATATTTTCACATCAGACACTAACGCTTGAAACCACAAGCCAATCGGGATAAAGTAGAGGATCATCCAAAGTAAAAAAAGACCTCCGGCGATAACCGCTACCAGAAAAAACAAACTACTCTCCATCTTCTATTCAGTTTTTAATTTAACGACAATCTTATTTTTATATACTTTCAACACGACTATTTCCCGGTTTTCCTCGATATACCCGGAACGGGATTCCGCCTCAACCACACTGTCCCCCACCCGTACTTTTCCCATCGGGGCCAAGCGTCCCTGCGTCATCCCAATATCTCCTTCCCGAATGGATTCATCCACACCTTCCACCGTGCTATCAATCTGCGTGTGTAACTGCATACGTTTCCACGTCTTCGATCGCAAAACGTAATAAGTCACCCCGAAACCACAAAGAGCCGTCCCCAACAAAGTAAAATGCCCGACCGTCATTCCCATTGTAGAATAAGCGATATAAATAGCGATTCCCACGCAAGCGAAACCTAAAATCCCTACCACGTTCACTCCCGGAAAAACAAGAAACTCAAGTATTAACAGGACAAAACCTATCAAAATCAGCATGAATAAAACAAGCCACTCCATATACAACATTTTTTGTTTGATAAAGATACATTTTTTTTTAAACTATAGTATCATCATTCCAAAATATTTTCCACACACCTACCCCTCCTTCCCAACCGATCTGGCCGTGACAACCGAACGTGACAAAGGAAGGCACGGGTTGCAGTGCTAGCGAGTTTGAACCCACACATTTTCAACATACGATTTTCAATTCTCAATTATTATCTTTTACTTTGTAGCCAATTTTTCATTACCCATGTAGGCAATGAGTCAAGTACATAAAAGAGAGGACGAATGAAATACACTGAATTGGATGACAATGAAGAATTCTACCGCAAAGTAGAATATTACAACAAGGCAAGAACCGAAAAATTAAGCTATCATTATAAAGAAATTCTCAAATTATTGGGAGAAGATCCCGAAAGAGAAGGATTAGTAAAAACCCCGTACCGTGTTGCAAAGGCCATGCAATTCATGACACGAGGCTACACGGAAAACCCGGAAGAAATCCTTCGCTCCGCCCTGTTCAAAGAAGATTATCGCCAGATGGTAATCGTCAAAGATATTGAAATTTATTCTCTATGTGAACACCACATGCTCCCGTTCATCGGACACGCCCACGTGGCCTATATCCCGAACGGGTACATCACCGGGTTAAGTAAAATCGCCCGGGTAGTTGAAGCCTTTTCCAGAAGACTTCAAGTACAAGAGAGGTTGACGAATGACATAAAAAATTGTATACAGAATACCCTCAATCCCCTCGGCGTAGCCGTGGTCATTGAGGCCCAACATATGTGCATGATGATGCGGGGTGTGCAAAAACAAAATTCGGTAACAACCACTTCCGATTTCAGTGGGGCATTCGAAAAACTTGCCACGCGGGAAGAGTTCATCCGATTAATTAGTAACAAATTTCATTAAGAAATAAACATGACAAATATGAAAAAAGCATTTGTTTTCCCGGGCCAAGGAGCCCAATTCGTAGGTATGGGTAAGGACTTGTACGAGAACTCTCCCGAAGCAAAAGAATTATTTGAAAAGGCAAATGAAATTCTGGGATTCCGCATCACGGACCTGATGTTCGAGGGAACCGACGAAGATTTAAAGCAGACCAAAGTAACTCAACCGGCGATATTCCTTCACTCGGTGATTCTTGCAAAATCGTTGAACGAGAAACCGGATATGGTAGCGGGTCACTCGCTGGGAGAATTCTCCGCACTTGTTGCCAATGGCACACTTTCTTTCGAAGATGGCCTGCGTCTTGTTCACGCTAGAGCACTTGCCATGCAAAAAGCATGCGAGGCTAATCCATCCACAATGGCAGCCATCCTCGGACTACCGGATGAAACTGTTGAAAACATTTTAGCTGAAATAGATGATGTAGTTGTTCCTGCCAATTACAACTGTCCGGGACAAATCGTTATTTCCGGAACAACACAAGGAATCGCCACCGCTTGCGAAAAGTTAAAAGCAGCCGGGGCCAAACGAGCTCTACCGTTAAAAGTCGGGGGGGCTTTCCACTCTCCACTGATGGAACCCGCTCGGAAAGAACTGGCTGATGCCATCATGAACACCCATTTCTCACAACCTTCATGCCCAGTTTACCAGAACGTAAATGCGCAACCGGTATCTGACCCTGAGGAGATCAAAAAGAACTTGATTGACCAGTTAACAGCATCCGTACGTTGGACTCAAACAGTACAAAATATGCTGGCAGACGGGGCATCATCCTTCTTAGAAATCGGTCCTGGAAACGTACTTCAAGGATTGATCAAAAAAGTAAGTACCGAAGTTGAAACAGCAGGAATGCAATAGATTTTGTTTTAAACAAAATCTATTGGTTACAATTTACAGATTCGCAAGTTACAAGTTCATGAATTTTAAATTGAAACATTTGAAAACATACAAATCCAATATGGGTGGAATCTAAAATCCACAATCGTTAAATCTAAAATTGATTCAGCCTGCAAGGCCAGAGATTCAACCTAAAACTTGTAACAATTTTAAAGCCTCCCATGGGAGGCTTTAAAATTTTATTTATATCTTTGAACAAAGATAATTCAAGATAAAATCGGGATATGCCAAACAATAAAACTAAAAAACACCGTACGATTCAATACGTGTTTAAAATCAGTACGATCATCATTATCTGTGGTCTCATAGTCTTATTACTCCCTAAAATAGAGGGTTTTAAATATTCTTACCAAAAAGGGATGCCTTGGAAATACGAGACATTGATCGCTCCCTTAGATTTTCCTCTGCATAAAAGTGCCGAAGAACTTGCCGCTGATATTGAAAAAATCAAAGAAGAACAAGCCCCCATTTTTAACTTCAAAGAAACAAATATTGAAGCCCAGATCAACAAACTGTCAGAAAAAATAAATACCTATCGAACCGCATACAACGGAAAAGATATGGATAAAATCATTCAAAAACTACGGGAAATTTATTCCAAAGGCATCCTGCTGATGCCTGAAAAAATGGACCCGGCTAAAGTCAAAAATATTCTTATCGTCAAAAACAACATTGCCTTCGACGAAAAGTTTTCCAACGTCTACACGCTAAAGCAAGCCTACGAAACATTAGTTAAATACATCGAGAACCTACATCTGGCTAAATCAACAGAAGAAGGAATACTCAGTCTAGGCCTGAATAATTACATCAATCCGAACCTCGAATACGATGCTGGAAAAACGGGACTTGCCATTGAAACTAGCGTGAAAAGCATCACTCCAACCCAAGGAATGGTCAACCGGGGAGATATTATCATATCCAAAAACGACCTGGTAACACCCGAAAAATATAAAGTTTTAGAATCTTTCCGGATAGAACACGAGCAAAGTTTAGGATCAACCATTGACCGAATCCGGATCTCGGTAGCTCAAACCGTGTTGACCTTGATCGCCATCATGAGTTTCTCCATCTTCCTTTATGTCTCCCGGAAACGGCTATTCTACAACAACAGGGATTTCTTTTTCTTGTATAGTATGTTTTTGCTAACCATAGCTCTGGGAAGTATCAGCTACTTTCAACACATTAATATCCTCACGATCCCCGTTTTATTCTTCCCAATCATCGTGAACATATTATTCGGGACAAGACCGGCTCTTTATCTATTGATTGGTACAAGCTTGCTGGTTTCCTACTACGCTCCCAACAATTATATGTACTTCTTCATGCAAATATCAGCCGGGATCGTAGCCATGTTCAGTCTTTCACACCTGCAACGCCGTTCTCAACTATTTATTGCACTAGGTCTGATATTCTTAACTTACATATTAGTATATGGGGCTTTTACGCTCATACAAGAGGGGACTCTCGCACCAAAACATCTATTCGCAGTCGTCTTCCTCATAATAAATACTGGCTTGTTAAGCTTAATTTATCCCGCCCTTTACCTAGTAGAACGCCTCTTCGGGTACACCTCTGAAATCAGTTTACTGGAATACTCTAACCCGAATCACCCGGCCTTACGTAACCTGACGAAAAAAGCCCCGGGAACATTCCAACACTCCTTAATGGTTGCCAACTTGGCAGAAGAAGCAATTTATCACATCGGGGGTAGCCCGCTTTTAGCCCGTACCGGGGCATTGTACCACGACATCGGGAAAACATACAACCCGATCATGTTCGTGGAAAATCAAACAGGAGGTTTAAACCCGCACGATTCCCTGGATTTTGACGAAAGCGCCCAAATCATTATCAAACACGTGACACAAGGCTTGGAACTTGCCAATAAATACAAATTACCGGAAGTCCTAAAAGACTTTATCCGCACACACCATGGTAAAAGTAAAGTAAAATATTTCTACTACTCATTCAAAAATAAATACCCGGACAAGGAAATAGATGAATCTCTGTTCACTTATCCCGGTCCAGACCCCGTGAGGAAAGAGTGTGCCGTAGTCATGATGGCCGATGGAGTGGAAGCAGCCTCCCGGGCTCTGGAAATAAAGGATGAGGAAAACCTAACCAAACTGGTGAATAACTTGATTGACGGCCTTCTCCAAGATGGACGATTCGCTAACGCAGACTTGACATTCAAGGACATTTCCTCGGTGAAACGAGTATTTACAGAAATGCTTATAAACGTGTATCATGCCCGTATCGCATACCCGAAATTACAAACCAAAGCATAACCCTCAAGACCTAAATATATGACACAAAAACCAATAACCATCAAAGACATTGCAGAGAAATTAAATATATCCGTGTCTACCGTCTCCCGTGCGCTAAAAGACAATCACGAAATCAGTGCGCAAACACGCAAAACCGTGCAGGAACTGGCGAAACAACTCGGTTACAAACCCAATCCTATCGCCGTAGCCCTAAAAACCCATAAAAGTCATTCGATCGGAGTTATTGTTCCCCAAATCGTAAGTACTTTTTTTGCCACAGTCGTGAAAACGATTGAGGAAGTAGCAGACTGTCACGGCTACAACGTTTTAGTCATATCCTCGAACGAAAGTTTCCAAAAAGAACAAAAAAGCGTGGAAGTACTCATGGCCAACCGGGCAGATGGAATTATCCTTGCCTTATCACACGAGACAAAAGACTATGAACACATTAAAATGATACAGGAATCCGGAACCCCTATCGTGCTGTTCGACCGTACCACAAATGAACTCAACGTGTCACGGGTTGTAACGGATGGGGTCACTGCTGCATTCCAAGCCGTTCAACACCTCGTTTCCGAAGGTTGCAAAAGAATAGCTTTATTATGCGGTCCCGAAAACGTTACCATCGGAGGTAATCGCATGGAAGGCTACGAAAAAGCCATGGAGGCCAACCATCTTCCGGCTAAAACAGAATTGATCTGGCACTGTTCCGATTTCACGGTAGAGGCAGGAAAAGAAACGACACGTCAGTTACTCTCCCGTCAAGAGAGACCGGATGCCATATTCGGTATCACAGACGATTTGGCAATCGGGGCTATTGAGGCTATCAAGGAAAAAGGACTCAACATCCCGGAAGACATTGCCGTTGTCGGTTTCTCCAACACGAAACGCTCACGCTACATGAATCCGACAGTAAGTTCCATCAACCAGTTCCCAGAAAAAATCGGACGAGCCGCAGCTGAACTTCTGTTTGATCAGATCCTGAACAGCAAGCACGCACAGATTAAAAAAGAAATCATTAACTGTGAACTGATCATTAGAGAATCTTCGGACAGACTATGTAAAACACGATAAATGCTAACACAATTGCTAAAATCTTAACAATATAAATTAAAACCTTGTTAATTACTCAGTTAAAGATTATTAAACCTAAAAATCAATGGTTTGAATGACTATTTTTGTAGAAATTAATAACAACAGCCCATGGATGTAGTTGTGGAAAATCTGACGAAATCTTTCGAGAATCAGAAAGCCGTGGATTCAATTTCTTTTAAAGCAAAAAGAGGTGAAATCCTTGGATTCCTAGGGCCTAACGGTGCGGGTAAAACAACCACAATGAAGATCATGGCAGGGCTACTGACACCGGATTTCGGAAATATAACATTCGGGGACTATTCGATTTGGAAACAGGCAGGTAAAATAAAAAATATCATCGGTTACCTCCCGGAACGTAACCCTTTGTATGACGAAATGAACGTGATTGATTTTCTATTTTTTATTTCAAAACTTCACAACATTCCTAAATACAAAATCACGTCACGTGTTTTGGATATGATCCGTTTATGCGGATTAGACAACGATAAACACAAACAGATTGGCGAATTATCCAAGGGATTCCGTCAACGGGTAGGAATTGCCCAAGCATTAATTCACGATCCGGAAGTGGTCATTCTCGATGAACCGACAACAGGACTTGATCCCAACCAAATTTTCGGAATCCGTAAAATCATCAAAGAAATTGGGGAAGAAAAAACAGTTATTTTAAGTTCACACATTCTTTCTGAAATCGAAACAACTTGCGATCAAGTGATGATCATGAGTAACGGGAAAATAGTGGCTAATGGCACAACATCCGAACTTCGTCGCAAATCGGATGCAGAATATTGCCTGAAAATAGGCATCAAGGGTGGGGCAACAACCGACATTCACGAGGCTCTGAACGACCTGCCGGGAGTACTCCACATCGAGGTTATTCATAAACAGAATTTTGAACTCCAATGTAAACCCGATGTAGAAATCGAAAAGTCAATCTTTAACCTTTGCCAAGAAAACAACTGGTACATCAGCGAGTTAACTCCCGTACAAACCAGATTGGAAGATATATTTCGTAAAGTTACACAAAATGAATAATTCATGGGTGCAGTTAAAGTAATAATAAACAAAGAATTAAAAGCAGCATTTAATTCATTATTGATATATATCGCATACACGGCTTTCCTTTGTGTAACAGGATTCGTGTGCTGGTTCTCCGGGAAAAATATCTTTTCAAGCGGACAAGCTTCTCTAAGTAACCTGTTCAACGTGTTTTACTGGACGCTCTTTTTCCTAATACCGGCACTCACAATGAAAAGTATTTCAGAAGAACGTAAGGAGGGAACCTTCGAACTATTATTCTCAAAGCCGATTAAAACATGGCAATTAATCATGGGGAAATTCTTTGCAATACTATTACAAGTCGTTACATGTCTGGCATTGACACTTCCCTACTATATCACAATTGCCTCACTGGGTAATGTAGATCATGCCGTTGGCTTTTGCGGTTACTTGGGACTTATTCTGGTCAGTGGATGTTACGTCAGTATCGGAATGTTTGCCTCGTCCCTCACCCCAAACACGATCGTGGCCTTCTTCATCACGTTTGCTATTGAGATAGGATTCGTGTTTTTATTTGAATTCATTGCTGAACTATGGGGCGCCGGATTCATAGCAGCATTATTCACGCACCTCTCCATTGGAGAACATTTTGATGCCATTCCTCGCGGAGTAATCGACACGAAAGACTTGATATACTTTATCAGCATAATTATTATATTTTTAGCATTAGCAAGACATCATATCTGTAAAAATCGGTTTTAATATTTAGTACGAAAGTGATGAAAAAGAAATTGATATACAATCCGACCTACTTGATTTTATCACTGATAGCGGTAAATATTATTTCCTATTTCCTATTTATCAGGATCGACCTCACGAGTAACAAAAAATATTCTTTAAGCCCTGTCAGCAAAACGATGATCAAAAAAATAGACAAGGATATTTCCGTTACCCTATTTATGTCCGAAGGCCTCACGCCCGACAAAATAAAACTCGGACGGGAATTCCGACACTTGCTGAAAGAGTATAAGACAATCAGTAACAAAGCATTCACCATAAGCACGATCATTCCGAACAACAGTGACAAGGAAGCTCTAGCTGAACAACTAGGGATAGAACCTATGGCCCAGGAAATAGCCGAGAGAGACATGGTGAAAATTCAAAAAGTATACTTTGGAGCCGTCATCCAGATTGGCAACAAAAAAGAGACAATAAATATTCTCCCGACCACAGCATTAGAATACGAGGTTACCCGCCGTTTAAAAGAAGCTTGCGACACGACGAAACCGACTATCGGTTTCTTACGTGGACATAACGAAATGTTGAGACAAAAAACTCAATTAATCGAGCATGAACTATCTCATAGTGCCAAGATTGAATCCATGCGCATAGACCAGTTTACAGATCTGAATGACTACAAAGTAATCTGTATCGTGGGACCGAAAGAATCATTCAGCAAGGAAGAACTTGTTCGATTGGGACAATACCTAGAACAAGGGGGAAGACTCTATATTGCTTTGAATCATGCGGTCGGGCAAATCAGTTACAGCCAGAATAACGGTTTCATCAACCGGGTCGGCATAGAAGATATGCTGGAAGAATTCGGGCTAAAAATCAACTATGATTTCGTCGTGGATAACTATTGCGGACGCATATTGGTCACGCAGGATCAAGGATTTCTACAACTCCAGAGTGACCGCCATTTCCCATATATACCTATCATCCAGAACTTCAGTTCTCACGTAATCACGAAAGGACTGAATGCCATGCTATTACAATTTGCCAGTAGTATCACGAATGTAAAGACGACCTCCGCCTACACGTTCACCCCGTTGGCAAAATCATCTTCCATTTCAGGCGTGCAAAAAGTTCCGGTATTCTTCGATATTTATAAAACTTGGACAAGAAAACACGACTTTAATCAACCCTATAATACTGTAGCCGCATTATTAAACAACGAAGATAACAACAGTGCTATTGTTGTCATCACGGATGCCGATTTCATGGAAGACAAATTCTTTGACCCGTTCTATATCAGCAATATTAATTTTGCAGTAAACTCCATTGAATGGCTGGCAGACGATTCCGGGTTAATTAAATTGAGAAACAAGTATATCGAGAATCAGTCACTAAAAGTCGTAAGCGATTCTTACAGGAGATTCTTAAAATATACCAACTTTTTCCTGCCTATCGTACTGGTATTACTTATCGGATTATATCAATACAGAGAATACAAAAGAAAACGGTTGAGACGCTCTCAACCGGGTCGTATCGATTAGGTGATTATTCACCTAATCGTTTTATTTTTTGATATAAGGTCTCGCTCACCTCGCATAACGGAGATCTTAACTTCTGGCAGGCAATCACGCCTCTGGTATGTAGCGCTGCTTTTATTCCCGCAGGATTTCCCTCTTCAAAGAGAGCTTTAAACATCTCACCCAACTGCAAATGAATCTGCCGAGCCTCCGCATACTCACCTTCCAATGCTAAATGTAGCATCGTAGAGAATTCACTAGGCATCACGTTTGCAATCACCGAAATAACACCACTGGCCCCTATAGATACTAACGGTAAGGCAATACCATCATCTCCCGACAGAAAGATAAAGTTCTCCGGCATTCCGGAAATGATTGCCGTAGCCTGTTCAAAATTCCCGGAAGCCTCTTTAATGGCGATGATATTCTCAAAATCACGAGCTAACTTCAAGGTTATCGCCGCAGTCATATTCACGGACGTACGCCCCGGAACATTATACAGAATCACGGGAAGAGGTGCATACTCGGCTATCGCCTTAAAATGATTATACAACCCTTGTTGAGAAGGTTTATTATAATACGGGGTTACACTCAGAATGGCATCTCCCAACCGCAGATAAGACAGCGTGGCAAGATCATGGATCACTTGAGCCGTATTATTTCCCCCGATTCCCAAAACAATCGGTAAACGTCCGGCATTCTCTTCGGCAATGACTTGCACAACAAAAGCTCTTTCGTCCGCTGTCATCGTTGCCGCCTCAGACGTCGTTCCCAAAGCTACCAGATAATCGACCCCACCATCAATCACATAATTCACCAGATTCCTCAAAGAATGTTCATCCACACGTCCTGTTTCGTCAAACGGAGTCACTAAAGCGACCCCTACTCCCGAAAACTTTTTCATTTCAATACGTATTTATCTTAGTTAATAATTTAAACAACCGGTCCATAAAATCATCTATATCCCTCACCCCATCAAAATCAATATCGTGCCCAGTACTGTAACCAATCTTACAAGACGTCTTGGCCGACTCCACGATATAATCCTCCCACACGTCCGGTTTCAACGACAAATCAATCAACAGTCCCTCCTTTCTGTTCAGTACTTCCTGCACCCGAGGATCACGAAATCCCCCCCTGTAAGAAATTCCAGAGCTATCCAAGTAAATAGCATCCTGTATTTGTTCCGAGTTCAATTTAGGCTGCCGGATAAAAGCAAGCAAACAAACGTCCATATGTTTGGCCAGAGTCTCCCGCACCCTATTAACAGAGGACACCGGAACATCATCAGTCACCCAAAACACGATACATTTTTTAGCTGCATCTAAATTATAAAATGACAACACTCGTTCATCTTTTACCACCATTTTCTTTAGATGGCGCTTTTTAAATCCTTCTGCAATACACTTAAACATATAAAACTATTTATCTGACTCTTACTCCTAACTTTATCATATTCATTTGTACATAAACAGAGTAACACAAATGTAGCAATAAAAACTACATGCACTCCACTTTGTTATTTTTCAAACATAAAAAAAGTATTTGAAAAAATTCCGTTAACTCTTGCAGGAAAAGAGAACATTCTCTATATTTGCAACGCAAATCAAGAAGGACTCGTAGCTTAATGGATAGAGCACTTGGTTACGGCCCAAGAGGTTGTGGGTTCGACTCCCGCCGAGTTCACTGAAAAATGACAAAATGATAAGCCTTGTAAATTTAATGATTTATGAGGCTTTTTTTTACATGGAGATTTCGTGTGCCAGTCCTTAAAGTATTTGTTAAGATATTTTGTTCGAAAGTAAAATTATGCTATACTTGTGTTTTAATAAATCTTAAAATTTTAGATTATGAAAAAGTTGAAGTTGTTTTTTGTAGGAGCACTTATTACATTAGGATATCTTGCATATGCTGGTGATATCTATTTTTCTGATACCGGTATGGCTCGCTTTCATTATATTGATGTGGAGGGATTACAGGAATACAATTGTATTTTTCATAAGGGGACAACAACGAGAATTGAAGGGGCTTTCATCGCACCACTTTATATAGACTAATTGACTTTAGTGTGTTACTTAGAAGTCCAAGGTGTATTAATACCAGTCAATATTCCTAACCAACCGGCATTCAATTTGCCTGCGGATATAGGAAATACGATAACATTTTATTTGAATTTGAATGTTTCGAATTCATTTCCTAGTATGCAATATATATTTCATATAAAAGTGAAAGACGGGTATGGGAATGAAGTAGCAGGAGCAAAGTTTCCTATGGGGATTGTTTAAATGAATTCAGTAGCATGAATCAATATTATTTGAATTTATTTGTTCGTTTCACGTGCAAAATATTATTAAGAAGTAAGGCGTTATGGGTATGTGCCTTACTTACTTTTTGCTGTGTAAATCTGTTTCAAATCTACTTCCAGAGTAATTTTATTCCTGATGCTTCGCCTATCGGTTTCACTGCGGAATTGAGAAATTACGCTTTCCCGGAATTAATGCCATACATGAGCGTTTATTTGTTTTCCGTATTACAGACAATTATACTTCTATTTTTTTCTGTTGCATTTTTGCACAATGGACTGAAAAAAGGGTCAATGGATGTTATTTTTTATCGCCCGGAGAGCAACGTGGAATATATTTGGGGAACAATATTGGGCTTTATATTGATTTTCGGGGGTATGGGACTGATGTGCCTGTTGGGTGGAGGATTGGTTCATTTGTTATGGAGTGAGTCCCCTTTTGTCATTGAATACTATTTCTTTTATTATTTTACGTTGTTTCTTCCCGGTTTATTATCTTGGTTAGGGATTTCATTTAGTGTAACATTCCTCACGAAAGAACGAGGCATCAGTGTTATGTTCTTGCTAATTCTTTATTTCTTTATCACTTTTTATACGACCCGTTTCCAAGGGGGAATTTTTGACATTTTAGGAATAGGACTGCCGAATGTTTTTTCCCAAGCGACGGGACATTCTTGTTTGAAATTATATTTATTGCAAAGAGGATGTTGGTTACTTTTAGGAATTGGCTTGTTGCAAGGTTCAGTCATGTTATTCGGGCGAATACCGAACAATCCCCTCAAAACGAGAATGCGCATGATAACTTGTTTTTTAGGGGGAAGTGGATGTTTATTAGGCGTGATCTTTTTTCAAGCATACCGGGATGCAAATTTCAAGTGCCAGGTGTATTCTGAAACATACGCTAAATTCGAGCCACTCTCAAGAGCGACGGTACTTACCCATGATATCACATTCCAGCGGAATAAGAACCGGATAAAAGCGACATCTGCCATCATGTTGCAAAATCAAAGGAAAGAGACGCTACATGAAGTTATTTTTTATCTAAACCCGGCGTTGGAAATAGAGTCCATGAAATGGAATGATGAAGAGATAAACGTTGAAAGAGAATATCAGGTTATACGAGTAAAAAAACAAATACAGCCGGATGACACCATTCGTGTTGAGATGAATTACGAGGGAGAAATCGACGAAAATGTTTGTTATCTGGACGTGCCAAATGTTCGATTACAGGATATGGATAAGCACATTGCTTGTCCCGTGGGGAAACGATACGCTTTTCTTGGCAGTGATTACACGTTATTATTGCCTGAAGTTTTGTGGTATCCGGTAACGGAGCCACCCTTGAACACGGTCTTCCGGAATCGAGTTTCAAAAAATTTCACCAGTTATTCGTTGAAAGTTCTAGGAGAATCGGATAAGGTTGTTATCTCGCAAGGCGAGCGTGTTCCCGGCGATGGATACACGTTCTTCCGAAATTCATACCCATTAACCGGAATCTCTATTTGCATTGGTGATTACGAGGTTCGTTCTATCCGGGTTGATTCGGTTCTTTACGAACTTTATTTATTGAAGGGTAAATTTGTACCGGAATCAGCCAGTATACGCAAGCCACACGGAACATTGATGCCCGAGTTCTTACCCGAGATGAAAGCTTTTTGTGAAGAGAAAGTCGGGAGAAAGTATCCATATAATTACTTTAGAATGATCGAATCGCCCGTGATGTTTACTTCCTATTATAGGGTACATAAGAAGGGATCTGAATTTGTGCAGCCGGAGATTGTTTTTTTTAAGGAGAGGGGAAAGAGTAATTATGTTGAAAAAAATGCATTCTATTTTTCGGAATCTTTACGCCTTTATTTAGAGTCATGGTTAAATTATGACTATCGAGATAAGGATATTTTTACTTGGAACCGTTTGCTCGAGCATCAGTCTGATGAGCTAAAGTCCGCCTTTAAAAATGTAAATACAGAACCTAATCTTTATAACATATTTCCCATGTTCTATTGGCAGGTTAATGACATGCATTCCGGAGATTATCCTGAATTGGAAATGGCTTTTTTCTTGCTAGCAAAGTATTTTGAAGACACTTGTGGTAGTCAAATGGTTGTGAATCAGAATAAAATGATGGACATGGTTGCTTTGGATTACTTGCGAAGCCAGAGTTTGGCAGATGCCGTGGTTGATAAAACGTTACATCTTGAAATATTGAATCAAATATTTAACGTGAAAGTAAACGAATTACTGAATCGTGTTGTCGCTAATGGGGTGACTGAAGAACAACTGAGCGTGTTTATTTCATCCCTCATGCAGAAGTATCGTTTTGAAAGAATTGAATACGAGGATATTAATCAATCTTTTTCGGATGAATACGGGGTAAACTTGTCTGCTATTTTATCCGCTTGGCACAAAAATGCCGGGATTCCGGTTTATATCGTGGAAGATTTCGATGTTCGGAGGATTGGGGAAGATCGTGTTGATCAGGCTCCTTTGGCACTAGTGCGTTTTCGTATATTCAATGACAGTGATGTTGATGGAGTTGTTAACATTCAATCATCACGTGTTCCTTTTCTTCCGGGTGCAGTTACATCAAGTATTTACGAAACAAAACTTGTCAACCTTCGATTTGCCATTCCGGCTAAAACGGGAAAACACGTCTCGCTACTTTTGCCCGATAGTCCGGACTATTACGCTCTAAAGTTGAATGTTTGTGGTAATATACCTGATCGTATATATACGAAACTTTACAGTCGTGCAGGTGACTTCGACACATTGCAGTATATACGAGAATTTGATCGAGCGTGCATCCAAGCAGACACGAATGAAATTATTGTCGACAATGAAGACCCTGGTTTTCAGGTGATAAACTCCGGTGCTAATTATCGTTTTTTGGAAAAAGAAGAACAAGGTATTACCGATAAATATCGAAACATGACTCATTGGTTGGTTCCTGATGATCGTTGGCGATATTTCATTGACGATAATGCTTACGGGAAGTCTGTACGGAGTGCCGTTATACGGGAATCGGGTAAAGGAGTAACTTGTGCGGAGTGGAGTGTTGATTTGAAGCGAGAGGGACGATATGAAGTATTTGCATACCTTCCGGAATATACCTATTCCCAAGTTCTTACAAAGAATCGGAATCCGGATGTGATTTCCCTGCCATTCACTTATATTGTTTCTTCTGCTAACGGGGAGGAAGAGGTCACGATTCAAGCGAAGCAGAAACACGAGTGGGTTTCTCTTGGGGTTTATAACTATACGCCTGGACATTATAGTATAAAATTGAGTGATAAGGGGGAGACTGATTATTCTATTGTCGCTGATGCTATAAAATGGGTTTATATGGAACAATGAAAATGGAATAAGTTCAGTGAATACACGAATATGGCAGTTGCGACTAATTCTAAAATTTTTTGTAAATGAGGGATACGGGATTCTTAACGGAGTTCCAAAATTATCGAATTAAAGATGGTATTTTCAAATAAGGAAGAGTTCGGGAGGATTTCTCCTCATTGTGGAAAAGAGTTCGTGATATATTTAATACAAATGTCATATTTTTACGTGTGATAAATGTTATTTTTGTGGAGCGATATAAAAACACGAAAATGGAGAAGACGGTTTATTTTTTAGGATCAGGATTTTCTAAGGAGGCGGGAGGCTTGGTTCAGAACGAGATTATCAGGACGATTCTGGACGAGGATTTTACGCGAGGTAATGAGCGTTTAATTAAAGCTAAGAATAATTTTATCGGGTTTCTGAAGGAGGAGTTGCATATTTATGAGGACCATTATTGTAATGTACAATTAGAAGATATATTCACACCGATAGACCGTTGTATATGGGATGGACTTTCTATTGGACGTTATAGTTCGAGGGGATTGGTGGAACTACGTGAGGAGTTTAATGCGCTGATGGGAGCTGCGGTGAATTATAGTTTCCAAAAGAATCGGGCTTGCGCTGATTATATCGATGAGTTCGCAGAATACATAAATCAAGTTGCCCGGCAACGTATGGTGGATGGGGTGGATATTTCCCTACACGACGCTCTTCCGATCTGATTATTGTTGCTACGTGAGTTCTTGGGAGGCGAACGATGATACAATTAAACCGGGGTTGCTTGCCGTGGGGTACGGTGGGTACAATATTAAATTATTGAAGTTACACGGGTCTATGAATTGGTTTCAATGTCCTATGTGCCAGCGTATGTACGTGCGATTTGGCGAGGAGATCGAGATCATGAAGGCTGCCTATTGTCGGCATTGCCGGAAAAATTATGGGATGTCGGAGATTAATTCGATCAAGTTGCAGAGTAATTTGTTGCTGCCAACTTATTTAAAAAACTTGAGTAATATTCAGATCAAGTTGGTGTGGCAGAATGCAGCGATTGAGTTGTCGGAGGCGACGAGAATCGTGTTTATCGGTTATTCTTTACCTGCTGCCGATTTCGAGATCAGGCAGTTGTTGGCTCGCATGATTCGTCCCGATGCGGAGATACAAGTTGTTCTTTATCCGAATACTCCGAATGTGGAGGCCGAGGCAGAACGTTATCGTAATTTCTTCGGGAGTCGGATTTCGGGGCGAGACATCATGAGACTGACCGTGCCGGAATACGTGGGGAAGTTAAAAGAAATTTAAAATTTAGAATTTAAAATTTAAAATAAAAGTGGTATTTATACTCTATTATGGTAGGTCTGAATACTTTATTTTTGTACATATAAAGAAATGTACAATTCAAGGAAAGAATTTATGACAAGTTATCATTTAGAGTCAGCATGTTGCGGGACTACTTTTGAGGATAAAGAGTGGGAGTTGGAATGTCCCCATAAGGATGGTGCGGCTTTGATTTATGCAAATTATGCAAAACGTCAATTCGAAGTGAGAAATGATCTGCCCGGTATTTATAGGTACGCTAACTGGATGCCTATTTGCCGGACGCTGGAAGGCTCTGGTGCTCCCGTGACTTACAAGAGTGCGAAACTGGCTGAATATTTAGGGCTGTCTAATTTGTACATCACGTTTAATGGCTATTGGCCGGAACGGAATGCTATGATGAAAACCGGGTCGTTCAAGGAATGTGAGGCGTTTACCGTGTGTGCGCGGACGAATGCATTCAATGACAAGATCATGGTGGTGGCTTCTGCTGGTAATACGGCACGGGCTTTCGGGCGTGTGTGTTCGGAGAATCGTATTCCATTGTTGTTATGTATTCCGGAAGACAATTTGGAGGCAATTTGGGCGGATGGGCCATGGAATGATTGTGTGAAACTGGTTTGCTCGGCTTCCGGGTGTGATTATTTTGATGCGATTCATCTTTCTAATATTATATGCGAGATGGAGTTTTTCTACTCGGAGGGAGGAGCCAAGAACGTGGCTCGTCGTGACGGGATGGGAACAACGGTTTTGTCGGCTGTGGAGAAGATCGGGCGTATCCCAGATTATTATTTTCAGGCCGTGGGTAGCGGAACCGGGGCTATTGCCGCTTGGGAGGCAAACAAACGTTTTGTTGCTGACGGGCGTTTCGGTTCACATTTGATGAAATTGATGGTTTCACAAAATGCTCCCTTCTCGTTGATGTATGATGCGTGGAAGGCAGGTTCTCGTGTCTTGTTGCCTTTGGATGAAAATATTGCCAGGGAACAGGTGAAAGAGATGTGTGCTAAGGTGTTGTCCAATCGTAAACCGCCGTATTCTTTGAAAGGCGGATTGTACGATGCGTTGGTGGCAACGGGGGGTGATATGCTGTTGGTGACGAACGAGGAGGCGATGGAAGCACAGAAGTTATTCGAAAAATTGGAAGGAATTGATATAGAACCAGCGGCAGGAGTTGCCTTGGCCTCGTTGATGCAAGCTGTTAAAGAACAGCGAGTGGAGGAAGATGCTGTGATCATGTTAAATATCACTGGTGGCGGTGTTGCCCGTTACAAGAAAGAGTTTAACCCGATGATGCAGAAACCAGACTTGGTATTCCCAGTAAACCCGGACCCGGAGATGGTGAAGGCGAAGGTGAGAGAATTGATCGGAAAATAATAAAATATATTAAAAACCCCGTAACGGAAGTTGCGGGGTTTTTCGTACCTTTGAAACTCGAATATTTTCAAAGAAAAGGGATATGAATAGATTGAAAGAGCATAAGGGGATAAGTCTGTTGCTTCGATATAAAAAAGAGATGCTCCGTCGTATGGATTGTCTGCTGGATTTGGATTATCATTACATGGTTTTGCGCAGGGATTATGGGAATCGTTTCGTGATCACGGAGTTCTTGCAGAAGGCGTTGTCTATCGTGGTGGTTTCTTTCAATCGTTTTATCAAGGATGCGTGTACAATTTCGGCGTCGGCTCTCACGTTTTATTCTATCCTGTCGTTTATCCCGTTGATGGCACTGGCTTTTGCTTTGGCTGCCGGGTTTGGTGCCCGTGAGGCTTTGGAGAAGGAATTTATGTTACAATTGGGCGATAACCAAGAGTTTGCCGGACAGTTGCTAGAGTATGTCACGAAAGCGATTGATCATGCCAAAGGCGGGGTGATCACGGGTGTCGGTATCGTGATTTTACTTTGGTCGGTGATCAAGGTGTTGAATAGTACCGAAATGACGATGAATCGTATCTGGGGGGTGCGAAAGGGAAGGAGTTTACGGCGGATGTTCACGGATTATTTCTCGATTATTTTTATCGCCCCGATTCTGATGATTCTTGTGAGTAGTCTGAATTTGTTCATGACAGGTTCCGGTTGGCAGGAGAATTTTCCGTTGATCAGTTCTTTCCTCCAAATTTTGATCAAGTTGCTGCCTTATATGCTGGTGTGGATGTTGTTTATCTTCCTCTATATGTTCATGCCAGCAACTCCGGTAAAGTTCAAGCACGCTTTCGTGGCGGCGATGATTGCCGGGACGGTTTACCAGATCATTCAATGGTTTTACATCCGTTTCCAGATAGGCATGAGTTCTTATAGTGCCATATATGGTACGCTGGCCGCTTTACCATTGTTGTTGGTGTGGTTGCAGTTAAGCTGGAGTGTTGTGTTGTGGGGGACGGAATTGTGCTATATTTTCCGGAACAGGCACTTCATGTACAAGAACGAATTGTTCGGGGATACGGCTTGGATGGAGACATTGGAATGTGCGCTGAAGGTCATGAAGTTTGTGGCTAGAGTGTACGTGAACGGAGAGGGTGGTCCGAGTCTGGGGATGATCAACAAGGAGTTGAAGATTAACACCGGAAAGTTGCGTATCGTGTTGCAAGAGCTGGTGGATTTGCATATTCTAGTGGAGGCGAAGGAAGAGGATGATTATTTCTATTATCCGGCCTTTGATCTGCATACCATGTCGGTGGGAGATATCATCATTCGTTTTTCGAGGGTGGATGAAAGTCGGGATGAGGTTTGGAAAAAACAATTCAAGGAAACCGTGTTGTCCGGTTTTGCAGGCGATCGGTTGATTGTGGATTCTGGGGCTCAGCAATAACGGGAATGCTTGCGTTTTAAAGTCTCGTTTTTTCTTGTATATCTGGTAAAACTTTTATATATTGTCGAGCAAATTGAAATGAAGTATGAGGAAAAGAATCGATTTAGAGTACATTTTCTCATCGTCGGTAACAATATTGTTCTCCCGTCTAAGTTCTGCTCCCGGTTTGGCGGAGTGGTTTTCCGATGATGTGAAACATGATGGAAATATCTTCACGTTTGTGTGGGATGGTATTGGTGAAGAAGCGGAGTTAGTGGATATGAAGAAAAATTCTTACGTGCGCTTCAAGTGGTTGGATGCGGACGATGAGGAAGAATTTTTTGAATTTTCGCTCCACGTAGAACCTTTGACGGAGGAGGTCGCTTTGATCATCACGGATTTCGTGGATGCTGATGAAGAGGGGGATGCCATTGAATTATGGAATAAACAGGTCGAAATGTTACATCGCACGGTGGGTGGATAAAGTTTTTTTCTATCTTTGTGAATTCGTTTATCACGAGTAAAGTAGAAAAATAAGAAAACCAATATAAGGTGCTAAAGATGAAGAAGCTCCACCTGTTTATGCTTAAAAGCTTTGTCGGTCCTTTCGTGGCCACCTTTTTTATCAGTATGTTCGTTTTGATCATGCAGTTCTTGTGGCGATATATTGATGATTTGGTGGGAAAAGGATTGGAAGGCCATGTTATTTCAGAATTACTTTTTTACGTGTCATTGACTCTCGTGCCGATGGGTTTACCATTGGCTGTGTTGTTGGCCTCCATCATGACATTTGGTAGTTTGGGGGAAAATTACGAATTAACGGCGTTGAAAGCGGCAGGTATTTCCCTGTACCGGATTATGAAACCGTTGATCGTGCTGATCGTTATTTTCACGATTGCGGCTTTCTTTTTTTCCAACAATGTTCTTCCTTACGCTAACTTGAAGGCGAGTAGCTTATTGTACGATATAAAACGACAGAAACCGGAATTATCCTTGAAGGAGGGAGTGTTTATCAATGATATAGAGGGGTATAGTATTAAGGTGGATAAGATCGACAAGAAGTCGGGTATGATGTACAAGATGTTGATTTACAACCATACGGATAGAAAAGGTAATTATGAGATGACAATTGCGGATTCTGGTATCATGGAGGCAGACCCGACGGGACGTTTTATGGAGGTGGAATTGTATCACGGTTACACGTACACGGACGAGGGGTTGAAGTCGAATAATAATAAAACCTATCCTTTCCGGCGAGTGCAGTTTGACAAGCAGTACTTTGTTATCCCGTTAGGCGATAAGGATTTGCAGCGTACAGATGAAGATTTGTTCAAGAATAGCTACGGGATGTTGAATATCGCCCAACTGGATAGTACGGTTTCGGCCCTGTCTCTACGATTGGATAGCCGAAAACAAAGGAAAGCGCACGATATGCTTCGGGATAATTACGTGAAAAAACAGGAGAGAAACCCCAAGCGGGATAGCGTGATTCGTGAAGAGACGAGAGGGGTTGTCAGGAATCTGGATAGTCTTTACCAGACTTTTGACGTGGAGGAACGAAAAAACACGATTGACCAAGCCGTGCAGCTTGCCCGGGGGGCTCAAACGAGTCACATGAATGATTTATCTATCAATAAACGGGACGAAGAGGCCGTTCGTAAATATAATATCGAATGGCATAGAAAGTTTACCTTGTCATTTGCCTGTTTTATTTTCTTCTTTATCGGTGCCCCGTTGGGGGGTATTATCCGTAAAGGAGGATTGGGGGCCCCGGTAGTGGTTTCGATTTTCCTGTTTATCGTGTATTATATTATCTGGATGATGGGGGAACGAGCGGCCCGGGAAGGGGTGCTGGAACCTTGGCAAGGAATGTGGATTTCTTCCGTGATTCTGTTGCCGTTGGGGGCTGTCTTGACTTACACGGCCATGACGGATTCGGCTGTCATGAGTAGTGAATCGTATACTAATTTTATCAAGAAGATCATCGGTTTCTTTAAAAAAAAAGATAAAAATGCGTGAATTGAGAATCGTGTATATGGGAACACCGGATTTTGCGGTGTATCCGTTACAGAAGTTGCTGGAGGCCGGACACAAGGTCGTGGCTGTCGTGACCAATCCGGATAAACCGGCGGGGAGGGGACAAAAGATTCAAGAGTCTCCCGTGAAGAAGTTTGCCGTGGAGAAGGGGATTCCCGTGTTGCAGCCGGAGCGTTTCCGGGATGAACGGTTTTTAGAGGAGTTGAGGGCTTTTCAAGCGGATTTGCAGCTCGTGGTGGCATTCAAGATGTTGCCGGAGGTGGTTTGGAATATGCCCCCGTTGGGAACGGTTAATTTACACGCTTCTCTGTTGCCGGATTACCGGGGAGCGGCCCCGATCAACTGGGCGGTGATGAACGGGGAGACTTGTAGCGGGGTGACGACTTTTCTTTTGAAACACGAGATTGATACAGGGAATTTGATTTTCCAAGAGCGGGTGGAGATCGGGCCGAACATGACGGCCGGAGAGTTGCACGATCAATTGATGTACACGGGTGCCGATTTGCTGGTGAAAACGGTGGAGGCAATGGCTGCCGGAGATTATCCGTTGCAGGATCAGGTAGGGTTGCTGGCCGGGCGTGAACCGAAACACGCACCTAAAATATTCAAGGAGGATATGAAGGTGGATTGGACACTTGGGGTGGACGCTATTTTTAATCATATACGAGGACTTTCACCTTTTCCAACGGCGTGGACCGAGTTCCGAAACAAGAAGAACGGGGAAGTCGTGTCGTTGAAAATTTTCGAGACAGAGCGAATCATAAAAGATCATGGGAAAGACGTTGGTTTATCAACGGATAATAAAACTTACCTGGACGTGTTGGTAGAGGGGGGAGTCATTCGGATAAAAGAGTTGCAGTTGTCCGGGAAAAAGCGGATGAAGACGGAAGAGTTCTTGCGGGGATTTCATATAGAGGATTACTCATTGTAATCAATTTACTATGCGTGTTGGGCGAGAAATTATGCGAAGGCCGATCCTAAGGTTTGGGATCGGGGGGAGCGTGTTGCTTGCCTTGGTGATTGGGTGGTGGTATTTTCTACCAACCCCGTTGTTTACTGTACCTTATTCCACGGTGATTTTGGATAAGGAGGGAGAGATTATGGGTATGACGGTAGCGAGTGACGGGCAGTACCGGGTGTCGGGCAGGGGGCGCCTTTCCATGAAGTACATGGCTGCTTTGATGTGTTTCGAGGATAAGCGGTTTCTGACTCATGTGGGAGTAGATCCGTTAGCGATAGGACGGGCGTTGTGCTTGAACGTACGGAGTGGTTCAGTCGTGAGTGGCGGGAGTACGTTGACGATGCAGGTGATTCGGCTGTCACGTGACAACCCGCCCCGGACGATTCCGGAGAAGATATTGGCAATGTTGCTGGCGATTCGTCTGGAACAGAGTTACACGAAATGGGAGATTCTGAATATGTACGTGGACCACGCCCCCTTTGGTGGGAATATCGTGGGAATACAGGCGGCATCACTAAAATATTTTAATCGTCAGCCGGATGAATTGAGCTGGGCCGAGGCGGCATTGCTTGCCGTGTTGCCCAATGCCCCGGCTTTGATGTACCCGGGAAAGAATATGCCCGGTCTGAAAGGAAAGCGGGATGCTCTGTTGTGTGAACTTTATGAACAGGGATATTTTGAGCAAGGGGATCTGGAAATGGCGATGGCGGAACCTTTACCGGAACAGGTGTATAGTCCGGAGTGTATCGGACCT
>OGES01001028.1_pt1 | contig 24137 bp, 12 predicted proteins | sample 1570711 | NCBI WGS metagenome assembly OGES01 (sample SAMEA2582133, study PRJEB24529) | metagenome | biome: Human gut stool | place: China | collected 2011 | reverse complement strand
TAATTCATCAAGTATTTATGAATATTAGGTATTTTTGCAATCAGCATTTAGAAAACAGAGTAAATATGGAAAAGAAAATACCCATCATTCTCCTTAACTTTACCGGCGTATACGACTTGGAGGCATTTGCCTCAAACAGGAATATCGTCCATGTAGATTGCCGGGACATGAAAGGGGTAGACTGCTATTGTGACGAAGAGGGTAGGAAGGAACTGCACCGCCGATTGGCTCCTTTTCCTGCCGAGGCTGTTCATTTCATCGATTCCGGAGATTTCCACTATCTTACCGAATATTGGGTATCCAGGCTCCATGAACCTTTTTCCCTGATCGTTTTCGACCATCATCCGGATATGCAGCAACCGGAATGGGAGGGTGTTGTGTCGTGTGGCGGTTGGGTGAGAGATGTATTGGAGAAGAACCCGTTTGTCAAACATATTATCATTGTAGGAGCATCGGATGAGTTGATTGCTCAGGTGCCTGATCACTTAAGAGAAAAGGTGTTGTTCTACAGTCAGGCTGAGATTGATCATCACCAGGCTTGGCCGTCGAAGGCTGGCAAACTCATACATGAGCCGGTTTACATATCCATCGACAAGGATGTATTGAGAAAGCATGATGCCATCACCGACTGGAGCAATGGTGACATGACGCTTCTCCAGCTCCAAGCCGTGCTTCGCATCATCTATGCCCATGAAAAAGTGATAGGGGTAGATATTACTGGCGAATGTTCCGCAACGCTTGACTATTTCTCTGAAGTGAAAGATGCTGCAGTCGATAATCTGGCTAATGAGGAACTGCTCAGGATGATTCTGAAAGAGAATAATCTCTCTATTTATCATAATCACCCTTAGAACACGGATAGGAGAGCAGAGAATAAACGGATGAAAATGGATAAATTTGGCAGCAAAGTTTAAATTAATTATCCTTTGATGCCAATCCTGTCAAAAATGGCTCACTCTAGATATACAAACCGAGACTGGCACATAACTTGCTTCTACCCAGGATGAAAGCGGAAGCCAAGAGGGCAAGGGGAACGATAAGAACCCTAAGCAATGACATTTGAGGGTTTCTTGAAATCCTTGAACCTCGAAAGCCGAAGCGATCATTATAAAAAGGATAAATATAATAAAACAAGTAGAAATCCCGACAGAGCCGGAAGGCGAAGAGAGGACGAGAAAAATACAATTAGGAGGTTTTACATTATGTTGTTAGCTCGTAGAAATAACAGTGTTTCAAATTGGTTGAATAGTTGGTTTAATGATAACTTCTTTGATACAGACTTGATGCCACGCATGAATGCTACAGCTCCTGCAGTTAACGTCAAGGAAAGCGCTACAGCCTACACGATGGAGGTTGCCGCTCCTGGTTTGAAAAAGGATATGGTCAAGATGAACATCGACAAGGATGGTTACTTGAATGTGTCTATCGAGAGCAAGGATGAGAAGAAGGAGGAAAAGAAGGAAGAGCATTACTTGCGTCGTGAATTCTCTTACAGCAACTACTCTCAGAGCTATGCTTTACCTGAGGATGCCGATCAGGAGAAAATTTCTGCTGAGGTCAGTGACGGTGTCTTGAAGATAGAGATTCCTAAGGTAGCCAAGGAGGAGAAGAAGGAAGACGTTAAGCACATTGAGGTCAAATAATTACTCATAACGTGCTAAACAGTTTTCTTGATGACTTTCATAAGCATTAGAAAATAATTAAAACGGAGGCTAGTCCCAGCAATGGGACTAGCCTTTTTGTTTTTTCTCATAATTATCCGATAGAATCTTTGTCATCCTCCGTCACCAGGGTTTGGCTTTCTTTCGGCTGTGGCTTAGGTACGAACCCAAGGATGGCAACCAGACAGCTCATCAGCGGACTGATGATGTTGAAGAAACAGAACGGGAGATAAACGAGTGTCGGAATGCCGAGAACCGTACTCTGTGTCATTCCGCAGGCAGTCCAAGGAACCAGTACGCTCGTAACGGTAGCACTATCCTCCGTACTTCGGCTCAAGAGTTCCGGCCTGTATCCTCGTTCGGCATATTCATCCTTGTAGATAGATGCATTCATGATGATACTCAGAAACTGGTCGCCCATTACTAGATTGAGCAGAACGCCGGATGTCACCGTGCTGCATACGAGTGATACGGTGCTGTGGATGCTTTTCAGGAGGATGTGGGTGATGGCGTGGAGCATTCCGCTGGCTACCATGCACGAACCGAAGCACATGGCACAGAGAATAAGCCAGATGGTATTGAGCATGCCCGCCATTCCACGGGTGGCTACAAGATCATTGATGCTGTCCATGCCGCAATCTACCTGGGTATGGGTATAGCAGGTAGTCATGATTCCTTCAAAGAGATTCTTGGCGGTAATGCCGCTTTCGCCAGCTATCTTTACGAGCACTTCCGGCTGGAGAATGAGAGCACAGATGCATGCTGAAAGGGCCGAAAGCAGAAGTGTGATGAGAGATGGAGTCTTGCGGTAGATGAGCCATCCGGTAAACGCAGGAACCAGCATCGTAAGCAGGGAGATGTTGAAACCATGGCTCAGACCGGTAAGATACTGGCTGACATCTACTGGCTTGGAATCATAGCAGAGTCCGATGATGAGGTAGAGTACCAGTGAGAGCAGGATGCTCGGTATGGTGGTGTAGAGCATATAGCGGATATGTGAGAAGAGATCAGCTCCGGCTATGCTCGAAGCCAGCACGGTAGTATCGCTCATAGGCGAGAGCTTGTCACCGAAATAGGCACCCGAGATAATCGCTCCTGCCGTATAGGGTGCCGGTATGCCCAGGGCATCACCTATTCCCATCAGGGCAATACCGATGGTGGCAATGGTGGTCCATGAGGTTCCTGTCATCACCGAGATGATGCTGGAGATGATACATGCGCATGGAAGGAAAAAGGTAGGCGACATAATCTGTACACCATAATAGATTAATGTGGGTACAACGCCACTGATCATCCAGGTGGCTGACATCATACCGATGAGCAGCAGAATCAGGATAGACACTCCTGCATCGCCCACTGTCTTTTTGATCATCTCCTCGAAGATATTCCATTTCATCTTGTAGATGGTCATACTGAGCGCTACGCATACGGCTGTAGCTATCATGAGGGCTACCTGTGATGCACCAGCCAGGGCATCATCTGGGAAGAGTTTGACAACCAGGACGATAAGAGCGATAAGTACAGCCAGTGGGAGTACTGATACGAGCGGGTGTGGTTTGTACTGCTGCTGAGACGGGCTGAGAGCCTGGTTCTCTGCAGTTTGATTCATTTGGTTCTTGTTGTTTTGTTCCATTGATTAATTCTCTCTTACTATGATTATTTATTCCGGATGCAAAAGTACAAAAAAGATTTTGTTTACCTTACGTTTTAAAAGCCTATATTGGCTCAAATCTGAATATAGGTTTCTTTATCATTTCGGGTTGAAGATACATCAACATATAGATAGGGTAATAGAGAATCTTGTCTACAACCTGCACATTGCCATTAGAGAAAACTATGGCACGAGGAATAGCGTACTCCTCATTGTTCATCACATTAGAGAGTGCATTATGACGTTTATAATCCTTGCCCGACTTGATTTCTATCGGCAAGACCTTACCTCTGTCTTCTATAACAAAGTCCAGTTCCCCCTGCTTCTTATTATTGAAATAATAAAGATTATAACCGTGAGCACGTAATTCTTGCGCTGCAAAATTCTCATAAATGGCTCCATTGTTGATTTCTGTTGTACCCGTAAGTAAATCGATTGCTATATTGACAGCATACTGGCTTGCCAACAATCCCACATCGTTCATGAACAACTTAAATAAATTGCGCTGTTCACCAAGTTTTAAAGGCAAACGAGGTTCTTCTACATTATAAGTAGGGAGCGCCACACCAGCATCGGCTAGCCATAAGAAAGAATTTCTATAACGCTCAAATTTTGCCTTTTCATTTAATGCCTTCAAAATAAAACGCTTGTTCTTGGCATTCAGTTCTGAAGGTATCAAGTCGAATATATCTTTGATATACAGCTTGTTCTTCGGGTCATACTTGGCTATATCCTTTCCGTAGAGGTGCATGATTTCTCGTTGTGCCTCACGCACTATCTGTAAATTATTCGTATTAATATACTTTTGGACAGCCTCAGGCATTCCTCCTACAATAAGATAAAGATGAATGAGATCATTCAGCTTATTATGCACAACCTCGTCCACCATCTTGCATTGCTCATAGCACTCCTTGACATAAGCCATTACTCCAGTACTCATACCTACTGCCTCTGCAAATTCCTCAAAATCGAGAGGAAACATCTCTTTCTCTGCCATATAGCCAACAGGTACGCTACGGATGTCCTTTAACTCTACCCCTAGCAACGATCCACTCATTACATAGCGATAGCTACCTTCTTCTACCAGGAATTTGATGGCAGTGACCATCTCCGGACATTCCTGCACCTCATCAAAGAAAATTAGAGTTGTGCCTGGAATAAGTTTTTTCTCTGCCAACGCAGAAAGGCGCAGGAGGATTTCCTTAGCATCAGAAGGAGACTTAAAAGCCTCCCTATACTTAGGATTATTGAGGAAATTGAACTCCACTACATCTGCAAAGCATTCCTCTCCAACTTTTCGGATTGCAAAAGTCTTACCCACCTGGCGAGCACCAGAAACGAGAAGAGCTTTTTTTTCTGTTTCGAAGAAATTGCGTAAATAATTGTATATCTTCCTGTTAAGCATGTCTATATTACTTTTTTCAACCATATTTTATAGGTTTTACGGAACTTTTCCAACCTATTTTAGACTAGAAATGGAGCTTTTCCAACCCTTTTTAGGGCATTTTCTGCCACTTTTCCAACTTCTAGCCGCTGCAAAGATACTATTTTTCTCCGAAACTCTTCTATTTAAACAAGAATATTTTCTCAAAATATCACAAATTAAACCAATCGGTTAAATACACGCACGCCTAACGGACCACACAGGAAAAGTAACATCTCGCTTTGCCCACAATTGCCCAAGCCTTTGGGCATCTTTACCCAACTACGTGGGGCATTTTTGCCCAAGGCTTTGGGCACGGTTACCCAAGACTATGGGCATCCGTACCCGTGTACGTGGGTATGGAAACCCGTGTACGTGGGTATGAGTGTCCATGGGCGTGGGCAGAATTGTTCTGCTTCAGCGCGCTGCTTACCAGGGCGTGGCAATAGGTGGCATTAGGTGGCAATAAAAACAGGGGTTATTGCCACGCGTAAATCACTATATACCAATATGTTAACCATGAGTGTGGCAATAGTGGCATTAAAATAGAGAAAAAAATATTTTTCCTCCATTCAAAATCTGCTGATGAGAAAGGCGGAAATCATGCAGCGGCTTGCCATTGAGTGTTAATGACTTTACACGATAACTGCCTGATATACTGGCTGGTGCAGAGATTTCGAAGCGCTTTCCGTTCTCCAGATTCAGCGTAACTTTCTCGAAAGCAGGCGTACCAATATAGTAAAAAGGTGTACCTGGACATACCGGATAGAAGCCTAAAGATGAGAAAATATGCCAGGCAGAACGCTGTCCTGTTGCATCTTCACCCGAAAAACTGTCATTTTCCAGTATCTGATGCACCCTTTCCTGCGTCTTCTCCGGCGCACCGGCTGCCGTATAGAGATATGCCAGATGATGGCAAGGCGAATAACTGTGCTGATACCATCCCCTATCAAACATCCTGTCTAATCGGGAAATCACCTTACCGTTGCTCACCAGCACCTCCACTTGAGGATGCCCCTTTCTCTCCTTCTTCTCCTCTTTATCAATCAGTTTCTCCTTCTTGTCCATCGGCTTGCTGTCATGAATCACCTCAAACAGACCGGTGATATTCTGCGGAACCGACCAGGTATCCTGACAGGCAGAGCCTCCCAGAATATTACTCTTACCTGAAAACAGTTCTTTATCTTCCGCCCATTTTCCATTCTCATATCTTCCGTCAGCCCAGCCCGAAAGCGGGTTGATCACGTTGCGCCAATTCTCAGAACGGCGCATCAGTACCTGATAATCATCCTGATACTGCTGGCGGAGCGTAGCATCCTTGCAGGAATCAAGCAGCAGCTTTGCCATCTGCGCCACGGCAAAGTCATCGTATGCATACGCCAGGGTGCGCGAGGTAGAAGCGGTAGCAGAACCGGCCCCCTCCTCTACCGGAAGATAACCATTCGTCATATAGGAAGTGATGGAGCGGCGGCCCTTTCCGGAACGGTAATCCTTGGCAAGATAAGGAGTAGAGAAGGCATTCATGCGCATTCCCTCGTAAGCCTTCACGGCATCAAAGTTGCGGATGCCCTTGACATAGGCATCGGCAAGCGCGATACTGGCATCATCGCCCAGCATCTCCGCCTGCCCGCAGTTGGCAGTTGGAAAGACAGGCATCCAGACACCATCCTGATACATCTTTACCAGAGACTGCATCATCTCTCCCGACAGCATCGGCGTAAGAAGATGATAAAGAGGCAACTGTGCGCGGTAGGTATCCCACATCGCAAAGTCGCCATATTGCAGTTCGCCGACATCACTCAACTCATGGGGAAGAAACGAACTGCGGTACAGGGCGGTATAAAAGCGGTTCACCTTTGCCGTGTCCTGACTCTCCACATCGATGGTATGCAGACGTTCGCACCACAGGTTGGCAGCATACTCCATCATACTGTTGAAGTCCAGTCCACCGTACATATAGTTTTCGGCATTGAGATTGGTTACCGCCTGATTGCGCGAAGTAAAGGAGGTAGCCGACATCCATTCCATCGCCTTTCCTGTCTTTCCCCTGAAGGTGAGCCAGACTCCGATGCCCGGCTTGCAGGTCATCATCAGTCCCTTTCTTTCCGCCTGTGCTTCATCAAAGACACCATAGTCAACCAGCTCATCTTTATCATAAGCCAGCACGAAATGTCCCCCGAAATCATCCGGTTTCCCCCATCCCTGATATATATGAGGTGCCGGATTATAGGCATAAACCACATGGTTTACGGTATCAATCTCGATGGTTCCCTGTCCGTCATCATTATTGGGCTGGATAACGAGATGAACCAGTTCGTCCTTATCGGGCGTAACACGGAGCATGGAGGTATGGCTTAGGGCTGTCATCTCTGCCTTCAGATGCTCATCCTTCAGCTGGACACCATAGTAATGGGGATGCGATACCTCGTCCTGATGACTGAAAGCGGTGGCACGCTGAGTGGGCTGCAGACGGAGTTTGCCTCCCAAGGCAGCTAGGGTGAAAGAGCCGTAATCCCGTTTCTCCCCACCTCCCGGCCAATGGCTGCACCGGAATCCCTGCAACTGCGTATCCTTATCATTATAAGGAGCCACACAAGGCTGCTCGGTATCCCGGGTTTGGGGAGTCCAGAAGTTCTGGCCGTTCGGAACCAGTACGGCAGGAATTGCCTGTTCCGCTCCTCCCATCGTTTGGATGGCATAGAGCTGGCGCACATGTTCCAGCTGGTGGATACGCTGGTGCATCTCCTGCTTCCATTCTTTCCAGGAATAATAATGAGTGCCGTAAATCACCTGTCCTACAGGCGAAAGCATGATATCTCTTTCGTTCAGCATGAACTTCACCACCACGCTATCTTTCCGGTTCTTGTAGAATATCATCTGCAGGTTGGCACCCATCGGAACCACGCGGTCCATCCTGTCAGTCTCTGCACCGAGTACTACCTGGTCGGCGTCTTCACGGGCACCGGCAGGAGGCAAGGTGGCATCAAAAAGAAGAGACAGGAGCCGGTAGAGGGCTGTATCATGGCCGAAACGGAGGGTGGCTGATGACTGGGAAGAGCGCAAGGCGGCATCGGCATCGGTTTCGATGTTCTGCCAGAGCGAGATGGCGCTCCGTGCCGGAATCTCTTCATTGGCAGCCATACTGCCGTTGGTGATGTTCATGCGGAGATTGTTGGCTTCATAGATGGCACGGAATTCGGCATCGGTAAAGAGCGCATTCAGGCTGTCTTCCATCTCCTGCGGATAGGCAGGAAAATTCAGGCCCACATCCTGCAGGGAGGAGGTGAGTCCATACATTTCGGTCATCAGTTTCAGGGGTTCATCTATCTTTGCGGTGTTCTTGAATAGCTGTTGCAGAAACCGGCGTGGCGAAACCTGAGCCTTCACCTTGGTGCGTTTCTTCAGCGTCTTCAGTTCGGGAGATTCGTAGGCTATCCAAGCCATATTGGCAGAATCGGTCTTCACATCCAGATGCAGCTGGGGCTGTAGATTCCGCAGCTGCGAAGTAAAGGCGAGCATACTCTTGGCGCAGCGGTCGGAAACACTGGAGCGTGCCTTTACCTGGTGTCCGGCAGCAAAGATCTGTGGATAATGGGCATACATGCGTCGGGCAATGGCCTGATGCTGCAGTTCACCCAGTCGGGTCAGTTTGCCGCCGTTTCCCTTTGCATTCTCACATATCCGCTTCACGATACCTTTAATCTGAAGTCCGAGCGGAGTAAGATTGTCATCATCAGCAAACTGCTTTTCTATCCAGAGATAGCGTTCATCCCTCGACATCCATCGCGAGCCATGGCGCCCGTAATGACTGATATAATAAGGTGAGAAACCGGCAGGCGCCTTCACAGCCGAAGCATCGGTTCCGGCATCATCCGTTACGGGGTAAGCATAATAGATGCCTCCCATTTCGCGGCGGCTCTGTGCTTGCAGTCCCAGGCAGCAAACCAGCCATAAATATATAAGATAACTTACTTTCTTCATAATAAATAAAAACGGAGAAAACCGCTGTTTATTATGAATGAGTGACTGAACCACTTACGAAACTCCCTTGTAAAGTTTCGCAAGTAAAGTATAAAGCTAAAAAAAGTGGGAAGCCAACGCTTTGGCTCCCCACTTTGGGTTCTTTATAATTCCCTATTGATACTTAAAAAACTAGAATATACTATCTTACGGCAATCTTCTGGCCCTTAGTCTGAGCACAGGACTGGGTAGATGCCTTCACAATGTAAATTCCGGATGTCACTCGCAGAATCATTCTCTGCTTATCAGGCAACTGATAACTGTGAACCATCTTGCCATCCAATGTAAATACCTGAACCCTGTCGAGCTTCTCACCACCCAGAGCAGAAACAACAATCATGCCTGCAGCAGGTGAGTAAACCTTCACCGGTGCGCTCTGCTCTTCAGCCTCCATGCGGTCGATGCCGGTTGAGGTACGGGTCTGGGTGAGGAAGTATCTTCCGTGGTCACCCGCCTTCACCTTCACAGCCTCGCCTTCATGAAGTTCTGTAAAGCTTGCCGACGCAGCATCGTAGAGATAAACAGGAGCATCGAGCTTGTTCACACCCTTCAGGGTAAGTGAAACCTCTTCAGCCTGCTGGCTCACGATGCCGAGCGGAATCCAGGACAACTCAGGAACTGCATTCACAGCCACCGCCTCGTTGCCGGCAACGGTATAAACCTGCGGAATATCCTTGAGGTTCTGATCATACAGCAGATCCACATCCTCCTGGTCATTATAGTCGGCAGAAGCCTCCGGACGCAAGGCGATGCGTGCCCTAGAAGTCTGGCCGTTTGAATTCTCTGTCGTTGCTTCAATGCTCTTTACATAGTCAGATGCCATCAACAGGCCAGGAGTAATGGTGCGGTCAACACACATCGTAGAAGTGAATCTTACATCTGTAACCGCGGCATCATTCTTCTTGACAAAGAACGACTGGGTAGGCTGGATAGCGTAGTTCTTCATATCCAATTCTGTATTTGAAATCGCCTTCACTTCGCCATTCTCTACAATCCAAATTGCCTTCTGCAAACCTGAATTAGCCTCGAAGAATTTAGCCATCGAGATAGAGCAGGTATATGGATTGGCCACAAGATAGAAACCGCTGTTGTTATCAGTTCCTAAACTCTGAGTCTTCTCTGCGAGATGCTTCTCATCGTTACTGAAAGCAACGAGAAGCTTGCCATGACCTTTAGGATCCTTCGTAACCGAAGTTTTGCTTGAAGAGTTCCCAGTTCCGTTATAATCGAAGTACTGATATTCTGTATCAGCCTTCGGCAAACGGAGGAGCGCATTCTCAGTCTTATCATTTGGTAAGAGCGCATTACCCGCCTTAATAGAGAAGCCACCGAAGGTTCCATCTGCTGCATCGGAATAGCTCTCGTCTACCTTATTATATACGTGGCTCCAGTAACCGAGATTCATATCAATATCTCCAGTAACAGCACCAGTAGGATAATGAGAAGCGGAATAATTACCATTAGGTGTAATCTCCTCTACTCCACTTTTCATCCAGGCTCTCTGATAAACCGGATACTTGCTCCGGCTATATACATTCGTATCAAACGTGATATCCGTAAACGCCTTGGTTTCCTGTCGGCCATTGCTTGCTGGCACATACATATCACCTGCGTAGATATACTGCAGAGGTGAAGCCATGGTATACCACTTGTTAGGCTCCAGCTCCTTCTCTACCCAAGCCTTGTCATATATAAGATAGCACTGGTCGCGAAGCTCGCCCTGAGGCTTGAAGTAAATCTGATGACAGGTATTGCCATAGAACTTCTCGCACTCCAGATTGCCGTCCGTATCCAATCCCTTTTCAGTAGCTGCTTCATTCCAGTAAGCCATGATGTCATACCGGATATACTTCGTTGCCTCATTACCCTTGCCATTGGTCAGCTTGGTAGCGATGCCATTGGTGCTACGGTAAACGATGTTACCGAGGTCAGGGAATGGCAAACCATTCATATTACCGATAGTTACCTTGGTAAACTTCATTGGCACATAGCTGTTCAGCGTAGGAATCTCTACCTTTGGCGTAATACCAGATGCATTACCATAAGCCTGATAATTAGGATAGTCATTATCATACAATTCTGTAGATGATGAGCGATGCCAGTTATCATCATTATTCCAGTTAGCATTCATACCGCGATCCGCAGTAGGAGTCCAGGTAATGAACTCCGGTACAATCTTCAGCTTGAGATAAGACTCGCCAGGGCAGCTGGTAGTTGCCGCAGTAGCAGCTCTCTGCTCGAAGACGAATCGAAGATCGTAGTAGTATCCCTCGTGGAAATTCTCCAAGACATCATCAGAGAACTTGAGGTCGAGGGTAGACTGCTTATCTGCCACGATTTCATTAAGAGTGTAAGAACTCAATGTAGCCACAGGGGTTGACAACAAAGTTGCACCAGTTGCATTCCACAATGGATCATTGGTTGTTGCAACATAAACATTAGCCGAAGCTGTACCTGTTGTAGACTTACTATCATCAATAAAGGTCAAAGTCTTGTCGCCTTCCCCAGTTTTATAGCTTGCGCTATGCAATGGAATCTTCAAGTATCCACCCTTTTCCTTCAGCTTCTCCAACTGTGGCAAACCAATACGAAGCGATGCCTCATAACTGCCATCATTGAAAGGATAATCCACATCATTGAATCCGAAATTAAGCTTAGGACCATCCTTCATCACACGTAAATCTACCGGTATAGCTTCTGTACACAACAGATAGGTTGTACCATTGAATACGTATGGAATATAGCCATCTACCTCAGTTCCCTCAGGCTTCATATAGATTTGACGAGTTACACCCAAAGGAAGCTTATCCTTGCTGATGGTGATTTCATTACTTGCTGTTTCGCTCAACTTATGTGCATCATCTTTACCATCAAGATACCAGTAGAACTTGACATTATTCAATGTTATCTTACCACCATTATGAGGGTCAGCCGTAGTCAATTGTCCCTTGATTTTAACCTCATAGTTGCCAGCTTGATCGCAAGGAATCTTATAATCCGTTACGATATTGCCATCAGTATCAGTAATGATTGGATGCTGGCTAACCATTTCGAACCAGTTACTATATACCGAGCAGATTTCTGCTGGTGAGCCCCAATTAGCCTTACCCTCAGCAGGATTACCTGTAGATACTGATACATAATACTTCTTACCTATAGTCAAAGGATAGTCTTTATTGCTGATCACAATATAGGTTTCACCTTCGCTGTCTACTTCTATCATATTAGTACCATCGATTTCAATGTTCTTACAGGCTTCCTCTGAATCGTATACGTTTACAGTACCATAATCATTACCAGAAACTGTCTCCTCTGTTCCTGCCTTTATATTCTTTAATTTATATGAATAAAGTCCTTCACCTGTAACAGGTTTACCATCTTCATCCACAAAACGGAAATATATCTTGGTATCTTGATGACCCAAAATTGCATTCAATGTCTCGTGGATAGCACGTATCTTCAGCTTGATGGTTCCAGTTGTAGCACCGCCACATGCCGGCTTCTCCTGGAGCACCTGCACCTTGGCTGGTTCGATATATATACGGATATCATCTACGGCATAGTCAGCACCTTCAGTATTTTTACAATAGTTATCAATTACTACTCTAAAATCAGTATAATTCTCTACACCAGATTCCTTCTGGAGGACAATTTTACCATAAACCTGATACCATTTAGCTTTAAGACAAGGACTATCTTCCACATTATTAGCAAAATCTCCCGAAGAAAAAGAATGAAGCAGTTTTTGCCTCAGTATATTCCCTTCTGCATCATAATTCACTCCATAAAGTTTAAACATAACCTGAGGGAGTTCTTGGGCATGAGTCATATCTGCAACATTAGCAGAAAATATCATCTGCATACCCGTACAGAGATTTGCCTTAAAATCAGCAGCGGCAATCTGACGACTCTCATCAGAAGCATCCACATAAAGGAAATGACCATACTGAGACCCATTCGTCATTTCGTACGTGCGATCATGCAAGGTTTGATCTGTCCACCAAATATAATTATCCGTATCACCATTTCCTGAAATACCAGAAATATTAGCAGTTTTATAAAGTCCATAATCTCCATGAAGTGGGGAATGTCCAATACCAGAATAACCAGTAACAGCTGCATCATAGTCTATCAAATCTCGATATACGAAGCTATAGGCACGTCGATCCCATCTTGATGGCAATCGGTCTTGGTTGTCATTTGGAGTTGTTGGGGCTGCCACCGTTTGCTCAACATCATCATCATCAAATGATATAGGTTTGGTTGCCATTTGATAATGCTCATCAAGATATGATATGGTTCTGTTATGATAGCCTGCAGCAGTTATCTGATCATGCGTCATTGGATGGAAATCCATAAAACGAACATCAAAGTTAGCTACAGGACACATCTGTGTATCTGAAGCTTTCAAATAAGCTACAACAAATACAGGAATACCTTTATCTATAACCGGCTTCTCGCTAGCATCAATAACCGAACCTTCTAAATTATACCAATCAGCATCATTCAATTTTTTTTCAGTTAAATCAAGAAAGCGACTATTACTACTTACCTCACAATATTTCTTTTTCGTAATATCATAAATTCGCCATACAACATTACCTCCCCATTTCGGAACAGAGACATAATTTGACTTATCAAAATCAGCATCAGTTATATCATTATTATATACAACCTTTTTCAAGCCTTTAGGTGTCATCGGATAAAATGAGTATCGAGAAATATCATTCAATTGCAAACGCAATGTTGTTTCTGAGTTTTGATCCTTATAACCAAATGTAACCTTCTTATTATCTTCATAAGTATAATCACCATCATCATGATTACATAATGCAGTCATGATATCATCAGCAATCTTCTTTTTGGGAAGAATATGGAAGATGTAACGAATAGACAAAGTAGGTTCATGGAGAAGATAAGTCCTTGACTCATCCATTCCGTCAATATATCTACTTACATCACAGGCTATAGTCTCCCCTTCCCATGAAGCGTCAACATGGGAAGTACTATAATTAACACCTATCCGGTCTTTAGTAGGATGTGCACCGATATTATTGGCGAACAATCCCCAAGTTCCTTTCTTGAATAATTTTGTTTGTGTCTCATCACCACAAACTATTAGATGATCTGATTCTTGATCAGTATTATAATCATACCAACGGAAATAGCCACGAGGTTCTAGGTTATTACCAGAAGCTTCATACCACTGGAAAGGCAGGGATAAGAGAATCTGCTGTTTGTCTTCAGTTCCATCAACATAGTAATAATACTCCCATTCATGGGTCTTCTGATAGGTATGGCCATTCACCATATCCCAATCCCCCTTCTTATTGGCGATACCTTCGTAATGCTTAAATGGAAGATTATCTGGAGAATAGAGCTTTACATTTATCTTGCTCTTGAAAGCAGATGGTTCTTTTGTAATGACGCCATATTTCGCTTCATGGCCAGTGAGGTCATTAGTCAACAAGCAATATACCTTCATGTCTGAAGACCATGAAGAACCAGAAGGCAACTCGAAAGTTACATTCAATTCATTAGGTAACAAAGAAGAACCCTCTTTTGACAACAAGGTATAATACCCCACACCATCAGAAGTTTTGCGCAAAGCCAGAGCGCTATTATTAGAATTAGCGCTAATGATTTTGCCATCCTTATCAGCCAATACCCAACGCATATAGAAGTCGCTGACATCTTTCTTATCAGCAACGCCGAAATCAGAAAGAATCTCAGAAACTACATCTTTCAAACTTACCTCAAGTTTATTGTCTTTATATATCGCATCTACATCATGACTTGCTGCTGCAGCTCCATTGTCGGCAGAAAGCTCCAAAGGAAGCGCATCAAGTGTTTCCTGCTTTATAAACTTAAAGGAATATTCTCCATTAAGAGTTGGCTCCTGAAGAATATAGGTCTTTCCATTATATGTTACCACCTTGGCATCATTACCATCATTATTTGCCCAGGTACACTTCAAGACATAATTCTCTACATTTGCTGCAAGTTTTGAGAAATCAAAAGATACAGTACGGGCTGCATCATCAGCAACCTTAGTATCATGATAGTAAATCAAATCAGAGCCTTTAGCTGCTGATGAAGAATTACTCAATATATCTGTTATGGTAGTAATAGGAGTTGTAGCAACCTCTGAATCAAACAACTGCCAACGCAAATATTTTGCATTGAAATCAGGCAAAGTTACATTGGTTGAGGTCGCAGCTGTTGGGATTATAGAAGTACTTTCTGCTGTCGAAAAAGTTGGTGAGTTACTGCCATATTTAACCGCAGAAGACTTCAAACCATCTTCTGTATATATATCGAATTCCATCTTTTTGACACCTGCAAGATTCTCTTTTTCGGTTAAGAGATTGGCATCGTTAGAAAGGAGGAGGACCAATTTCGAATTATGAATACTTGACTCAAAACTTTCTACAGCAAATTGAAAATGTGCTTGATTCATATCACTCTTTTTCCTAATATAAACATATTCATTATCTCTCCATTGCTGTTTCCAATCTTCAGATGTAGTCAATGTTTTCGAATACACACCTTTTATTGTCCAAGAAGCAGTACTTAGTTTAGCACCATCTTTTTCGAAATAGAAAGCGCATACAGTATACTTATTAAGAGCATATTCACTAAAATCCATCTTTAATTCAGTATTACTAGCAACAAAGTATCCATCACTAGCCAATCCTTTCACTGGCATTAAAACCAATGAAAGGAGGAGGATGAGAGTACGATATATGTTTTTAATCTTATTCATAGCGATAGTATTTACGTGTATAATGTTTACGAGCAGCATAACTGCTTAGATCCTTGGTGAAAAGTATCTTGTATATAAGATACTTTTCTGTTTTGCCCGGTACTGGGACTGTAACCTTATAGAGTGCCTGCTGCTTATCGGCAGCATCATCATTAAAGGTTCCTTCGAAATAGCCGGTAATTGCATCCCATTTTGGAAGGGTTTTAAAAACCAGCTTGGCATTCGTTTCGGCAGCAGTGGCATCAGCCATACCATCTTCTTTGATTAACTCCCATTTTACTTGGGTATTATCGATACCAGTTACCTCTGTGTCATCACTTGCCTTTACTACCTTTGGCTGGATATGGAATTCCTCTTCCGGATAATAACAGGTATAGGAAAGAGTGGTTCCGTTATCTGTTATGGATGGATAGAGACCGATGGCAGTGAAGGACTGAACATCAAACTTCAACTTGTAATCATCTAATGAGATTGGGAGAATGTGATGGTCGTTTCGCGCTATCGTTGTCCAATCCTTGAACAAGGCGTAACGCTTGACTCCTGCTGAAGTATTCAGGTTGATGATGAAATACTTGGAAGTATTGCCCGCTGCGCTTTCATTCACATAGAATGAAATCTCATTCTCTGGTTTATAATCGGTTACACCTGCCTTTATCATCTTTGGCGAAGACAGCGTATATCTATAATTCTCCGTTGCAGCCTGCCCTACCAGATTTGGAGAACATGTAACTTTATCATTATCTGCATCAGAATGCTTTGGCAACAACATGATGTTATCAGCATCTGCATTATCTTTGCTATTCTTAGTAATATCGCTGATGGTAATATCATTGATTATCAAATCAGTAGAACTTGGATTCCTAAACTGAAGTGTAACCTTTGCCAGCATTCTTACTACCCAAAGCTCAGTTTTATCAGGTTTACCGGAAGCATCTATCGTTACTTCCTGCTTATTGCTCATAGGAATACCTTTACAGTCTGTGGCATTCACAGGGAATCCATTACCATTCATCTTCCACTTCTTGTTGTCGAAATCAACTTCGGCACCTTTAGAGATGCCTAGCTCGGTGGAAGTAAGATTGGCAAAGGAATAAACCTGATAGGTAGCTTCTCCTTTAGGAAGATCCTTGATTGTGACTTCATCTTTAATGCGATTATTAGCCGATACATCCGTATTCTCTGCAAAAGAAACAACCTTGCCGTCTTTTATAAAGGCTACTACCCAGCTCTTCATGTTTTCTGCATCTACGCCATCATTCCATGGCAACGTAGCTCTGGTTCCAGAAGAAGCCGTAGAAAGAGTCATGTGGACGGTAACCTTATCGCCTTGGTTATCGCCTCCACTGCCTCCCTGTATAGAGTCAGCACTATCTGTGGAGCAAGCCGAGATTAAGGCTAGCACCATCAGAATCAATGCCGTATGTATCGTTCTAATCGTTTTCATTTTCTCTGAAAGTTTAATTTCAAACTATACTTTCTGTTTATCTGTTTGTTTTGTTGTTACATTGTTGTCTCGTCGTGAGTATAGGTTGCCCATTTTCTCACGTGGATTGTCAACTTCAAACCTTTAGTCTTTCCCACCACTCCTTCTATCTTTACCTGATAGATGTTATTGCGGACGATACCGTAATACATTGGGGCGGTAGAAGGGCCAGTACCATTTGGGTCACTATGACGAATGGTGTAGGTATATTCCCTATCAGTACCTGTTGCACTTGCTATCGGACGATGGTTTGTTGCATCCCATTCAGTCTCTTCATAATACTTGCCTTTAAAGATAAGGCCTGTAGAATTAACCACGGCATTATCGGTGGTCGTATTCTCCATCACATAATCGAGGATGTAAGATGCTTTTCCTACAGCCGTACTGGTAGAAGTTGTCTCCTTTACTTTATATAGAGATGCAGGACCTTCGGCTTTTGCGAGAGTAAGACCTGTACGATCCTTTGTCCAAGGACAAACCACATAATTAGTAGAAGCCTTAGTAGTAGCATCCATTTCTTCCAATCCGAAATAAGTAACTGCAGATACAGCTGCAGCTGAAGAAACTCGCTTAATCAGGTATTCTCCCTTTGTCAAGACTTTGCTAGGAGTAACAGATTCAAGCTTAAAACCGCCTATTACATTTGCGCCATCTTTTACATCATAATAATAAGCATTGCTTGCTGCATCATAAGTAGCATTTGGAATGATGTCGATACGGGCAGCCAGGCGCTCGATGTCTACATCTACCAGATACGGATCTGTTTCTGAACCTTCCTTGGTGAAATCTATCTTAGCATCCTTCTTTGATGACATGATGAAGTTTGAGAACTTTGTAATATCAGCATCTCGGGTACACACTTTCGACATCTGCAAATCTCTTACTTCACTTATCTTCTTTCCTTTACATCTGGAAGTCATATCGTCTGCATTGGCTATCACTATAACATGATAATTCTTGCCAACAATTGCAGCATCTATTTCTTTTGGAACGGTAGTATAAGTTGCATCTATGCCGGAAGTAAAATTAGTAAATGTATATACATAATCTATTATAGCATTATCATCCGACAGGTCATCTTTATCAGATTTATATAGTAAGACTGCAAGAGAATTGACTTCATTTTCATGATTGGTTCCAGGCTCTCTTCCATCTCCATCTTCACCTCCTTGAGGTCCTGTAGCTGCCCTACTCGCTCGTGTATCTCCACTACCTTCCACCGTGACCTTTACCTGCAGATATGCCTTCATATCTTTGCTTGGCAGAGGCAAATCACTAGTAGTGTCACTCGCACAGGATGCGAACGACATAACCAGCAAAAGGGCTAGCAATGAGAGGGTTATAGTTTTCATTTTAAACATACACTTTCTTTTTATATCGGCTTACAGAAAGCCGGGTAGGACATGTTAATGGAGTTCTTCGAACTGGATGCGCTTGCTCCAACTCAGCACATTCACGCTGATGGTAATGTAGCAATACTTGAGCTTGCCACCCTGGATAAAGAACTGAAGTTTGTAATCGTAGGCACGGTCTAGGAATTCCTGTGCGCTGTAACTGTACTCCTCGCTGGTGCGAAGACGACTCAAGAGGTCTGGCAGGTCTACATTGACTACCGTATTTCCGGTCTCCTTACTCTTAATGAGGAGTCGGCCATCCTGGTTGTAATCTTCGTGTTTCAGAATGCGGGAAGTCATAAAGTCTGCATGGGCTATCTTGCCCTGCTCATCCTCATCTACCGTATTCCATGTAGCATGAGGGGTATAAATGAGTTTACGGCTCTCATCGAGAGAGTTATCCCAAAGGATGCGGGCATTATGGTCTTCGATGGTCATCGTGTAGTCGTTGACATCCATATCCTGTGGAGAGTCAAGGTCACGAAGCGCCACATTGATCTTCTTGGTATCACGCACCAGAGGGATGGTTGCATAAGAAGGTTTTGAGGATGATACCTCTACTGCCTCCAGCAGTTTACCATGCCAGAGGGTATCGAGAGGAAGGCTGTTGTTGACAACCTCATCATACTCTCCCCTATTTTCATGGTCGAGATTCACTTCCAGTGTCTGCATCTTATCTCCTGTAGCCGATGGAGCGGTACGAACGAACTTGGCGCGGCCTGAAGTTAACTGGTCGGCGTAAGCATTCTGTCCGGCAAGGGCAAGGAACTGATATTTACCTGGCTGCAGGTTCTCGACGCGCATCACATAATTTGGGTCTTTGAGAGGCGATGATAGCGCAGAATTCGTCTCGGTCTGTTGGGTTATATAGTTTCCGTTCTCGTCGAATACATACAGCGTTACCTGTCCAACATGGTCGTTGAACATGTCGGCACGCTGGAGGTTATAATCATACTTAAACTTCACATATACACCATTAGGACAATCGCTGTAATCCTGGTGCCACATATCGTGGCATGAGGTCGCGACGGTCAGGGTCATGGCAGCTGCCATGACACCCTTTAACCATTTATTTATCTTCTGCGCTATCATATCGCTAATCAATTATTATTTTCTATATTTTATCTTTTATCAAATTACTTTCCGAGGATAGTACTCTGTGTACGCTTAGCCCAAGAGAGGACATTAATCTTTGCAGAGATATAAGCATCGATGTTATCATCTGGAGTATTATCTGTAGTGATATCTGGAACAACAGGAGAACCGATCTTCTTGATAGCAGTAACATCAATGTCATACCAGTTGTTACGAACCAATCCATAACGGCCCAAATAGTTCTGCTCCTTATTACCTGGATAAGCTTCAGATGCAGATGGCTTAACTGTCTCCCATGTATTCCATGGTGCAAGATCACCATTTTTAGCATCATCACCTGCAAAATGCTTGATTCTTACCTCATAGTAAGAAGCACCATTGTCATACTGACGGATTACACGGTTTGTATTAAGCTGATCCTTAATGGCATCCCAACCAGTAAAGGCTGGAGAACCAGTTTTAAGTTTTCCCTCACCTGCAGCAGAAAGTTTAATACCTGTAACCTTCAAGATACCATCTTTATCAGGAGTTGCAGCCCATGTAAGATCGAAGTCTGCCCTTGACCAAGTAACTGTACCTGTAGTTTTCTGGTTGTCAGACAAGTACTTCTTCAAATCAACAATGTTAATATCTGTACCTAATACGTATGACATAACTGCATCATCACGCTTGCCATCTGTATCAAGGATAGCATTAGCTCCATTATTGGTATAGAATTTATTGCCACCATTAAATGTAACCTTAACCAAAGCACGGGTAGTATTTGAATAATCCATGTGGGCTACATCAAATGTATTCTCATGGCAATATACATACTTACCTGATGTAAGCCAACTTGTTACATCTGCAGCAGAAGTAACTGTATTAAAGTTAGCTTTATGAGCTGTTGCATCAAATGTCTTGTCATATGTTGGGTCTACACACCAATAGGTACGATACAAGGCAACTTCTGGCTGCTTTGATGTAGCACCCAATTTGGTATCACCTACAAAACGAGAATTAAGAGTTGTACCAAACTTCTCTGAAGAGTATTTCAGATAAGTACCAGCTTTAGTTCCCATATTGCGAACAATGTATGAAGACTTGGTTGTATTATCAAGTACCCAACCATTAAATTCGTATGGAAGGTTATCATCTGAAGTATTACCTGAAAGCGAAGTTGAGTTCAAGCTAACCTTTGCAACACTACGCTCTACGAATACAGAAACGGCAGGGTCATTGATAGCCTCATTTCTAGTTTCTTTAATTTTAGTCAAATCAACCTTAGAAAGTGTTGTATACTTACCATCAGGTGCAGAGGCATTACCTGGAGTTGCACTGACAGGAGCATTTGCCATAAAGAAACCTGTACCAGTCATCGCATTTTCTGTGGTCAGGGCCAAAATATCATTATAAGTTTTGCCTGTTAAATCTGTTGAACCATTCTGAAGCAATTTACCATCACTTGCTGTAAGAATACTATTATCATTCAAAAGGACAAGCGCATAAACATCAGTAGCTGTTGTTGACTTAATCTGAGTAACAACACTATGAGTAGATGTGATGTTGTCGTTATCAGTATCAAGTTCAGAATCTGTCAAATCCAATTTGTAAGCAGCAAGCAATGTATAATCGCCTTCTGATGTCTTACTTGATGCATCAAACAAAGCCAAAATACCATTCTTTACCTCATACTCTGGTAACAATCCGTCCTCATACTTGTCATTTTCTGCACGTGTTGTGCTGCCAGAACGAGTTGGGAGATTTACAGAGATGGACATAAATCCATTACCGTCCTTGTTAAAACCTGGATTTCCACTTCCACCGCCATTCAGATCATCACTACTTGAACAAGAACCGAGCATCAGCCCCGCCAATGCAACGGAAAATAATAAAGTTTTCTTCATCTTGTAAGTTATTATAGTTGTTATTAATAATTATTTCTTTACTTATAAACGCTCTTAAAAATCTAATTGTATTACATTTTTATATATTTGGTTTACAATTCATCTAATACGTTATATTTGAGTTTCTTTCTATATTTGTACTTAGAAAAGATATGCCTGGTTCAGGAGACTGTCCCAGGCCAGGGCAGTGCCCTGGCGCTAAGGAATAGCTATATTGTCCTAAACAGACAGTATGTATAACCTTATAGATTCTGTAAATTTTCTTTTGCAGAAGCAACACCTGCCTTGGCTGCCTGCTCCAGATAATAACGAGCTTGCTTCTCGTTGCCCTTCAGCATCTCATAGACCCCTCGGGCATTCTGGGCATCGGCACTGGTTCCAGCCTTGTCGAGATATTGTTTCGCATTATCTGCATCACCGGCATTCAAGCGGGTTATGGCTGCATTCAGATTCGCTGTCTCATTCTCTGGGAACATGCGGACGGCGATCTCCATCACATCATTAAACTCCTTGCTGCCTGGCTCGTAAGTCTGGGCTACCATGAACATCTCTTCCTGGCTCAACTGCTGTGGCTTTGTCTTGATAATCTCCTTTGCCTCTTCCACATCGAAAGGTTTCACCTTATAAGTAATGTGGTAGTCGGAATGGCGGAGGGCTGGATACCAGGTGTCGAGCATAAAGCGATACTCTGAAGAATACTGCTTCTTAATCTTCAACTCGCGGGCATCCGGATTCAGACTCTTGTCTGCAATAATCGACAGAATGGCATCCTTATGCTCCAGGTTGCTACCTTTAATATAAGCTATCAGACCATCCCAATCCTCTGGAGTAGAAGAAACCGTGAAGAGATTGTTTGGCAACTTCACCATCCGGCGCACATATTCGGTCAGCGTCTTGGCACGGTTCTTTGCCAGATAATCATTATGGGTATAAGGACTCTCAGGTGATGCATAACCATGAATGTTGATGCCGCTCACTTCGAGGTTCCTGTCTTCCTTCAATGCATTGATGGTGCGGATAATGCTATCCAACTGTTCCGGATTACGGCGGTAATCAGGATGCAGCTCGATACGGTCTACCGGGAAATCGATATAAGCGCGCTTATCCAGATGACGGACCTTGATTGCCTCTACCTCCGGACGGACAAAAGAAGCTACCGGCTGGCGACGGCGAGAAACCGTGAAATCATTGCCATCCTGCAGATCACCACAACCGCAGAGGTCTTCGTGGATATCCAAATCGTAGTTTCTTTCCTTAGAAGAGAGAGGAACGGAGGCAAGATACTTCACGGTCTGCTGCTTCTTGTTGTCTCGCTTCACCACCAAAGCCTGAGGTGAAAGCTGCAACTGTTTCTTTCCTACTCCACGGTCATACATAATCTGCTGTCTTCTGCCGTTGATAACAATCTCCGGCATCTTGAGCAGCTCACCCTTATGCTTGATCATCGGAGTATAGACAAGCTGGTTGTTGGTAGGGAGATCCAGGGAATCGAGATTCAGATCCATCGCAACCGTAACCAGGTCATTGTGATGAGACATCTGTACATTAGATACCTGAATCTTATCGGCAGCCAACTTGAGACTCTTGCAATCCTGGGCTGCAAGAGGCATAGCCATCAAAAGAGAGCTGAATAATAATATGTAGTTCTTAAAATCTTTCATACTCATAGATTATGTTTAATGAGTTACAACATATAAATAAGAGAAATGGCTGCCTTGGTAGGACCCACGTAGTTGTCATGAGATGACTTCTCCTTCTCGCCACAGGCACCGCACTTGAACTTGTCGTACTGGATATAATCATATCCGAAACCTACAGAGGTTTCCAGGTTCCAGTGCTTGGAAAGAGGCCATTGATAACCAGCGGTCACACCACCACCTACATACCATCCTTCATAGCGATGGTCGCGTAGTGATTTGAAAATGCCAAGGGGTAACTTCACTCCTCCTGCATTAAACTGTCCGCCCATGGCATGAACACCCAAGAACCAGCCATTGAAGCTCTGACAGAACCAGTAACGGTATTCTGGTTGCAAAAGCCAATGACGAAGGCTTGACTGGTCGCCACCGGACTGTTTCCAAGGATTGAAGCCAAAGAATACCTGAGCGGTATGCTTCTTGCCTAAGGCAGTCTCGACACCGAGATTAGGAGTTGTTGTAGCCCAATATAAGAGGTTGGACTTGACTCCCGTGTTTTGCGCATAATTAGCTAGCGATACAAATAAGAGTAACACTGTAGCTAAAATCAATCGTTTCACCATCTATTAAAAGAGTTTAGTTTATTCTATTTTTTTTCGTTCTTACTATATAAATAGGTAATTATATAAATTAACCGTTTACATGATAGTTCGCATTTTCTGGGGGCAAAAGTAAGAAAAAAAAATGAATGGGGGGGGGAATTTTCGAAACTTTTTTTGCGCTATGAAACATTTTAGTACGTAATTTTTCAGATTTTTTAAATGAAAACCCACAATCCGTTAACATTTTATACATAAACATCACTCAAGAAGATTCACCATCATTTTTGAGAGAAAATGATAGTGTAGACTATGAGAATACATATAAAAGTAAAAGAGTAAAAAGGTAAAAAGGTAAAAGGAGCTGCGCCCATCTATCTGTGGGAAAAAGCTGGGCGATAAAAAAGCAGAACGCTAGGAACACAAAAAAGCCCCGACTACTTTCGTAATCGAGGCTTCTGAAATTGAAAGGAGGCGGCTACCTACTCTCCCGCATTGCATTGCAGTACCATCGGCGCAAGT
>OGES01001025.1_pt1 | contig 24175 bp, 20 predicted proteins | sample 1570711 | NCBI WGS metagenome assembly OGES01 (sample SAMEA2582133, study PRJEB24529) | metagenome | biome: Human gut stool | place: China | collected 2011 | reverse complement strand
GCTTTTCATTATAGTTCTTATGGGACTTTTTGTGTACACTCAAAAAGCTCTATAAGCTCTACAGTGGTTTTACCCACTACAGAAATTATAGAGCCTTTAAAGCTAGCCTAGGCTAGCTTTTTGGTGTTTAAATGCGTTTGAGTTTTTGATATAATGTTAGTCATAATTGCAAAGAGGTGATTGTGATGGATTTAACACAACGTTTTAATAAAAATTTAGACAAGATTGAAGTCTCAATGATTCGTCAGTTTGACCAATCAATTTCAGATGTTCCAGGTATTAAAAAGTTGACGCTTGGGGAACCTGATTTTACGACTCCAGATCATGTGAAAGAAGCAGCTAAAACTGCGATTGATGCGAACCAGTCACACTATACAGGTATGGCTGGACTTCCTGATTTGCGTCAAGCTGCTGCGAATTTTGTTAAGGAAAAATACAATCTAACTTATAACCCAGATAATGAAATTTTGGTAACTATTGGGGCCACAGAAGCTCTTTCTGCGACTTTAACAGCTATTTTGGAGCCAGGTGATACGATTCTTTTGCCTGCACCAGCCTATCCAGGATATGAGCCAATTGCAAATCTAGTTGGGGCTGAAATTGTTGAAATTGATACAACAGCTAATGATTTTGTTTTGACACCGGAGATGTTAGAAAAGGCAATTTTAGAGCAAGGGAATAAGCTTAAGGCTGTTTTACTTAACTACCCAACCAACCCAACAGGTGTGACTTATTCACGCCAACAGATTGAAGATCTTGCTGAAGTTCTGAAAAAATATGATATTTTTGTTGTTAGTGATGAAGTATATTCAGAACTAACTTATGTAGATCAACATGTTTCTATCGCTGAATATTTGCCTGAGCAAACTATTTTAATCAACGGGTTGTCTAAATCTCATGCGATGACAGGATGGCGTATTGGTTTGATTTTTGCACCAGCAAGTTTGACGGCTCAGTTGATTAAGAGTCACCAGTATTTGGTGACGGCTGCAGCTACTATGGCACAATTTGCAGCTATCGAAGCATTATCTGCTGGTAAGGATGATGCACAACCAATGAAAGTTGAGTATTTGAAACGTCGTGATTATATTCTTGAAAAAATGACTGAACTTGGTTTCAAAATTATTAAACCTGATGGTGCCTTCTATATCTTTGCTAAGATTCCAGAAGGATATAATCAAGATTCCTTTAAGTTCTGTCAAGACTTTGCTCGTGAAAAAGCTATTGCTATTATTCCTGGCGTTGCTTTTGGGAAATATGGCGAAGGTTATGTTCGCTTGTCGTATGCAGCTAGCATGGACACTATTGAAACAGCTATGATTCGTTTGAAAGAGTTTATGGAAGAACATGCAGAAGCTTGAGAGTAGGGGGCTTATCCTCTTCAATCGTAATTATCGTGAGAATGATAAGCTGGTTAAGATTTTTACTGAACAAGCTGGTAAACGGATGTTTTTTGTTAGAGGTGGTGGGTCAGGTAAATTGAGTGCTGTGATTCAACCTTTAAACATCGCTGAATTTATGATGACTGTAAATGATGAAGGTTTATCTTTCATAGAGGATTATAGTCAGGCAGAGTCTTTTAAGGAAATTACAAGTGATATTTTTAAGCTGTCTTACGCGACCTATTTAGCTGCCTTGACTGATGCTGCTATTGCTGACGGTGTGGTAGATGCGCAATTATTTGTATTTTTAGAGAAAACCCTTGAGTTAATGGAAGAGGGCTTAGATTATGAAATATTGACTAATATCTTTGAGATTCAAGTTTTGGACCGTTTTGGCGTACGATTGAACTTTCATGAATGTGTCTTTTGTCATCGTGTTGGTCTTCCTTTTGATTTCTCGTATAAGTTCTCAGGTTTGCTTTGTCCCAATCATTACGAAGAAGATGAAAGGCGTAGTCATTTGGACCCTAATGTGCCTTATCTTTTAGATCGTTTTCAGGGTCTTTCGTTTGAAGAATTGAGAAGCATATCTGTTAAGGATGATATGAAACGAAAGTTGCGACAATTTATTGATGAGCTTTATGATAATTATGTTGGGATTCATCTTAAAAGCAAGAAGTTTATTGATAATCTAAATTCTTGGGGTCACATTATGAGTAAAGAAGATAGTGCTGATTAAGCATTATCTTTTTTTTGTTTCACGTGAAACAGGAATGTAGAGGTTTTCAGTTTCCGGGGTTAAAATGCAGGTCAGTTCGTGCTATAATAAGAGGACAATAAGCTGAAAGACTCTGCTAGGAATACTGACCGAGGGATGTCTATTGTTTAAGAGCAGAGGATGAGAGGGAGAATGCTATGCATGTAATTGCAGTGGATGCTATGGGTGGCGATAATGCGCCACAAGCGATTGTAGAGGGAGTTAACCAAGCTTTAGCAGAGTTCAAAGATATTGAAATCCAGCTTTATGGTGACGAAGCTAAAATCAAAAACTATTTGACAGCGAATGAACGTGTGAGCATTGTTCATACTGATGAAAAGATAAATTCGGATGATGAGCCCGTCAAAGCAATTCGAAAGAAAAAGAAAGCTTCGATGGTTTTGGGTACACAAGCTGTTAAGGATAAAGCAGCGGATGCTGTAATCTCTGCAGGGAATACAGGTGCTCTTTTGGCTGCCGGTCTTTTTGTTGTTGGACGTATTAAGGGAGTTGAACGACCAGGTCTTATGTCAACGATGCCAAGTTTTACTGGTCAACCCTTTGATATGCTTGATCTAGGAGCTAATGCTGAAAATACAGCTAATCACTTGCATCAATATGCTATTTTAGGCTCTTTCTATGCTAAAAATGTACGTGGAATTGCCAACCCTCGTGTAGGCCTCCTTAATAATGGGACTGAGAAAACAAAGGGGGATAGTCTTCGTAAGGAGGCTTTTGAGATCCTATCTAAGGAGTCAAGTATTAACTTTGTTGGTAATGTTGAGGCGCGTGAAATCATGTCTGGAGCTGCTGATGTGGTAGTGGCTGATGGTTTCACAGGAAATGCGGTTCTTAAGGCAATTGAAGGAACTGGACTTGGCACTATGAAGACTCTTAAATCAGCCATAATGAATGGTGATCTCAAAGCTAAGTTAGGTGCCTTCCTCTTGAAGGATAGTCTTAAAGGCATGAAAGAGACGATGGATTATTCAAGTGCCGGTGGGGCTGTTCTTTTTGGTCTCAAGGCTCCTGTAGTAAAATGTCATGGATCTAGTGATGCTAAAGCAGTCTACTATACCATTAAGCAGGTTCGTACGATGCTCGATACTAAGGTGGTAGAGCAACTAGTTGACGCTTTCGACCCGAAAGAGGAGGCTAACTGATGAGTAGAGTAGAAATTCTTCAGAAAATGCAGCTCGTTATTCAAGAGCAATTGGGTAGAGAGGACATTGTTTTAACTGAAGCTACCAAATTAGATGACTTGGGTGTAGATTCAATAGAGCTTATGGAATTCATTATTAATTTGGAGGATGAGTTTGCCCTAGAGATTTCTGATAATACTATTGATCATATGGATAAGGTATCAGATTTGTTAGACTATTTGTCTGAGCAATTGAATAATAAATAAGAAAATTAGACTTTAGTTGTTAGATTCTAGAGGAATATAATAATGAAGCAACTATATGTTGCATGGTTATCATTTTATTGGAGTGAGATAAAAAGCTAAAAGTTACATTGATTTAGCACTATCTCACTCCTTTTTCTATACATTTTTTATTAAAAAACTCCAAGTAACACTTTAAAACCGAACGTTATTTATTCAATCGATAAATAAAGTTTGCTATATGTTTGTTTTTGGCTTTTTGTGTGGTATAATTAAGATGAATAAACTTGAAAGGCGAACAATTCCATGTCAAACCAACTGATTTATACTGGGAAAGCTAAAGATATTTATAGTACAGAAGACGAAAATGTGATTAAGTCGGTCTATAAGGACCAGGCAACCATGCTTAATGGTGCTCGTAAGGAGACCATTAAGGGAAAAGGTGTGCTAAATAATCAGATTTCGTCTCTTATTTTTGAAAAATTGAATGCTGCGGGTGTAGCTACTCACTTTATTGAACGTATTTCTGACACCGAACAACTCAACAAGAAGGTTACTATCATTCCTTTGGAGGTTGTGCTTCGTAATGTGACTGCAGGTTCTTTCTCAAAACGATTCGGTGTTGAAGAAGGTTTGGACTTGAAAACTCCAATCGTTGAATTTTACTACAAAAACGATGATTTGGATGATCCATTTATTAATGATGAGCATGTAAAGTTTTTGGATATTGCCAATGATGAGCAAATTGCTTATATCAAGGAAGAAACACGCCGTATCAATGAATTGCTGAAAGATTGGTTTGCACAAATTGGTCTTCGTTTGATTGACTTCAAATTGGAGTTTGGTTTTGATAAGGATGGCAAGATTATCTTGGCAGATGAATTTTCACCAGATAACTGTCGTCTTTGGGATGCGGAAGGGCACCATATGGACAAGGATGTTTTCCGTCGTGATCTCGGTAGCTTGACAGATGTGTATGAAGTTGTATTGGAAAAATTGCAAAGCTTGAAGTAAAGTTTTACTTGGTCGTCACTACAATCTTTAAGTAGAAATAGATAAAGGAAATAAAATGGATAAACGTATTTTCGTTGAGAAAAAAGCTGATTTTCGTGTGAAATCTCACTCTTTAGTAAAAGAATTAAAGCATAATCTTCAGTTGAAAACTTTGAATGATCTTCGTATTGTTCAAGTTTACGATGTCTTTAATTTAGCAGAGGATTTGTTTGCACGTGCGGAAAAACATATCTTTTCTGAACAAGTAACCGATACTGTTTTGGACGAGGCTGCGGTTAATGCTGATCTTGAGAAGTATGATTTCTTTGCGATCGAAAGTTTGCCTGGTCAATTTGACCAACGTGCGGCATCTTCACAAGAAGCTTTGCTTTTGCTTGGTAGTTCAAATGATGTAACAGTGAACACAGCACAACTTTACTTGGTTAACAAGGATATTGATTCGAATGAGTTGGAAGCTGTCAAAAACTACCTCTTGAACCCAGTGGATTCTCGTTTCAAAGATATCACTGTTGGCATTGCGAAACAGGATTTCTCTGAGTCTGACAAGACCATTCCAAGTTTGGATTTCTTTGAAACTTATACAGCAGAAGATTTTGCTAAGTATAAGGCAGAGCAAGGATTGGCAATGGAAGTGGATGACCTTCTATTCATTCAAGATTACTTCAAGTCTATTGGTCGTGTACCAACTGAGACTGAGCTTAAGGTGTTGGATACTTACTGGTCTGACCACTGTCGTCACACAACTTTCGAGACTGAGTTGAAAAACATCGACTTCTCAGCTTCTAAATTTGAAAAACAATTGCAAGCGACTTATGACAAGTATATTGCCATGCGTGATGAGTTGGGACGTACAGAAAAACCTCAAACCTTGATGGATATGGCGACTATTTTTGGCCGTTATGAGCGGGCTAATGGTCGTTTGGATGACATGGAAGTGTCTGATGAAATCAATGCCTGCTCAGTTGAAATTGAAGTGGATGTCAATGGTGTGAAAGAACCATGGCTTCTCATGTTCAAGAACGAAACTCACAACCACCCAACTGAAATTGAACCATTTGGTGGAGCTGCTACTTGTATTGGTGGAGCCATTCGTGACCCATTGTCAGGTCGTTCATATGTTTACCAAGCCATGCGTATCTCAGGTGCTGGTGATATTACAACCCCAATTGCTGAAACTCGTGCTGGTAAATTGCCACAACAAGTGATTTCTAAAACAGCGGCTCACGGTTATTCTTCATACGGTAACCAAATTGGTCTTGCAACAACCTATGTTCGTGAATACTTCCACCCAGGTTTCGTTGCTAAGCGTATGGAGCTAGGTGCCGTTGTCGGTGCGGCTCCTAAGGAAAATGTTGTCCGTGAAAAACCTGAAGCAGGTGATGTGATTATCTTGCTCGGTGGTAAGACTGGACGTGACGGTGTCGGTGGTGCGACAGGTTCTTCTAAAGTTCAAACAGTTGAATCTGTTGAAACAGCTGGTGCTGAGGTCCAAAAAGGGAATGCCATCGAAGAACGTAAGATTCAACGTCTTTTCCGTAATGGGGAAGTGACACGTCTTATCAAGAAATCAAATGACTTTGGTGCTGGTGGTGTCTGCGTGGCTATCGGTGAATTGGCAGATGGTCTTGAAATTGACCTAGACAAAGTGCCATTGAAATACCAAGGTTTGAACGGTACAGAAATTGCCATCTCTGAATCTCAAGAACGAATGGCTGTAGTGGTTCGTCCAGAAGATGTAGATGCCTTCGTTGATGAATGTAACAAAGAAAATATTGATGCTGTTGTCGTTGCGACAGTGACTGAAAAATCAAATCTTGTCATGCACTGGAATGGTGAAACCATCGTTGATTTGGAACGTCGTTTCCTTGATACAAACGGTGTACGTGTGGTTGTAGATGCTAAGGTGGTTGACAGAGATGTCGAGCTTCCAGAAGAACGTCAAACATCTGCTGAAACCCTTGAAACTGATACTCTTGAAGTCTTGGCTGACCTTAACCATGCCAGTCAAAAAGGTTTACAAACCATCTTTGATAGCTCAGTTGGTCGTTCAACAGTTAATCACCCACTCGGTGGTCGCTACCAAATCACACCAACAGAAGCTTCTGTACAGAAATTGCCAGTCCAACACGGCGTGACAACAACTGCTTCTGTTATGGCGCAAGGATTCAACCCTTATGTAGCAGAATGGTCTCCATATCATGGTGCTGCCTATGCAGTAATCGAAGCAACAGCTCGTTTGGTTGCTGCTGGTGCAAACTGGTCTAAGGCTCGTTTCTCTTATCAAGAATACTTCGAGCGTATGGATAAACAAGCAGAGCGTTTTGGTCAACCAGTATCAGCTCTACTTGGATCAATCGAAGCTCAGATTCAACTTGGTTTGCCATCTATCGGTGGTAAAGACTCTATGTCTGGTACCTTTGAAGAATTGACAGTACCACCAACCTTGGTTGCTTTTGGTGTCACAACTGCAGATAGCCGTAAGGTCCTTTCTCCAGAATTTAAAGGTGTTGGTGAAAATATCTATTACATCCCAGGTCAAGCTTTGGCACAAGAAATTGACTTTGATCTTATCAAGTCTAACTTTGCTAAGTTTGAAGCTATCCAAGCTGATCACAAAGTGACAGCAGCATCAGCTGTCAAATATGGTGGTGTCCTTGAAGCTCTTACCCTTGCAACATTTGGTAACCATATTGGTGCCACTGTAACCCTTGAAAATCTTGAGACTGTCTTGACAGCTCAATTGGGTGGATTCGTCTTCACATCTCCGGAAGATATTTCAGGTGTTGCCAAGATTGGACAAACAGCAGCTGACTTTACACTTACTGTCAATGGTGTAACGCTTGATGGACACAAACTTGACAGTGCCTTCCAAGGTAAATTGGAAGAGGTTTACCCAACGGAATTTGCACAAGCAACTGAGCTAGAAGAAGTACCTGCTGTAGCATCCGATGCTGTGATCAAAGCTAAAGAAACAGTTGAGACACCAGTGGTTTACATCCCAGTATTCCCAGGGACTAACTCTGAGTATGACTCTGCTAAGGCCTTTGAAAAAGAAGGTGCCAAAGTCAACTTGGTACCATTTGTAACACTGAATGAAGAAGCTATTGTCAAGTCTGTTGACACTATGGTTGACAATATCGAAAAAGCTAACATTATCTTCTTTGCAGGTGGCTTCTCAGCAGCGGATGAACCAGATGGATCAGCTAAATTTATCGTTAACATCTTGCTCAATGAAAAAGTACGTGCAGCCATTGATAGCTTCATAGAACGTGGTGGTTTGATTATCGGTATCTGTAACGGGTTCCAAGCTCTTGTCAAATCAGGTCTCCTTCCATACGGTAACTTTGAAGATGCAAGCAGTACGAGTCCAACCCTCTTCTACAACGATGCTAACCAACACGTAGCTAAGATGGTTGAAACATGTATTGCCAACACTAACTCACCATGGCTTGCTGGAGTGAAAGTTGGTGACATCCATGCCATCCCAGTATCACACGGTGAAGGTAAATTTGTCGTGACGGCTGAAGAATTTGCGGAGCTTCGCGATAATGGTCAAATCTTTAGCCAATATGTTGACTTTGAAGGTAAACCAAGCATGGATTCAAAATACAATCCTAACGGATCTGTGAATGCTATCGAAGGTATCACAAGTAAGAACGGTCAAATTATTGGTAAGATGGGTCACTCAGAACGTTTCGAAGATGGTCTCTTCCAAAATATTCCAGGAAATAAAGACCAGCACCTCTTTGCGTCAGCGGTTAAATACTTCACTGGAAAATAATAGAGCGAGTTTAGCGCGCTTAGTAATGATATTTTTCGCTGTAGCGATATTCCTAGATAACTTGAGAATTTTGCAAAATCGAGATCAAATTGGAAGAATGAGACTCTAGAGATAGCTACACTCATTCTTGTTACCTAAGGAAAATATCACAAATAAAAGGTATATAAAATGACATACGAAGTTAAATCTCTTAATGAAGAATGTGGTGTTTTTGGTATCTGGGGTCACCCGGATGCTGCCAAATTAACTTATTTCGGACTTCACAGTCTTCAACACCGTGGTCAAGAGGGTGCAGGAATTCTCTCAAATGATGCGGGTCAATTGAAGCGTCATCGTGATATGGGGCTTCTCTCAGAAGTTTTCCGTGATCCAGCCAACTTAGACAAGCTGACTGGTACGGCTGCTATCGGTCATGTTCGTTATGCGACTGCTGGTGAGGCTTCTGTAGACAATATTCAACCATTCATGTTTAAGTTTCACGATGGACAGCTTGGTCTTGCTCATAATGGGAATTTGACTAATGCAGAGTCACTAAGACATGAGTTGGAGAAGAATGGGGCCATTTTTAGCTCAACTTCTGATTCAGAAATATTAGCTCACTTGATTCGTCGTAGCCATAACCCATCATTTATGGGAAAAGTAAAAGAAGCTCTGAACACTGTCAAAGGTGGATTTGCTTACCTTCTTATGATTGAGGACAAGCTTATTGCAGCTTTGGATCCAAATGGCTTCCGTCCACTTTCTCTTGGTAAGATGGCCAACGGTGCTATCGTGGTTTCATCTGAAACCTGCGCTTTTGAAGTGGTTGGTGCAGAATGGATTCGCGATGTAAATCCAGGTGAGGTTGTTATCATCGATGATAATGGCATCACTTACGATACCTATACAACAGATACGCAATTGGCTGTTTGTTCGATGGAGTATATATACTTTGCTCGTCCTGATTCAAACATTCAAGGTGTGAATGTCCATACGGCTCGTAAACGTATGGGAGCTCAATTAGCACGTGAGTTCAAGCATGAAGCGGATATTGTGGTCGGTGTGCCCAATTCATCACTTAGTGCGGCCATGGGATTTGCTGAAGAATCAGGCTTGCCAAATGAAATGGGCTTGATTAAAAACCAATACACCCAACGTACCTTTATCCAACCAACACAAGAATTGCGTGAGCAAGGAGTTCGTATGAAACTCTCTGCCGTATCAGGTGTTGTTAAAGGAAAACGTGTGGTCATGATTGACGATTCCATTGTTCGTGGAACAACGTCCCGTCGTATCGTTCAACTCTTGAAAGAAGCAGGAGCGACTGAGGTTCACGTGGCTATCGGAAGTCCAGCCCTTGCTTACCCATGTTTCTACGGTATCGATATTCAAACACGTAAAGAATTGATTGCTGCCAATCACACAGTAGAAGAAACCCGTGAAATCATTGGTGCGGATAGCTTGACTTACTTGTCTATCGATGGCTTGATTGATTCCATTGGAATTGACACAGATGCACCAAATGGTGGCCTTTGTATGGCCTACTTCGATGGCAAATATCCAACACCATTGTATGATTACGAAGAAAGCTATTTGGAAAGTTTGAAAGAACACACTTCTTTCTATTAAGAGCAGTTCAGAAGAAAAAAGAGGAAAAATTATGTCTAAAAATGCTTATGCGCAGTCTGGTGTAGACGTTGAAGCAGGTTATGAAGTTGTTGAACGTATCAAAAAACACGTTGCCCGTACAGAGCGTGCAGGTGTCATGGGAGCTCTTGGTGGCTTCGGTGGTATGTTTGACCTTTCAAAAACAGGTGTCAAAGAGCCCGTTTTGATTTCAGGTACAGATGGTGTCGGAACTAAACTTATGCTTGCTATCAAGTATGATAAGCATGATACTATCGGTCAAGACTGTGTGGCTATGTGTGTTAACGATATCATCGCTGCAGGTGCTGAGCCCCTCTACTTCCTTGATTACGTAGCGACTGGTAAAAATGAACCAGCGAAATTGGAACAGGTCGTTGCTGGTGTGGCTGAAGGTTGTGTGCAATCTGGTGCAGCCCTCATCGGTGGTGAAACTGCTGAAATGCCTGGTATGTACGGTGAAGATGACTATGACTTGGCTGGTTTCGCAGTAGGTGTCGCTGAAAAATCACAAATCATCGACGGTTCAAAAGTGGCTGAAGGTGACGTGCTTCTTGGACTTGCCTCAAGCGGTATCCACTCAAATGGTTATTCACTCGTTCGTCGTGTCTTTGCTGATTACACAGGGGAAGAAGTCCTCCCAGAACTTGAAGGCAAAAAACTTAAAGACGTTCTTCTTGAACCAACTCGTATCTACGTCAAGGCAGCTTTGCCATTGATCAAAGAAGAATTGGTTAACGGTATTGCCCACATCACAGGTGGTGGTTTCATCGAAAATGTACCACGTATGTTCTCAGATGACTTGGCTGCTGAAATTGATGAAAGCAAAGTGCCGGTTCTTCCAATTTTCAAAGCCCTTGAAAAATATGGTGAAATCAAACATGAAGAAATGTTTGAAATCTTCAACATGGGTATTGGTCTCATGCTTGCGGTTAAACCAGAAAATGTTGAACGTGTCAAAGAACTTCTTGACGAACCTGTTTATGAAATTGGTCGTATTGTGAAGAAAGATGGCGCAAGTGTGGTGATTAAATAATGGTGCTATCACCATTTTGTACATAGAAATTGTAGAAAGGAGTGTTTAGTTAGGAAGCCTAACTGAACACGGGACTCATTTTCTAGGAAAAAAGAGAAATCATTTTGTGTGTAACACCCAGCAATGATTTCCTATTTTTCTACGAAACTGTTCGGCTAGCCGAAACGTCCCTTTGTATCGAATATGAAGATTGCTGTTTTTGCCTCTGGCAACGGCTCAAACTTTCAGGTGATTGCGGAACAATTTCCAGTAGAATTTGTTTTTTCAGATCACCGTGATGCCTATGTCTTAGAACGTGCCAAGAACCTTGGTGTGGCTAGTCATGCCTTTGAACTCAAGGAATTTGACAATAAAGCGGCTTATGAAGAAGCTATCGTCAAACTCTTGGAAGAGCACCAGATTGATTTGGTTTGTTTGGCCGGTTATATGAAAATCGTTGGCCCAACCTTGCTAGCAGCTTATGAGGGTCGTATCATCAATATTCACCCGGCTTATCTCCCTGAATTTCCAGGTGCTCATGGTATTGAGGATGCTTGGAATGCAGGAGTTGACCAGTCTGGTGTGACCATTCACTGGGTGGATTCTGGTGTTGATACCGGTAAGGTCATCAAACAAGTCCGTGTGCCACGCCTTGAAGGTGATACCCTTGATACTTTCGAAACTCGCATCCACGAAACAGAGTACAAGCTCTATCCAGAAGTGTTGGATAGTTTGGGAGTTGCACGAAAATAAGAAAGCCCTCGAGCTGAAAGAAAATTTTCGACTGTAGCAGATAAAGAACTTTTTTAAAAAAGGAAAAGAAAGAAAATGACTAAACGAGCACTTATTTCAGTCTCAGATAAAGCAGGCATTGTTGAATTTGCCCAAGAACTCAAAAAACTTGGTTGGGACATCATCTCAACAGGTGGTACCAAAGTTGCCCTTGATAATGCTGGGGTAGACACTATCGCCATCGATGATGTTACTGGTTTCCCAGAAATGATGGACGGTCGTGTGAAGACTCTCCACCCAAATATCCACGGTGGTCTCCTTGCTCGTCGTGACCTCGATACCCACCTTCAAGCGGCTAAGGACAATAATATCGAATTGATTGACCTTGTTGTGGTAAACCTTTACCCATTCAAGGAAACCATCCTCAAACCAGACGTGACTTATGCTGACGCGGTTGAAAACATCGATATTGGTGGTCCATCAATGCTTCGTTCAGCAGCTAAAAACCACGCTAGCGTAACAGTTGTGGTAGACCCTGCTGACTATGCGGTTGTGCTTGACGAATTGTCAGCGAACGGCGAAACAAGCTACGAAACTCGCCAACGTTTGGCAGCGAAAGTATACCGTCACACAGCTTCATATGACGCTTTGATTGCAGAATACTTCACAGCTCAAGTGGGTGAAACAAAACCTGAAAAACTCACTTTGACTTATGACCTCAAGCAACCTATGCGTTACGGTGAAAACCCTCAACAAGACGCAGACTTCTATCAAAAAGGTTTGCCAACGGCTTACTCAATTGCTTCAGCTAAACAGCTTAACGGTAAAGAATTGTCATTCAATAATATCCGTGACGCTGATGCCGCTATCCGTATCATCCGTGATTTCAAAGACCGTCCAACAGTTGTGGCTCTCAAACACATGAACCCATGTGGTATCGGTCAAGCTGACGACATCGAAACAGCTTGGGACTATGCTTATGAAGCTGACCCAGTATCAATTTTCGGTGGTATTGTAGTCCTCAACCGTGAAGTTGACGCTGCGACAGCTAAGAAAATGCACGGTGTTTTCCTTGAAATCATCATTGCACCAAGCTATACAGATGAAGCACTTGAAATTTTGACAACCAAGAAGAAAAACTTGCGTATCCTTGAGTTGCCATTTGACGCTCAAGACGCTAGCGAAGTGGAAGCAGAATACACTGGTGTTGTTGGTGGTCTCCTCGTTCAAAACCAAGACGTGGTTAAAGAAAGTCCAGCTGACTGGCAAGTGGTTACTAAACGCCAACCTACTGAGACAGAAGCGACAGCTCTTGAGTTTGCTTGGAAAGCTATCAAGTATGTCAAATCAAATGGTATCATCGTGACTAACGACCACATGACACTTGGTGTTGGCCCAGGTCAAACCAATCGTGTGGCTTCAGTCCGTATCGCTATTGACCAAGCTAAAGACCGTCTTGACGGCGCTGTTCTTGCTTCAGATGCCTTCTTCCCATTTGCAGATAACGTAGAAGAAATCGCCAAAGCAGGTATTAAAGCTATCATCCAACCGGGTGGATCAGTCCGTGACCAAGAGTCAATCGAAGCGGCTGATAAACATGGTTTGACAATGATCTTTACAGGCGTTCGTCACTTCCGTCATTAAGAATTTACAAAACATCCAAGAAGTTGGATGTTTTTTTAGATACCTTAAGTTTCCTTTAAGCTCTCCAAGTTATACTAATACCATCCTAAAAAACTTTTCTTTTTCATAAATCTCCTAAGAGCTCGGCACCCGCTGGGCTTTTTTATTTCAGCATATCAAAAAAACAACCGTTCGCACGATTGTTCAATAGATTTAAGCCTTTTCAAGGACAGACTGGGTTACCCAAGTTTTGCGATTTCCGATTTGAACGAGGACGCCATCGCTTGGTGGGTCAATGGCTAGTACTTTGAAGTTACCTGGAATAGTAAAGGTCTCACCAGGATTGAGGTACTGGTCTGATGTTGGATTACCTTGTCCATCAACTTCAAGAACGGGGCCAGGGTCAACGATATTGTGTTTGGTTGGTGTACCTCCAGCTAAATCTTGGCTGGTGATGGTATTTCCTGACACAGACGTGACACGGAAGGTTCCTGAGAAGCGGACTGTATCACCAACTTTGATAGAAGAGTTAGTAGAATTTCCATTTTGAACTCCTGGTTCGAGGTCTTTAAAGTGGATATAACCAGACACCTGACTCTTATGGAAACTGCGTTTATGGTATTTCTCAGGCCCTTGACCAGCATTATAGTTGTATTCTTCAATAGTCACCTGATTACCATTTACCTCGGCTACCCAAGCAACATGTCCCATGTATCCAGCTCCATTAACACCGTCTGAAAACCAAGCGATACTTCCAACAGCAGGATTCATGTCTACACGATGTCCATTTGCTCGTGCAATTGGTCCCCAAGTGATGGCATTTCCATAACCTACAGGCAGAGTGAAACCGTTGGAGTTACTGAGGCGATAGGCCGCAAAGGATGTGCACTGACGCCAGTACATGGTCCATGGATCGACACCGAAGCCACCGTATTTCCAAGAGGAAGGATAGTCATCTCCGAGGACAGCCGCCTGAGCGGAACTGCCACACGAAACCGAAATAGTCGCTAGACAAGCTAGCGGTAAGAGACAATTTAGTAATTTTTTCTTCATTTTAACCTCCACCTACCTATTCGCAGTTTTTCAGGAAAATGAGGATATTTTTGCGTTTAAGCCTCCCTTAAGTTGCTCAAGATATACTATCATCAATCCTAATTAACTTTTTTCATTTTCATAATCTCCCAAGAGGCGGTCCAAGTGGCCACCTTTTTTATGTCCAAATTTGGATACATACCCATATTTCCGAACAAATATGTTATAATGGTTATATATAATTCGTAAAAATAGCTAATTTTTTCCGAATGATTGTCGTTAACGGGCATTTGCCCCTGGTCTTATTTGATATTGAGGTATCTTTCAAATGAAACTTTTGGTTGTTGGTTCTGGTGGTCGTGAACATGCGATTGCCAAGAAATTATTGGAGTCTAAGGACGTTGAGCAAGTTTTCGTGGCTCCTGGTAATGACGGGATGACATTGGACGGTCTTGATTTGATCAATATCGGAATTTCCGAACATTCTAAGCTGATTGACTTCGCAAAAGCGAACGATATTGCTTGGACCTTTATCGGTCCAGACGATGCCCTTGCGGCTGGTATCGTGGATGATTTCAATGCAGCGGGTCTCAAGGCATTTGGTCCGACCAAGGCTGCGGCTGAGCTGGAGTGGTCTAAGGATTTTGCTAAGGAAATCATGGTCAAATATGATGTTCCAACAGCAGCCTATGGCACATTTTCAGATTTTGAGGAAGCCAAGGCCTATATCGAGGAAAAAGGCGCTCCAATCGTCGTTAAGGCAGATGGTTTGGCGCTTGGAAAGGGTGTTATCGTAGCTGAAACGGTTGAGCAAGCTGTCGAAGCTGCTCATGAGATGCTCTTGGACAATAAATTTGGTGACTCAGGTGCACGTGTGGTCATTGAGGAATTCCTTGATGGGGAGGAGTTTTCTCTCTTTGCCTTTGTCAATGGGGACAAGTTCTACATCATGCCAACAGCTCAAGATCACAAACGTGCCTATGATGGTGACAAGGGTCCTAACACTGGTGGGATGGGGGCTTATGCGCCGGTTCCACACTTGCCACAGAGCGTGGTTGACACAGCGGTTGACACTATTGTCAAGCCAGTCCTTGAAGGTATGATTAAAGAAGATCGTCCTTACACTGGGGTCCTTTACGCTGGTCTTATCTTGACAGCTGACGGCCCTAAAGTCATCGAGTTCAACTCTCGCTTTGGCGATCCTGAAACGCAAATCATCTTGCCTCGTTTGACTTCTGATTTTGCGCAAAATATCACTGACATTTTGGATGGTAAAGAGCCAACTATCACTTGGACGGATAAGGGTGTGACACTTGGTGTGGTTGTAGCATCAAACGGTTACCCACTCGCTTATGAGAAAGGTGTTAAGCTTCCAGCCAAGACAGAGGGCGATATCATCACTTACTATGCCGGTGCTAAATTCGCTGAAAATGGCCAAGACCTTCTCTCAAACGGAGGACGTGTTTACATGTTGGTCACAACAGCAGACACCGTCAAAGACGGCCAAAACATCATCTACAACGAACTCAACAAACAAAACACAGAAGGCCTCTTCTACCGTACGGATATCGGTAGCAAGGCTAACAAATAATCAGCGACCGTAGGTCGTAAAAGGCGAGCGAAAGCGAGCCAAACTAAGATAATGGTCGCCGTGGTGAAAAGACCAGAACGGCATCTGTTCTGGTCGGGGAAACTTTGAGACTTTAGGCTCAAAGTTTAGAAATGAAACCGAAGGTTTGCTTCCGTCCCCACCACCTAAGACTATTATCAAAAAAGAAAAGGAAAAATTATGACTAAACCAGTAATTTCCATCATCATGGGCTCAAAATCCGACTGGGCAACCATGCAAAAAACCGCTGAAGTCCTCGACAACTTCGGCGTCGCTTACGAAAAGAAAGTTGTTTCTGCACACCGTACACCAGACCTCATGTTCAAACATGCCGAAGAAGCACGTAGTCGTGGCATCAAGGTCATCATCGCTGGTGCAGGTGGCGCTGCTCACTTGCCAGGGATGGTCGCTGCTAAAACAACCCTTCCAGTCATCGGTGTGCCAGTCAAATCACGTGCCCTTAGCGGTGTAGATTCGCTCTATTCTATCGTTCAGATGCCGGGTGGTGTACCTGTCGCAACCATGGCTATCGGTGAAGCTGGTGCGACTAACGCTGCCCTCTTTGCCCTCCGTCTCCTCTCAGTAGAAGACAAGGCCATTGCGGATGCGCTTGCTAACTTTGCTGAAGAACAAGGAAAAATCGCAGAGGAGTCTACAAATGAGCTCAACTAAAACCATTGGTATCATCGGTGGTGGCCAGCTCGGTCAGATGATGGCTATCTCAGCTATCTACATGGGCCACAAGGTTATCACCCTTGATCCAGCAGCAGATTGTCCATCTTCTCGTGTGTCTGAGGTTATCGTGGCACCCTACGATGACGTAGATGCCCTTCGTCAGTTGGCGGACCGCTGTGATGTTCTCACTTATGAGTTTGAAAATGTCGACGCTGACGGCCTTGACGCTGTTATCAAAGACGGTCAACTTCCACAAGGAACAGACCTGCTTCGCATTTCACAAAACCGTATCTTTGAGAAAGACTTCCTCTCAAACAAGGCTAAAGTAACCGTTGCCTCTTACAAGGTCGTGACATCTAGCCTTGATTTGGAAGATATTGACCTTTCTAAAAAATACGTTCTCAAGACAGCGACAGGTGGTTACGATGGCCACGGTCAAAAAGTCATCATGTCAGCTGACGATTTGGAAGAGGCAAATGCCCTTGCTAACTCAGCCGAGTGTGTCTTGGAAGAGTTTGTCAACTTCGACCTTGAAATTTCAGTCATCGTGTCTGGTAATGGCAAGGATGTGGCAGTTTTCCCAGTACAGGAAAATATCCACCGCAACAACATCCTCTCTAAAACTATTGTGCCTGCCCGTATTTCTGATAGTCTGGCTGAGAAAGCTAAAGCTATGGCTGTGAAGATTGCTGAGCAACTTAACCTCTTTGGTACTCTCTGTGTAGAAATGTTTGCGACATCTGATGACATCATTGTCAACGAAATCGCACCACGCCCACACAATTCAGGGCACTACTCAATCGAAGCCTGCGACTTTTCACAGTTTGACACCCACATCTTAGGCATTCTCGGAGCACCACTTCCAGCAATCCACCTCCATGCACCTGCTGTCATGCTCAACGTTCTCGGCCAACACGTCGAAGCAGCTCAGCGTTATGTCACAGAAAATCCAAGCGCCCACCTCCACATGTATGGTAAACTAGAAGCGAAGCACAACCGCAAAATGGGGCATGTGACTTTGTTTAGTGATGTGCCGGATGAGGTTGGAGAGTTTGGGGAAGGGATTGATTTTTAAGTGAAAGTAGCAATTTTAGGTCTTGGAGTTATCGGGACCATTTATGCTTATGCTTTTCAAAAAGCAGGTCATCAGGTAGAGCACGTGCTGAGAGAAAGTAAGAAAAGTCCAGCACCAAACGTCTTGACAGTTGATTTGCTAGATGGTCGTTATGTTTCCAAAGGTGAAAATAAACAGGATACCTATGCGGTTTATGTGGCGGAAGCTCATTCGGAATATGATTTTATTTTTCTAAGCGTGCGTCATGGTTTTGTAAAAGAAGCCGTGGAAACTTTGCGAGAAAATCAGATTAAAGGAACTCTCGTTTTTTTCTGCAATTTTTGGAATACACGAGAGGAAGTAGAGAAATGGGCAGGGGAGTATGACTATATTCTCGCATTTCCGACAGCTGGTGGTCATATGAATGAGGATCATTTAGATGGCGTCTTGTTCGACCATTTAATGTTAGAAGGGGAGAAAAAAGCACACATTCCCAATTATGCTGATTTGACGGATTTGCTGACTTCAGCAGATTTGAAGTGGGAGGTTCCCCATGATATGGTTGAGTGGATTTGGATTCACATGGCGATTAATGCGGGTGTCACCTCGACAGCTGCACGTTCGGGGAATTTGGAAAATCCAGAACAGCTGGCTCTGAACTTGATGAATAGTTCTTCAGAATTATCATTAGCCATCAAGGTCATTCGAGAGGCGTAAATTTGAAGCTTTACAAAGCTGAACTCTTACCTTATAAAATTCCCGCTTGGATTGCAGGAAAGGCCATGAAAGCCATGTTTGCGAAAAATGAGCTGGCACGTAAAATTATGACCTTACACAATGACAAACAAGATATCTTCTACTGTTGTCAAAGTGTCTATCTGACCGGTCAGGAGTTAGGTGTTGAGATGCCTATTCTTGAAGCAAATATGAAGGGAATTTCGATTTAGGAGGTTTTATGATTCAAATCATCGTGAATGTTTTTGTTGAAAAGGATAAAACTGGAACTGTTGTTGAAGTCTTGTATGCTAGTAGTGACCATGACAAGGTTCAAGCTAAATATGATGAATTAGTTGCTCAATATCCTGAAAACTATTTAGCAATTTATGATTTACCACTTGATACAGATTTGAATACACTAAATCACTACCCATCTGTATGGATTGGGAAAGAAGAGTTTGAATAAAACGACTTTTATTCGTTAAACGGATGTTTCACGCCGTGGGAAAAGCGTAAGCGACGGAAATTTTGAGACTTTAGGCTCAAAATTTAGTCATGAGATTCCAAAGGAAGCTGCTGACGTCCGCCCCACTTAAGTGAAACATCAAAAGAAAGGAAAACAAACTATGATCAACCGTTACTCTCGCCCTGAGATGGCGAACATTTGGAGTGAAGAAAATAAGTACCGTGCTTGGTTAGAAGTGGAAATTTTGGCTGACGAGGCTTGGGCTGAGCTGGGTGAGATTCCTAAGGAAGATGTGGTCAAGATTCGCGAGAAGGCGGATTTTGATATTGATCGCATTCTGGAGATTGAGCAGCAAACTCGCCACGATGTGGTGGCCTTTACTCGTGCGGTTTCTGAGACGTTGGGTGAGGAGCGCAAGTGGGTACACTTTGGTCTGACCTCGACAGACGTGGTGGACACAGCCTATGGTTATCTTTACAAACAGGCTAATGCCATCATTCGTAAGGATTTGGATAATTTCCTCAATATCATCGCTGATAAGGCCAAAGAACACAAGTTCACCATCATGATGGGGCGCACACACGGTGTCCATGCGGAGCCAACAACTTTTGGTCTTAAGCTGGCGACTTGGTACAGTGAAATGAAGCGTAATATTGAGCGTTTTGAACATGCTGCTGCTGGTGTGGAAGCTGGGAAAATCTCTGGTGCTGTTGGGAACTTTGCTAACATCCCGCCATTTGTGGAAAAATATGTTTGTGACAAATTAGGCATTCGTGCTCAGGAAATTTCGACCCAAGTCTTACCGCGTGATCTGCACGCCGAGTATTTTGCAGTACTTGCTAGCATTGCCACATCAATCGAGCGCATGGCGACTGAAATCCGCGGTCTGCAAAAATCCGAGCAGCGTGAAGTAGAAGAATTCTTTGCCAAGGGACAAAAAGGTAGCTCTGCTATGCCTCACAAACGCAACCCAATCGGTTCTGAAAACATGACCGGTCTGGCGCGTGTCATTCGCGGTCACATGGTGACGGCTTATGAAAACGTGTCGCTTTGGCATGAACGTGATATTTCGCATTCTTCAGCAGAGCGCATTATCACACCTGACACGACCATTCTGATTGACTACATGCTTAATCGCTTCGGCAATATCGTTAAGAATCTGACTGTTTTCCCTGAAAATATGCGCCGCAATATGAACTCAACTTTTGGTCTTATTTATAGTCAGCGCGTTATGCTGAGTCTGATTGAAAAAGGCATGACACGTGAAGAAGCTTATGATTTAGTACAGCCTAAGACGGCTTATTCTTGGGACAATCAAACAGATTTTCGTCCGCTACTAGAAGCTGATGAAGCTGTGACCTCTCGTTTAACACCAGAGGAAATTGACGATATTTTTGACCCAGTTTACTATACCAAACGTGTGGATGATATTTTCCACCGCATAGGTTTGGATTAAAACAAAACTAAAAAATCCAGTAAAATCAAGCTTGATTTTACTGGATTTTTGCTCTCTCACCAAGCAAAAGCATTAGTTGGGGTTTCTAAGGCTCTCAGCCAGAAACTGTCGGAAACACGACAGAGGGTAACAGAAAGTCCTGCCATATCGAGGCTCGTGATGAGGTGACCTGTTTTGACAAAGGGCAGTTTCAATCCTTCTATATCCAACAGTTGAAGAATGTCATCTGTGAAAACAAGTTCTTCCAATTTTGAAGTGCCGCCTAAGTTATTGATGAGGAGAATAAATTCTTGTCCTTCTTGCCACTTGAATTTCATTTTGATTTTGTTGACGAGCTCAACAGCGAGCAACTCGGAAGATTCAAACGGAACCATCCGATAACCGGGCTCACCATGGATTCCTATTCCGTAGGAAATTTGACCTTGGGGCAAATCAAAGATAGGCAGCTGCTTGCTTGGTAAGGTGGCAGATTTTGTTGCGACTCCCAGTGTTGCAATGGAGGTGGACAGAGAAAGAGCGAGCTTTTCCAACTCATCCAAGTTTGCTCCTTCTTTGGCAGCCTGCCCGAGAATTTTATGTAAGAGAATTGTTCCTGCAACCCCGCGGTGGCGGATTTGGAAATTGCTTTTTTCCACAGAAATATCATCATGAGAAATGATGTATTTGACTGGAATTCCTTCCTTGCGTGTTTGATAAATGGCTTGGGAAAATTCTTTTTTAGTATATATTTTTTTCGAAATAGTACTTTTTTGTTTCAAAATTGGTCTAGATAGGTTATAATGATGTCAAGATATAAAAAAAGAACAGCTGGCATTCAGATGTTCTTTACATAAAAATAATTAGTGATTTCCACTGCGTGACACGAACTTGATTTTAAAGAAATCGCCACGTTTGTAGGCTTCGCTATACTCTAAAATTTGCCCTGTGCTTTCTAACTGTGTTGTTTTTACTTGAAAGACCGTTGGGAAGTTTGTGTCAATGTCCAGTAATGTTGCAACAGCTTTTGGTGTCGGGAAGATAATTTCATTGGTTTCTTCAAAGTGCTCGTCATTCATGTGGATATGATAGTCTTGTTTGAAGCGATTGTAAATAGAGCTGTAATATTCAAGATTTGGATAATTTGCATTGATATATTGCTCTGGGATATAGGATTGATGATAGATGTAAGGGGTATCTTTTGCTTTACGAAGTCTCTCGATTTTATAGTAAAATTGGTGTCCCTTCAAATCTAACTTATCAAGAAATTTCAAGTCGTTTCCGCGCTCGATCGATAAAACGGTCACTTGATCATTTTGGGTGGGAAATATCTCAACGTCAGAAAATTCAACGAGTTTGTGCTTACGCGCGCGCGACACAAATGTTCCTTTTCCTTGCTGGCGAATGATATATCCGTCTTTTGCTAGCTCATTTAAAGCTCTGACAACAGTAATAGAACTCACATCGTACATTGTGATTAGCTCAGCTTCTGTATAAAATTTATCTCCATTCTCAAATTGACCTGAGATAATCTTGCTTTTGAGTTCGTCTTTAATGTATTGGTATTTAGGGATTGCCATGTTATTCACCTCTCTTTCGCTTCCCTCTCATAAAAAATTTTACCATAATTTTTCTTAAAATGGTTAAATTTATTAAATTTTTCAAAAACTATTGACATTTCATACAAAATATATTATATTAATCAATGTAAACGATTGTAAAACCAAAGATTTGTTGTATGAAAGAAGGGAATGACTTGGCAAGATTTGAGATTAAAGAAGAATTTTATCTGAATCAACAGCCTTTTAAAATATTGTCTGGTGCCATTCATTATTTTCGGATTCAGCCAGATGATTGGTATCATTCGCTTTATAATTTGAAAGCTCTGGGCTTTAATACGGTAGAAACCTATATTCCTTGGAATATGCATGAGCCGGAAAAAGGGCAATTTGATTTTGAAGGTAGCCTTGATATAGAAAAATTTCTTCAAATCGCTCAAGATTTGGGCTTGTATACCTTGCTTCGTCCGTCGCCTTACATTTGTGCAGAATGGGAATTCGGTGGTTTGCCGGCTTGGCTTTTAGAAGAAGATATGAGAATTCGTTCTTCTGACCCTGCTTATTTTGCCGCAGTTGCTAGCTATTATGATGAATTGCTTCCGCGCTTAGTCCCGCATCTTTTGGAAAATGGCGGCAACATTCTCATGATGCAGGTCGAAAATGAATATGGCTCGTATGGTGAAGATAAGGAATATTTGAGAGCTGTTCGAGATATGATGCTAGAGCGAGGTGTGACTTGTCCGCTCTTTACATCGGACGGGCCTTGGCGAGGCACCTTACGGGCAGGAACGCTTATTGAGGATGATGTATTTGTAACGGGAAATTTCGGCTCTAAAGCTGCTTATAATTTTGCAAATCTGCAAGCTTTCTTTGATGAGCATGGCAAGAAGTGGCCACTCATGTGTATGGAATTTTGGGACGGTTGGTTCAATCGTTGGAAGGAGCCGGTTGTCACGCGAGATCCAGAAGAGTTGGCTGAAGCGGTTCACGAAGTCTTGCAACAAGGCAGTATCAACCTTTATATGTTTCACGGGGGAACCAATTTTGGTTTCATGAATGGCTGTTCAGCGCGAGGCAGCATTGACCTGCCGCAGGTGACATCTTATGATTATGAAGCTCTCCTTGATGAACAAGGAAATCCAACGCCTAAATACTTTGCTATTCAGCAAATGTTAAAAAAATATTATCCAGAGTATCCACAAATGGAGCCTTTGGTAAAAGAATCGTTTGAGTTAAAGGATATTCCGCTCAGTGAGAAAGTTAGTTTATTTGAAACCTTAGAAGATGTAGCGCAGCCAATCGAAAGTCTTTACCCTATGAACATGGAGGAACTGGGGCAAAATGTTGGCTATCTGCTCTATCGTACAGAAGCGGAATGGGATGCGGACGAGGAACGGATTCGTATCATTGATGCGCGTGACCGGATGCAACTTTTTGTCGATGGAAACCGTATCACAACTCAATACCAGACAGAAATTGGTGAAGACATCTTTGTTCCTAGGCAGAAGCAATCCACGCATCAGATTGATATTTTGATGGAGAACATGGGGCGCGTCAATTATGGACACAAACTGTTGTCAGAGACACAACACAAGGGCATTCGGACTGGAGTCTGCAAGGATTTGCACTTTATGCTCCATTGGAAACAGTATGTATTAGAGTTGAAAAATCCAGAAAAAATTGATTTTACGAAAGAATGGCATGAAAACCAGCCGGCTTTCTATGCGTTTGATGTCGAATTGAAAGTGCTTAAAGATACGTATATTGATTTGACCCACTTTGGCAAAGGAATTGTCTTTGTCAACGGTGTCAATATTGGGCGCTTCTGGGACGTCGGACCGACCTTATCGCTTTATATTCCACATAGTTTGTTAAAACTCGGACAAAATCGAATTATCATTTTTGAAACCGAAGGGAAATACAGCGAATTTATTCATTTAGTTCACAAACCTACATTTAAAACGATAAAGGGGGTAAATTTATGACAATCGTAGGGAATCGAATCGATGGACGTTTGATTCATGGACAGGTAGCTAATCTTTGGACTACTAAGCTCAATATTTCACGGATTATGGTCGTGGATGATGAAGTAGCAGAAAATGCTATTGAAAAAAGCGGCTTAGCAGATAAAATTAGCCATATTTCGACTGGTGGCGGTGCATCCCTTGAATTATTGGAAGGTAAGGTTTTGCCAGGTATTGCTGCTTTAACAGAGGCCTAATATGAGAAAACAAATTATTGCAGGGAACTGGAAGATGAACGGGACCATTGCATCTGGTTCTATCTTGATTGAAGCATTTACTAGTTTTCTAGGTGATAA
>OGES01001024.1_pt1 | contig 24178 bp, 25 predicted proteins | sample 1570711 | NCBI WGS metagenome assembly OGES01 (sample SAMEA2582133, study PRJEB24529) | metagenome | biome: Human gut stool | place: China | collected 2011 | reverse complement strand
GGTGCTCGTCAAAGGAAAGTGTCCAGTGTCAGCCGCAACCCAAACCACCGGCGCCGCCAGCATGGGCGATGATGCCACCGTCGAACTCTCTACAGTTGCTGGACGAAACGTTCTCGGTATCCGATCCGGAATCGTCAGCGACCAAACAGCCTTGAGGGCGCTGCAGGAATACATCACTACGCAGTGCCTGAAATAACCTGGCGCTGAAAATCAACAAACAGGAGTAAATCCATGGTCAGTTTGCGTCATATGTGTTCGCGCTTCATCTCAGCTTGCTGGGCAATTATCACCACCATTTCGTTTGACGATATCTCGGTAAGCCGAGCAGTTAGCAAGCTGCGCCGGGTGGTGGAACGGGTCATTTCCGCAGTCTCTGTGAAGGCCTCGCCTGAAAAGGCTGATTGGCGAATCGTAGAGCGAATGTGCAGTGAAAGCGTGCGCGAGCAAGTTAATATTTTCGGCCGCCGTCCTCGCAATACCGGCGCTTTGTGCAGTCCGTTGCTTAGCTATTAAAACCCGGCAAGCAGAGAAAAAACGAGCCTCGCAATAGCGGGGCTTTTTAATGCGTATCGTACACGCAAACCATCGAGAGTCTTTCAGTCGTGAGCCTGAGGAACGCCGTTAAAGGTGGCGACCTCTCTCGGGCGGCGTTCCTGTACGACAGGCTCACACCTAAAGGAAAACAGCATGAAAGTTATCAAGTATTGGACAGTTCAGCTTCTGCAGTTGTCTCAGCCCTCCAGCAATCTTACCGGCATTATCAATGCCCGCACTCTGGTCGAAAGCCTGTTGTTTGAGGGGTACTCGAAAGATAAGCCGAAAATTAACCTCGGTTCCGGAGTAAATATTGAGTTGTTTACAGCCCCCGATTCGCTGGAAACCCGTATCTTTCGTGACCACCTCGTTGACAGTGTGCGTTGCTTCCCGGTGTGTGAAGATGATGGCGACAAAAGTGAGAGGGTAGAGATTACCATCCACCTTGAGCCTCAGGTTTCCAATTTACGAGCCGTCATGGGTGGTGCTGGCGCAGCAAAAGCACCTGAAAGGCATGAAGGTGACGACGAAACTGACGGAACTCAGGAAGAGCAGACTAAGCCGCCCTCACGCGAAGCCATGATTGAATATATCAAGCAGGCTATCGGGGAGGGCTATCAGCCTAAACTCTTCCATGAGGTCGTTAGCAATCCTGACCTGCTTTGGGAATTGCATGACGAGGCGGTCGATTATGAATATCGCGCTTGTTGGAACTGGTGCCAAAACTACCACGTATCCGACGTTAATAAGGCTCGCAGTTCCTCCTTCGAAGACGTCGTGAAGCCGGTAATCAAATGGCTTAACGAAAACGCCAACCCTCATACATCAGTGAGCATCGACGCGACCAGTGCTCATCTGCTTACTGGAGAAATCGGCATTCACACGGAAGAGTTCATTAAGGACTGATCGCGGCATTACAGAGCCACTTCAAGAGGTGGCTCGATAATGTCACAACGAGGTAAGGACTATGGCAAAACCGGACTGGGGAGCACTGCAACACCAGTTCCTCGCCGAGCATGCCAAAACAGGAATATCCCCGAAAGACTGGTGCGCAGCGCAGGGACTGAATTATTCATCTGCGAAACGCTATATCAAAGTAACGACTTACGGTGCGAATTCGCAAAAAAAAAGTGCGAACAAATCTGCGAATTCGCAGAAGGAGAAAGGCGGCGTCAGTAAAAGTGGGAAGGTGAAAAAAAACCAGCCCGACACAGGCGCCCGCTCAAAATCTCCAGAAACGAAACCGATACGCGGATCGCGCACCGCACCGCCGACGAACGCTTTCCAGCCTGGCAACCAGAACGCATTAAAGCACGGTGGCTACGGCCGCCGGATGCTGCTCTCTGACGCTATCACCGAAGATGCCCAGATGCTCACGCTTGACGATGAGCTTTTCTGGCTGCGTGCGGCTAGCCTGACAGCCGCGGAGAATATCGGGCGCTGGCAGACAGAACTGGAGACAGCCGGCAGCGAGCAGGCCAAAGATCTGCACGACCTCATCTCTCAGGCGCAGAAAGCCATGCATCGCAACACTGCGCGCATTGAGTCGCTGGAGTACACCAAGGCGGCGATTATCAAGCAGCGCGTCGATGCTGCTTACCGCGAAGCCGCGACCGAAAAGGTTGAGCTCGAAATCGATGTGCTGAAAGACGGCGACAAGGATAACGCGATCGTCGTGCATAACTCGCTGCCAATCCCGGGAAGATAAATCATGGCCGACATTTACCTACCCACGCTACACAACGGGCAGTTAACGGTATGGTCTGACTCCTGGGATCACCAGTTGAATGCGGTTCGCTGTGGTCGACGCTGGGGGAAAACCTTCATGCTGTCGAGCGCTGCGGTGACCTACGCAACGTCGCAGTTCCGGCGCCCGGGCATGGACATCGCGCTGGGCGGGCGGGTCGGTATCTTCACTGCCGAGTATCGCCAGTACCAGGAGATCTACGACAAGCTGGAAGAAATCCTGCTGCCGCTGAAAAAGAGCTTCAGCCGGCAGGAAAAGCGCCTGCTGCTGAAGAACGGCGGGAAGATTGACTTCTGGGTCACCAACGACAACAAACTGGCCGGTCGTGGTCGTGAGTACGAAATTATCCTGATCGATGAGGCGGCGTTTACCAAGTCGCCTGAAATGCTGAAGGAGATTTGGCCGAAGTCGATTAAGCCGACGCTGCTGACGACAAAGGGCCGGGCCTACGTATTCTCAACGCCTGACGGTGTGGACGAAGAAAACTTCTTCTATGCCATCTGCCATAACAAAGACCTCGGATTCCATGAGCATCATGCTCCGACGTCATCAAACCCCTTCGTTCCTCCTGAGGAGCTGGAGAAAGAGCGGCAGAACAACGATCCTCGCGTTTTCCGGCAGGAGTTTCTGGCCGAGTTCGTCGACTGGTCCGCTGCGTCGCTGTTCGACGTCCGCAAATGGTTTGAGGGTGAAAACCAGGATCAGCCTGTCGATTACCCTGAGATGTGCCAGGCCGTCTTCGCCGTCATGGATACCGCCGTTAAGGGCGGTACTGAGCACGACGGCACGGCGGTGGTTTACTACGCCGTCGACACCCGTCCCGGCATTCAGCGCCTGACCATTCTCGACTGGGATGTGGTGCAGATCGACGGCGCGCTGCTGGAAGAGTGGATTCCGTCAGTTTTCACCCGGCTGAATGAGTTGTCCGGCCAGTGCGTCGCTGTAAATGGCAGCCTCGGCGTTTTCATCGAAGACGCCAGCATGGGCAGCATCCTCCTGCAGAAAGGTGAAAGCCTGGGATGGCCGGTCAACAAAATTGAATCCGCCCTGACCAGCAAAGGGAAGGACGAACGCGCCATTATGGCATCCGGGTATCACTACCGCGGGCTGGCGAAAATATCCCGATACGCCTACGAGAAGACAGCCGTCTTCAAGGGCGAAACAGCAAACCATCTGCATAAGCAGGTTTCACGATTCCACCTTGCCGATAAGAACGCGCACAAGCGCGCCGACGATTTGCTGGATGATTACACCTACGGGCTGATCATCGCGTTCGGTAGCGGCGACGCACTCTAGCGAGAAAACCAATGAACGAAGATGATATCGCAATCGGCAGCTGCTCGCCGGAGCTGATCACGCTCCTGGACAGCGATGATATTCAGCCGGGTATGTCGGCTGGCTATCAGACCTGCAAAACGATTTACCTCTTCCACCCGTTGGGCGGGAAAATGGTAGATCGCCCGATCAAGATGGCGATGAACGAATCGCGCACCGTTCACATTTCGCAGGCGTATGGCATTGAGCAGCGTCTCCGCGATGCATTTGAGCGGGAGTGGAAAGCACTGGGCGCCGATAAGCACATCGCTAATGCGGCGCGCATCTCTCGCATTTACGGTGTTTCGGCGATCGCAATGCTGGTTGATAACCAGGAGCCGTCCTCGGCGGTAGACTACCGCACGCTGTATAAGCACAACGTGACATTCAACATTCTCGACCCGCTGAACACCGCGGGGAGCATCGTTCTGAACCAGGACCCGAACGCGCAGGACTTCCAAAAGGTCGACGGGATCAGAGTGGCGGGTAAGCCGTATCACAAATCCCGCTGCGTCGTGCAGCAGAACGAGGACCCGATTTATCTGGCCTATAACTCTGCGGCCTTTGGCTTTACCGGTCGCAGTGTATACCAGCGCGCACTGTTCCCGCTGAAATCCTTCATCCAGACCATGCGCACCGACGACATGGTTTCCGTGAAGGGTGGCTTGCTGGTAACGAAGATTCAGGGACCGAGCTCAGTCGTTAACAACATGATGCAGAAGCTCAGTGGCATCAAACGAATGATGCTGAAGCGAGGGAAGACAGGCGAAGTCCTGCAGATCGGCGCAAATGACAGCATCGAATCCATCGACCTGAGCAATCTGGAAAAGCCGCTCGACTCCTCCAGGAATCACATTCTGGAGAATATAGCTGCGGCAGCTGACATGCCGGCTATCATTCTGAACTCGGAAACATTCGCCCAGGGCTTCGGCGAGGGGACGGAAGACGCTCGTTCGGTTGCAGTCTACATCGACAACATCCGCGAGTGGCTTGAGCCACTGTATGACTATTTCATCCGTATTTGCCAGTATCGCGCCTGGAGTATTGAGTTTTTCAATTCTCTGCGTGCTGACGTCCCGGAGCTGAAAAACACCTACAGCCTGTACTTCTCCTCGTGGATTAACAACTTCGAATATCGCTGGCCGTCATCCCTGAAAGAGCCGGAAAGCGAAAAAGTGAAGGTCGACGAAATCCGGTTTAAGGCGATCGTCAGCATGCTGGAAGTTCTTCTCCCGCAGGTCAACACGGATGATGAAAACCGCTCTCTGCTTATCGAGTGGGCGCAAACCAACGCGAACGCTAACGAAAGCCTGTTCCCGCAGCGTCTCGATCTCGATATCGAATCGTTAAAGGCTAACCGACCTCAGCAGCCGCAGGGAGAAGATCCCGGTGGCGGGATGATGCTATGAAGACTTTCACGCGCACCGTACGCGAGGCGGTGAAGTTCTTTCTGCGCAATGGCTACACCTCGCGGCAGGAGCTTGAGCAATGGCAGGCCATTATCCGGCAGGCAGCTGAAAGCGAAACTGATGACGACTACATGAGCATGGTGTCGGATCGGTTGCGTAAGACCTATGACCTGCAGGTGAGCAAGGCTGGAGCGCTGGAGCGCCACAAGGGTCTTTCACGCTTCACGCTGAACTACATGGAGCCGAAGTTACGCAGTGAGCTGGATCGCCGCATTCTGGCCAGCGCTGACCTGATAAAGCTGAATCGCACCGCGGCGATTAACAAAACCGTGCAGCGTTTCAGCGGTTGGGCAACCAGCATACCGGTGCAGGATTATGTTGGTGGCGGTCTGTCACCATCGTCGCGAAGCGGGGTTAACTACAACTGCGATCATATCCAGAAGAGTGCCCAGCAGGTCGACTATGAAGCGCGCCGCGTGATGATTGACCAGAGTCATAAGCTGATCGCCAATATCGACAACATCATCGCGACGAGCAACAACGCGATTGCTGCCGAGTGGCATAGCCACTGGCGTCAGGCAGGGTATGACTACCGGGAAGACCACAAGGAACGTGACAAGCTGGTCTATCTCATCCGCGGAAACTGGGCACAGAAAAATGGCTATGTCAAAGCTGGCCATGCCGGCTATCTCGACGAAATCACGCAGCCCGGAGAAGAGGTTTTCTGTCGGTGCTACGTCACTTATCTGTACAACCTCCGCAGCATTCCCGAGGACATGCTGACCCAGAAGGGCCGCAAGTTCCTGGAGTCCATGAAAGCAGCATAGGAGCATTAAAGCGTGGCTATTTTTGGCAGCGGGATAATGTTCCGTCAGGGGAAGTTCGTCTTCCTGATCCAGCGCTCGGATGATGGCACATGGTGCCAGCCGGGCGGGACGATAGAGCCGGGAGAGTTAGCCGTAGACGCCGCACGGCGCGAGGTGCTGGAGGAAACAGGCTATCAGTACGATGGCCCGCTGACGCCGCACAGCGTACATGGTGACTACCTGACCTACCGCGCCGACGTGCCAGAGCAGTTCGAAGCGAAGATAAACGACGAATCGCTGGCCGCCGGATGGTTCCATATTGACGATCTGCCAAAGCCGCTTCATCAGCCATTCGCTGAAATGCTGGCGCAGCAGGCGCTCAATGAAACCGACGTGGCCGCGCTCATCGCTGACGGAACGCTCAGCAGCCCGCAATATTTTTACAACATGTGGATGTTCGCCATCCGGGTGACAGGAACAGGGGTTACCTGGCGATCTGCAGATCAGGAGATGACGTTCCGTAACCCGGATGACTATCTCACCCCTGAATTTCTCCAGCGGGTAGCTGGCGTACCACTAATCTGGCTTCACCCCGAAAAAAGAACACTTGATAGTGACGAGTTCTCAAAGCGCGTTATTGGCACCCTGACAAATGCCTGGGTTGCCGATAAGGGCGAAGTGTGGGCCGTTGCGCGTGTGTACGACGCCGAAGCTGCTGAAATTATGGCAACAAGGCAATTAAGCACCTCGCCAACTGTGAAGTTCTCAGAGGTTGCTCAATCAATCATTGTCGACGGTCAGCCTCTACTGGTGGAGCCATCCCCCGAGCTGCTCGACCACGTTGCAATTTGTGAACAGGGCGTGTGGGACAAGCTCCTTGCCCCTACCGGTGTTAAATCTGATTCCATTCCTGAAGAGGCTGAAAAGATGGACGAGGAAAAAATCGTAGCGCTGATTAATAAGGCGATCGATGCGCGTTTGGCCAAGGCCGACGAAGAGAAGGAAGCGAAAGCCAAGGCTGACGCCGAAGAGGCCGCCAAGAAAGAAAAGGCGGACGCAGAAGACAAAGAAGCGGAAGAGGCGAAAGCTAAAGCCGACGCGGAAGAGAAAGCCGCGAAGGAGAAAGCTGATGCTGAAGCCAAAGAAAAGGCAGATGCCGAAGAGGCTGAGAAAATGGCAAAAGAAAAAGCCGACTCTCAAATCCGCCAGGAAATTGCAGAGCTTCGCTCCCGCATTCCTACCGAACTGAGCGACGAAGAGCGCAACGAAGTTGCAGAAGCGCAGGTGAAAGCCGATAGCGTCTTCTCCAGCTTTGGCAAGCGCGCCCCGATCCCGCTGTCCGGTGAAAAACCGATGGCGTATCGCCGCCGGCTGATGATTCAACTGCAGGAGCATTCGCCGGACTACAAAGCCGTCGATCTCTCTGCCATCGCTGATTCGCAACTGCTGAGCACTGCCGAAAAGCATATCTACGCTGATGCGCAGAAGGCGGCCAGCCTGTCAGTTGGTCCCGGTATGCTGCGCGAGATTAAGCGCGCCGATGCTACCGGTCGCCAGATCAGCACCTTTGAAGGCGATCCCGCCGTCACCTGGGCGCCGTTCCAGTCTGGCAAGCGTCAGGTCACCAGTTTTAACAACCAGGCTTAACGGGAGCTCTGAAGCATGGCTAATTTATCTCTTAACCCGATGGCGACCACGAATGCCGCTGGTTCCTTCGGTGTGCAGTCTGATGGCTTCATTCAGGGCGTTGCTCTGGATGATCCGGCAAACCGCTTTAACCTGGCGTCAGGCACCGTCGCCGCCACCGAAACCAAACCGCTGTGGGGGGGGCTGCCGGTTGCCGAGTTGCTACCCGGCGTGAACTCCAGTCCTCGCGGGTCGACTATTCGTCGCGCTGTATCACTGGCTGAGCTCGAAGGCTTCACCGTCTTCAACCAGGCCCACAACGGGCTTACCACTCCGCAATCACCGGTTCCGCTGTATGCGTCCGGCATGAGCGTTTCATTCTATCGCCTTGGCTCCAACATGCGCGTTCCGCTGAAAGCTTCCGCGCAGGTGGTCGCGCTGGGAACCGCTGGCGCATCGGTGAAAACGCCGCTGGCGTGGGACTTCGTCAATAACCAGGTGACCACCGCAGCCGCGGCGGCTTTTGCCGGTGCTGACATTGCCACGACCGCTGTTACCTATTCGAACGGCGTGGCCACCGCCACCACCGCCTCTGCGCATGGACTGACCGCTGGCCAGTACGTGAAGATCAGCGGCGTAGCTCCGGCGGCCTATAACGGCACCGTCGTTGTGCTGACCGTGGGCAGTGCGACAACCTTCACCTATGCGCCTGCCAGCGCACCGGGCGGCTCCGCGACCACGCAGGGCAATATCGGCGCTGTGGCTCAGGCAGACATCACCCTGCCGGTGAAAGTCATCTCCATCGAGAGCGGGAACTCGAAAACTGTCAACTATGACAGCGCGACGGGCTTCCTTACCTGGAACAACACCGACAGCTGCGCGCTGGTCTTACTTTAATCGGGAGCTTTAAATGGCTGCAATTACCCCCAGCTACACCATCGTCAACCCGTCGTATATTGCGCCGGAGTTGATCATTGGTTACCAGCAGGCGTCCGGTGCGTTCGAAACCATCGCCAGCGGTAACCCGCAGGTCCGCCTTGGCGTAGGCGACCAGTACGTTTATATGCGCCGCCTGGATATCCGCACCCAGGTGACATCCAGCCAGTCCGGCAACGCCAACCAGCTGCCGAGCGTGGCGCTGGATGCGAAGATGATCCAGACCCCGACGTATCTGTTCCGCTGCCGCGGTATTTACGATCATCACGATGTAGCGGCGGCCGGCAACTGGAACGTGGCTCTGCCAGAAGCTCAGCGTCTCGGCATGCGACAGGGCATTTTCCAGCAGTTGCGCTCTGCGCTGCTGTACGGCATGAACCCGGCGGGCGGCGAAGGTCTGCTGAACACTGCAGGCGCGACCACCGAAACCCTGCCGCCGGACAGCAACAGCAACACCACTGTGCTGACCTACGACCATGGACAGATGGCGGTCTATCTGCTGGGCCATGTACAGGCTGCGCTGACCCGCACCATGCAACTGGGTCGCCAGCAGCGTGTTGTTATCCTCGGGCCGCAGCGCGTGCTGGGCGCGATGGAGATTCAGCAGATCGTTCAGCTGACCTCTTATCAGCGTCCTGGCGGCGGTACTGATACTGTCGGTGGAACTGTGAAAGAAGTGCTCCGCGGCGCGAATGTCCAGGTTGACTGGGTATACGACGACACGCTGATCGGCGCCGGTGCAGGCGGTACTGACGCGGTGGTTATCACCATCCCGGAAGTGGAAGTGCCGATGGTTAACGCCACCGTGAACACCAACGAATTCGCCAAACTGAGCCCGTCTCTGGCGGCGAATGCCCTGATGTTCACCGACATGGCGGCACCGATGGAAATCCCGACTCCAATCCCCGGGGGCGCTATCGACGTGCTGTCAGAAATGCGCTCCACGGCTGGCTGGGCAGTCCGTCCGGAAGCTATCACCATCCTGTCGATGGCATACAGCTCCTAAAACGCGAAATTGAGAAGTGCTTAAGCCTCTGCATGGTTCGCTGTGCAGGGGCTTTTTTACGAGGGTAAACAATGAAACTGTACATCGCCAACACTACCAAACAGCGCCACATCTTCACTTTCCGCCAGTTGGAAACCGGGCGCCTCCGCCAGATCCCCATTGAGCACGGTTCGCAGATGCAGGTTCTGGATGGCTCGACCGAAGAAGTCAAAGCGGTTATTCAGCATCATCAGGTTTACGGCCTGGTTGACTCAACCAAAATCGACCAGAGCCAGGCATTTGTCGGCCTGTGCTACAGCATCAACAAACCCGTTTCCGCCAGCGTTATTGAGAAAACCATTCGCGATAACGATGGCCATCTGACCCGCGGCGCTCATAACCGCCGGCAGGCATCCGTCGCCGCGCTGGATAACACACTGCGCGAAAGCGGTATCGGCTACGAAGGTGATATGGAGTTCAGCGCAGAGCAGGCCAAGGGGCGCGATGACCATTCTGACGATCCAACCATCAACGAAAAAATTGTCACGCCGAAAGCCGGGAGCAAGAAGAAATGACCACCAGTCTGTCGGGATTTATCGAATTCGTTCGATCTGATATGGGCATCACCCCCGACCAGGTTCCCGACGACTCGCCGTCTTTTTCTCTCGCCTATGGCGGCGCCGTTGAATGGGTAAACCCGGACATCGCCTGCGTCATGCCGAACATGTACAGCATCGCGGTTTATAACCTTGGGGCGTCGTTTCTCATCAATTACGGGACAGAGGCTGTGTTCGCCAATTTCCGTAGCCAGTACGGACTGAACGACTTCAAGGCCGGGGTTATTACGGGCGCCGGGGATAACTCTACCAGCGCACAGCGACTGGTCCCTGATTTCTTCAAAGACCTGTCGCTGGCAGACCTGCAGATGCTTCAGGACCCGTGGGGGCGTCGCTACCTGATGATCGCTCAGCAGTTCGGGAGCCTGTGGGGTCTGACATGATCACCTTTCATCTGGGCGTTATCGATATCCCCTACGAGGACGAAGATACCACGACCGGGGATGTCGCCGAGTATCTGGAAGAAAAGTACCAGATCATGCAGACGTTCTTTGACCGCTACGGCAATGACATTGCTGACCTGATGAGCAAAGACCTCGCCGCATCGCTTGAGAACATGTTCGCAGGCGCTCCGCCGGCAAAAGACCCGCTCGCTGAGTCAATGTCCAAAGTTCACGATCTCTTTGTCGGCTTCCTCGATAACACCGAGATGAACGGCCTCCCTGGCGTTCCAACGCGCCGCGCGCTTGAGGGTATATCGAAGCGCTTTAAAGGCAAAAAGGGGCCGCCGCGCCCTTCGTTCATTGATACAGGAACCTATCAGGCAGCTATGAGAGCCTGGGTAAGCGGGGTGCTGAATGCCTTCCCTGAGTGAGTTACAGAACGCCAAAACCGAGCTTAACGCTACCCTGACGCAGGGGCTGGATGATCTGAGCCGGTTTCAGGTGGTGACGTTCACGAAGTACATCAGAAAGGTACTTCCGCTCGATGGCTTCGTGTTCTGGGTGAAAGCCTCGGTCCTGTCTGACGATCCGAACAATGAGCCGGATACGGTGGATGTGAAGGGCTATTTGCACCTGACGACAGAAACCATTCAGGACGACGAGCAGTTGTACGATCGCAACGTGGTGACGTTCACCGCGCAGGCGGACATCGACCCGTTTAACGACATCGGGTCAGAGGTGCTGTACATCGGCGAGTTTTTTGGCGTTCAGTTCTCGTTCTCCCGGCGTACCGGCCTGAATGAGCCGGCGAACCTGTACCACTATACCGGAGAGGCTATTTTCCCGCACATGCGGTCGCAGATCATCAACTCTTCGGATGACATAGACCTCTCTGACGTAGTGGTGTCGAGCTCGTTGCCGATCTGGCTGGCCCTGAATCAGTATATGCCGATGTTCCCGGCGATGCTCTCAACGCAGAACCTTTCGCCGCCCTATGCGACAGTGAAATGCAGTAACACGTCACCGATCGCCGGCGCGTTCTATCTGGACGAGAAGCAAAACCAGTATCAGCTGGTATCGGAAGATGTCACGCTTTCGGTCACCGGCCTGCGCAACGCCAGCATAGAAGACTTTGTGCGGTATGTGCAGGACTATACGACAGGCGATGCCCCTGAGATGGGGATCATGAATATTCCCGTCGTGCAGGATGAGCGAGTCACTCAGAACGAGCTCAACATCATCGCCATGCGTAAGACCATCAAATTCAAAATCAATTACTACCAGCAACGGATGCGTAAATTAGCGCGCCAGCTGATCACGTCTGCAATTCCGTCCATTGACCCGGAGAAATAAGTAAATGGCAATTGTTAATATTAACGTGTCGGTGACGAATCCGCCGAAGCCCTCGCAGTTGTTAAAGTCCGGGGCGATGATTTCTATGGGCGGCACGACGCTGAATGCCGGTGAATATCAGCTGCTGACCAGTGAAACCGACCTGGCCGACATCCTCGCGCCGGCGAAAACCATCTCGACGCTCGCCTGGGCTACTGGCGTGGTAACCGTCACGCTGGCAGCAGCTCATGGATGGACTAACGGATCACAGGTCCCGGTTATCATCTCCGGAGCGACTCCGGCGGGTTACAATGGCGCCTATACCGCTACGGTGACAGGTACCAACACCTTCACCTATCCGCTGGCGGCCAACCCCGGCACCGCAACGGCAATGGGTACGGTAAAAACGGTAGTACAGACCGAAATTTCCCAGATGAATACCTCGTTCTGGGGCCAGGGGAAGACGCGGGCTGTTTATGTTCTGGAGCTTGGTGCTGTGTCCATGGAGGCGGCTGTCGCAGCGCTGACAACCTTCATTGCTGAAGACGTCTCTCTGGGCAACACCTACCAGAAGTTTTTCTCCTATCTGGTGCCGCGGGAATGGGATTCTGTCGATGAATTTAAAACCCTGACTAGCCTCTATACCTCGCCGGGAAGTCTGGTTTACTTCTTCGTTACCACAACGATCGCGACCTATCAGGATTGGGTGGCGACGAAATACAAAACTGTCTTGTCCGGCGTCGAGGCTCCGGACATTCCAGCGAGCGAGTTTTCCATGGCTGGACCGTTCCAGTCATCCCTGGCGAACGACCCAGGGTCGAGCAACATGGTGCCGCCGATGTCGTACCGCTTTATGTACGGCCTGACGGCTTACCCTCTGGAAGGCAACAGCGCACTGCTGAAGTCGCTGCAGGACAACAACATCAACTACATCGGCACCGGCGCCGAAGGTGGCCTCAGCAATAAAGTGCTGTTCACCGGCCGCATGCTCGACGGTAACCCGTTCAACTACTGGTATTCGGTGGCATGGACGGCGATCAACCTTGAGCTCGACCTGGCGAATGAAATCATCAACGGCTCCAACACGACCGTTAACCCGCTGTACTACGAGCAGAAGGGCATTGACCGCCTGCAGCGTCGTGCTCTGAAAACCTTGCGTAATGGCATCAGCTACGGGCTGATCCTCGGTCGCGTCATTGACACGCAACTGACGCAGGAAGATTTCAACACCGAGTATGACAAAGGCACTTACGCCGGCAACGCCGTGATCAACGCTGTGCCGTTCAGTAACTACAACAGCCTGAACCCCTCCGATTACCAGGAAGGCAAATATAACGGGCTGAGCGCCGTCATGACGCCGCGCCGCGGCTTCGAATCCATCACGTTTAACGTGAACGTAACGAACTTTGTAGGGGCGTAAAAAATGGCGAACCCATTAGTATCGCAGGGCTTTCTTAACCGCGTACGCGGGGCTATTTCTGTCACGGAAATTCCTGCGTTGAATGTTTCGGCATCTTATTTGGCAAAAGATGGTATCAGTATGCGGCCTGACGGCCCGGCTACCGACATTATCCCTACGCAGACCGGCACCGTCGGCAGTCAGGTGCCTTATCAGCAAGTAACGCTGACCGTGCATCTTCTGAAAACTCAGGGGCTGGGCGAAAGCTACCGGCAGCGTTTTTTGACCGATACATCGCTGGGTGAAATAGTGGTGACGCCGGATGCAACGACGTTCGGAAATACCACGCTGCTCAATTGCTACCTGGTCAACTTTAACGAGGTGACTGTAAACGGGATGGACCCGGCCTTTGTGGTAACTATCGGCGGCTATATGGTCACCAACGACAACATGTGGGCGTAATGCATGAAAATTGACAAGAAACTGAATCTGGTCACCAGCGTTAACCGCGAAGACGGCTCGATCGTATACCTGCACGTGACGCCGTTCCCCTATGAGGTGGTGGAAGAACACTGCATCCTGCTGGGGAACCTGTTTACCAAATTCATCTCGCAGGTTGGTGGTCTTGGCGCCGCCAGAATCGCCGCGATGATGCTGAGGCAGAGCCTGAAAGCGGAAATTGATAACGGTCGGACTGGCCCGAACATCGTTGATGAAATTCAGCGATTGACGGTCGTTATCCATAACGTCGGCGGCCAGTGGAAAACCACGCCCCTTGAGGTGGCATTCAATCAGGGGATTATCGACCCTGATGAGTATCGCGAGGTCGAAGGCGAAGTGGTTTTTTTTATGGTTTCCTCTGCTATCCAGAAGGCAAACCTGATCGCGCCGACCGTGGGAACGGTGATCAAAATGTACGATGGGCAACTAACCTCATCGAGCGTTACGGCGTTCCGCGATTCGTTGCAGACGTCGAAGCCGGATACCGATACCCCGACCCAGAATGCCCCGCCGGAAACGTCATTTATACCCTCTTAGACTGGGCGTCTAATGAGGGATTCTGGCAGGTGATAAGGGAGATCACCGGCGAGGAGTATGCCAGCCCGGCGCAGTACCGGCAGCGCTACCTTCTCGCCGCGCTCAAAGAAAGAGGTTTCTTCAATGGTAGCTAAGTCGATCGTCGACATTGACGTAAATGACGACAAGTTTGTCGCGTTTATGGAAAGGTTTCGCGAGTACCAGAGCGCGCTGGATGATTTACCGGAAGCCTGGCGGGTAGCTGCCGTTGGTATTGGCGAAAGCAGCAAGCAGACCGAAAAAGCCAAAGGTGAGGCGAAGGAGTTAGGCGCGGAGTTTAATGCCGTGGCCGAGGCCATCCTGACCATCAACAGCGGTATCGATCGGCTCAATACCAACCTGGAAGACTCGAAGAAAAAGCAGGACGAATTCAACAAAAGCACCCGATCTGCGAAGGGCTTCCTCAGCGATGCGACGAAAGACGCAAAATCGCTTGCAGGGCATATCAAGGAAGCGACGGCCAGCCTTCTGTCCTGGGGTGGTATTGTCGGGATATTTACCGGCGTCCTGGGCGTTGGCGGCCTGTTTGGCATCAACCGTCTGGCGGCCACCACCGGCGCCCAGCGGTTTACTTCTCTCGGGCTCGGGACGAGTATCGGCGCGCTTGATTCTACCGCTATAAACTACCAGAAAGCGCTGGGTAATCCGGCGGGGACGCTGGGCGCTATCCGCGATTCCCAGATGGACCTGTCGAAGCGCTGGACGTTTCAGGCGATGGGGATTAACAATCCCGACCAGGACCCGGCAAAACTGCTCCCGCAGATGATCCGCAACGCGCGCGATATCTTCGTGCAGAACGGCAGCACGCTGCAGGGCGCACAGGCGCACGGCCTGACAAACTTCTTTACACTGGACGACCTGAACCGCTTCAAAAACATGAGCGATGAGGAGATCACCGCCATGGAGAAGCGCGCGCAGCAGGATGCGCGCATGTTGCAAATTACCGACCAGCAGGCGCGCCAGTGGCAGGATTTTAACGTCCAGCTCGACTACAGCAGCCAGAGCATCAGAAACACGTTTGTGCGCGGCCTGGGGCCGCTCACGCCGCAACTGAGCAAACTGTCTGATGCGCTGTCAGGCGCGATCGATACCGTCCTGAAATCCCCCGAGCTCGGCAAGTGGATTGATGCGCTTGCCGGTGGCATTGAGCGATTCGGTAATTACCTGGCTTCGCCGACGTTCAAAAGCGACGTTGAGTCGTTTATGTCGGGCGTTGAGCGGCTGGGGCGCGTCATCATGAAAGTGCTCGGCTGGCTCGATGGCGGATCGTCGGCGATGGACGATATCAAGTCCGGGTCCTCATTCCTGAATAATGACGTCCAGACCGATGCCGGCGGAAATCACTTCGTAAAAGGCGGACTCAGCGATCCTAACACGCCAGCGGTTTCGAAGTGGCTGACGCGCCATCTGTACAGTTGGACTGGTACGGCCCCTGCCGAGTATGACCAGTATTTTCTGGATGCAGCCAAGAAATATAACGTCGACCCGCGCTGGCTTAAAGCCATTACCGCGGGGGAATCCTCTTGGGATCAGAATGCTGTCAGCAAAGCAGGCGCTAAAGGGTTAATGCAGGTGATGCCTGGCAACTTCCTGCCGGGAGAAAATCCATTTGACCCGCGGGACAACATCATGGCTGGCGCCCGAGTTTTCTCCTGGGCGATGCAGAGCGCGAATGGTGATCTCGACGAAGCGCTGCGTTATTACAATGGCGGAAGCCGCCGCGGGAGTGCAGAAAACAGGGCTTATCCCGGCAGAATCAGGGAGAAGTATGCCGCGATGTATGGAGCACCGAAGAGCAATGATGCTACCGGCGTCGATAGTTCAGAGATTGCCAAGAACACCTCGAAAACTAACCAGCTCCTGCAGCAAATCGTCGATAACCACGGTAATGGCGGTAGGGAGATCGTCGTTTACAACAACACGGGTGGGAACGCCATTGTCTCCGGCGCCCTTCTTAGCGGAGTGCGATAGATATGGGATTCACTCGCGAACTGTATAAGCTGGGTTTTGAAGTCTCGCCGGTGATTCTGTGCAACGGAATTGCGCAGAGCATCCCCGGAGGAATGCTGCCCATTGTAGCTTTGACGCAGAGCGCGAGCTTTGTCACAGGGCTTTTGGGCGGCGCATTCAACCTTACTGACCTCGATAAATATTTTTGCCACTGGAAGCCGGTTCAGGGTGGGACGATGGTCGATTACGACATCGCCAAATACCCGTTTGCTAACCAGACCGTTGCCGCTAACGCGCTACTTGCTCAGCCTTTGCGCATTGCGTTGATGATGGATGCTCCGGTGAATGAAAATACTGGAGCGATGACAAAATTCGTCACTCTCAGTGCGCTGCAAGCTGTTCTGCAGGCGCATGCAAACCTTGGCGGAACCTATATCGTCGCTACGCCAGCGCTGTTTTATAGCGGCTGTATATTGCGTACGGTTAAGGACATGACCAGTTTTAATGAGGCTGTGCCTCAGCGATCCTGGTTATGGGATTTTGAACAGCCGCTGGTATCTGAAACAGGGGCCGAGCAGGCGGTTAACAGTTTCCTGAGCAAAATCGATGGAGGAACCCGGCAAACGGATGCGTCATGGACAAACACTGTTGCAGCCCTCGGGAATACCTCTCTCGGCGGCACCGTGTCAGGCGCCGCGAATGACATAGTAGGTCTCATCGGTAAGCTGAGCGGGGAGTTTGGCCTATGACGACGGACACCTACACGTTTACCGGCAATGAAAGAGAAAGCGTAGCTTTTACTCCGACGCTGGATGGAACGGTTTATAACTGCCAGGTTAAGTGGAATATCGCGGCACAACGCTGGTACATCCTGATCACCGACAATTCCGGCAATACTATGCTGAACACCCCCGCGGTGGGCTCTACCAATGGAACCGGCATAAATCTGATAGCTGGCGTTTTCTCCGGAACAACCATGATCTGGCGGGAGCAAAATGGCGTAATTGAGGTGACCAGCTGATGAGGTATTACGATTTCCAGATTTTTGACCAGAAAGGGAAGTTATACCGCCAGTACAAAAGCCTTGATGCCTATGGAAATTATAATCCTGGCTGCCTGATGGTGGAGTTCGACATTCAGCGATATGGAATGTCCACTCCGGTAGGATCAAGCATCGTCAGGGTGTTTGGCGTCAGCATTAAAGAAATGCAGCAGGCAGAGCAAAACATGTTCGGCATGACCATTAAGGGATTTGTCGGTATGTCGAAAGGCTTGCCACTGGCCAAATCCTCCCAGAGCGGAATGATTCTTGAAGGTATCATTCAGCAGCCATTCGGTAACTGGCAGGGTCTCGATCTGTCTCTGGACATGATTATTACGGCTGGGGCTGGATCAGTGGATAATCCGGCGAACATTACAATGCCGTGGATAAAGGGCCAAAAACTATCTGTGGCGCTATTTTTTGCGCTTCAACGAGCCTTCCCTGGATACAAAATAAATATCAACATCAGCGATTTACTGGTTCTGAACTACGATTCCCCGATTTACTGCTCGACCATGCAGCAACTTGCGTCGAACCTTAAAAACCTGAGCCGTAGCATTATCCGTGATGAGAATTATCTCGGCGTGGAAATGGCCATGTTCCCGGGGAAAGAGATCAGGGTATGGGACAGCGCCGCTACTGAGAAAAAGAAAACCCCCATTCAGCTCGAATTTACCGATCTCGTCGGCCAGCCGGTGTGGATTGAATACAACCGGGTGATGATCACCTGCGTAATGAGGGCGGATATTCAGGTTGGCGACTACGTGAGGATGCCTGCAGGCGCAATGGCAGTAACGCAGGCCTCATCATATTCTCAGTATCGCAGTAAAAGCGCGTTTTCCGGCGTGTTCGCTGTGCAGACCTGCAGATGTGTAGGAAACAGCAGGCAGCCAGACGCTGCAAGCTGGGTAACCATCTATGAGGCGTATGTGACGCAGGAGGCCTGATCGTGACTATTAGTCAGCGGCTTAACTTCGCCAAGAGCATGAACAATTTCGCTGAAGTAAAAATTGCCGAAGCAATGGAGCTGGTCGGGAAGGTATTGCCTGCAACTGTCGTCAGCCAGTCAGGGAAAATGGTCACAGTCTCGTTCAGCCTGACGAGTATCCCATTCACGTTGCCCCAGGTAACCATTCCACTCTTTGGCCCGGAGTATGTGCGCTATCCAATGCAGCCAGGAGATCGGGGGATTGTGATCCCTGCTGATACCTATATCGGCGGAATGAGCGGCCTGGGTGGCGGCGTTGCCGATCTGACTCAGCCGACGAACCTCAGCGCACTGGTTTATCTGCCGATCAGCAATACCGAGTGGCAGGATGTCGACGGACAGGTGGTGACGGTATACGGGCCGGAGGGTGTAACGCTGCGCGACAGCGGCAGCAATACTACTTTTCTCCTGAAGCCTGACAGCATTGCTATTTCCACACCTGACAGTTTCACCGTAACCGTTGGCGGGACAGTCATCTCACTAATCGGGACAAAATGGAGCATTTCAGGCGAGGCAGGGCATCTGCAGGACTCTGTGGCCAGCACCAGCCCGGCAATCATGCATGCCGGATGGCAATCGCTTCTGGCCTGGCTGAACAGCCATGAACATTCAAACGGCAACGATGGAAATGATACCGGGGGGCCGACTTCAACGTTTAACGGGAGTATCACCGAGTGAGAACCTATGGCCGAAACTCTGAGGGGAAGTGGGTCCTGGTGGAAACCGACGAAAATGGGTTTAATGACTCGGTGTATTTAACCACCCTGATCCAGAATCTGAAACTGGCGCCGCAGGAGTCACCCTTTTATGCGAACAACGGAATACCGGCCGCCGGGTCGGTGATCCAGCAAATCCTGCCGACGTATTACGTAAACCGTATTCAAAAACAGTTCAGCCAGTATTTTTCCTCGCTGCAGATTGCACTGATCAGCGACGACCCGCCTGTTTATAACATCTCGGCAATCACAAACGCAGGTTCAAAAATAATTACACAGGTGGCCGTATGAGCGATTTACCAGTCAGCTATACGTCAGCGGGCCCGGTTCCTCTGACGGCGGAAGAGCTACGAGCACAGCTCGTTTCCCAGGCCATTGCGCTATCTCCGGGACTCACAACTGATTTGCCTGGCTCTCTGATTGAAGACGTGGCCAGTACCGATGTTGGCGCGCTCATCGTTTGTGATCAGGCAAGGGTTGACCTGATTAACTCAGTGGGGCCGCTAAAGGCTAACCTCGCCATGCTGGAGCTTCTCGCACAGCAGGCAGGTATCCCGGGCCAGAAAACTGCTGGCACTACCACGGTACCGATTCAGTTTTCCGGCCCGGCTGGGTTTGTCATCCCACAAGGTTTTATTGTTTCTGATGGCACACATACGTATTCCGTTAGTGATGCGACGATAATCTCGTCGTCCGGTGTATCTGCCAGCGTATCATGCGAAGGAACGGAGACCGGGACCTGGGCGGTGCCGGTAAATACGGTTAACCAGATAATCACTAGCCTACCGTCTGATGTCTCCATTACCTGCACCAACCCGATCGCCGGCACGCCTGGTGCTGACCCGGAAACGAATTATCAGTTTCGTGATCGAGTATGGCAGGCTCAGATGGCCACAGTTCAGGGATATCCTGGATTTATCCGGCAACATCTCACCAGCCTTGATAACGTGCAGGCGCGCCTGGTTTCTGTCATTCAGGACGGGGATAAGTGGATAGTCATGTGCGCCGGCGGTGATATTTACGATATTGCTGGCGCGCTCTATAAGTCGGCGGGGGATATCAGTCGGCTGAAAGGGTGTTCACTGAACGTTACGGGGATCACGAATGCAAATCCTGGCGTCGTCAGCACAGACCTGACTCATGGTTACACTGACGGCCAGGTTATCAGGATTACTGGCGTGACCGGGATGACGGGCATTAATGACGTTCCTCTGACCGTGACGGTGCTTTCTCCTCACACTTTTTCCATCGGGATTGATACCACTTCATCCGGGACTTGGGGAGGCGGCGGCGAGGTGACGCCGAATGTCAGAAACAATACCGTGACGGTGAATGACTGGCCTGATAACTACGTGATCCCGTTCGTGACACCATTGCTGCAGCGGGTCACAGTGACGTATCAGTGGGGGACCGAAAGTGTTAACTACCTGACTGATGCGACGGTCGCCTCTCTGGTCTCGGCTCCTACGATTCAGTATGTGAACGGCATATTCGCCGGGAAACCGCTGAACGTTAACAACCTGAAAGACGCATTCTTACAGGCGATTAACTCGACAATCGACATGGGGCTGATCAGCACTTTAAACGTCGTGGTCACCATCAATGGTGTGATAACACCACCGGATGCCGGGACGAATATCATCAGCGGCGATAAGTTCAGTTATTTTTATATCGCGTCGGATGGCGTGATCGTAACAGGGGCGTAGCATGCTGGACGATATCATCCGGTCGTATATGTATACGCAATACAACGACGATGACAATCTGCGGGCGTTTTTTACTGCGTATAACTCGATGGCGCAGGGCATTTATGACTGGATGGTTAATGCCAACCTGCCGATTTTCATCGGTGACTACAACACCGGAGACCAGCTCAGATGGATTGCCCATGGCATCTATGGCGTGTTGCCGCCGGTGATTTCCAGTAGCGATCAGCAGGAGATAGGCCCATATAACACCTTCGAATTTAACCAACTGGCATTCAATGAGTACCGGGTGATTGACCAGTCTAACCAGGTTGTTGTCTCCGATGACCTTTTTAAGCGGATCATGACCTGGAATTTTTACAAAGGTGACGGCTTCTATTTCTCTATTCCATGGATAAAGCGGCGTGTTCTGCGGTTCCTGTTGGGAGTAAATGGCACCGATATCCTCAACGACCAGCGATGGAGTATTTCGATCCAGTTTGTGGATGGTGGTATCGTGATTTCCATCTATAAGGGGCGTCGGCAGTTCACGCGTAGTGCTATCTACAACGCTTCGGCCTATAACTCCAGGAAGTACAACCAGAAGGACACGGCCTTTGTGATCACCGAGGATTTCGAGTTTGCCATATTCTTCAAGCAGGCCATGGATAGCGGGCTGCTGCACATGCCGTTCTATCAGACAGTAACCGTTGAGATTATTGATTGATGCAATGCACTAATAGTGTAGAATTTATGAGTCAATAAAATTCTCCGGGGTCGTTATGAAAAGAATGATACTTGTATTAACAATTTCATTTTTTCTTGCTGGATGTGGAACGAATGCTTATAAAAAATCTAGAGATTTTCCTTCTGCTGAAACTTTGCAAGAAAAAAGAGATGCCTTAATTAAATGGATGCCATCATATAATGGTCAATTGCAAAATTTCCCAAAAATAAGGAATGAGTTAATTGGTTTGAATGGCGAGAATGAAGCATTTCTTAATGGTCTTGTTTTAACCTGCTTCAACTCAAAAGATGAAAGTTGCATTTATGATTACTATTCAAAAGAGGTTGATAGGCTAAATAATCAGAAGTGCGACAAAGACGTTTCATGTGTTAGAAGCAGGGAAGTAATGAATGCATCGAATGAACTCAATAGCGTTTATTACTTGGTTATGGCCAGAAATAAATATGACCAAGCTGAGTTTGATTTGTATATAAGGAACCTTTGCCGTGCTGCTGGTATCGGTCAAAGGCGAGGGATTTCTTTGGAGCAAATGTTAAATGACGTTAACCAAGAGCCAGGGTTGTCACCTGAAGTAAGAAGTCAATTTGCTGATGTTGCAAGAACATGTTGGATTCTAAGCAAGAACGGAATTGATGATGCAACAACAACGATACGAAACGCATATTAAAACAAGAGTAATCAACAAAAACTAACCCGCTTCGGCGGGTTTTTTTATGCCTATATCCCGGAGGAGACATGGCACTAACCCTTTTGGCTACAAACAACGCAGAAAGCACGCTGGCTTCTGCTATCAGCGCTACCGACACGTCGCTGATCGTTAGCGCTGGAACTGGTGCCGAGTTCCCTGATGCTGTGGCAGGCGAGAGCTACTTTAAACTCACTCTCACCGATGCCGCCACTGGAGCGCAAGTTGAAATAGTTAATGTCATTGGAAGATCAGGTGACATTTTTACTATAGAAAGGGGAGCTGAAGGAACCACGCCAAGGGATTGGCTGGCTAATGATTTGGTTGCCAACATGATGACGGCAGAAACTATTAATGTAGTTGCAGAAAGTGCGCAACAAGCAGCAATGGCAGCCTCTCAGGCAAGTGCATCCGCTGATATAGCCGAATCCGCTGCTGATGCTGCTGTCACTACTCTTTCAAGCACCATTAAACAAACAATCACATTCCAAAGTGGTGGCGAGTTAAATTCAAAATTAGATCGAATCAGTGATGGAACATATATTTATTACTGGACAGGATCATTCCCTAAAGTTATCCCTCCGGACTCAACTGTTGAAGGCACTGGAGGGGAGGTTACTGGTGCATGGGCGTGTGACACATCTCTCCCTTTTCGCCAAAACCTGGGTTCAGACGAAGGCACCGATTTAGTCTCAGGCAAAAAACCGTATATAGGAACCGTGCGGCGCAAAATAGCAGAAATGCTATCGGAAACAATCTCCCCATGGGACTTCAACTGCAAATCTGATGCAGTCTTTGACCCTGTAACACAACGTCTGATAGACGGCACAGATAACACCTCTAACCTGCAGCGAATGTTCTCTGAGGCGCATTATCATGGCGTGGAAATTAACTTACCATTCAGTGGCAAATTTGCCAGCAAGTCCCTTTATTTACATTATGACCCTGTAAAAAATCCAGACTGGACCGACCGCCCTGGCCGCCTGACAATTCGAGGCAGTGTACTTGGACATGCAACAGGAGATGTGGAGCGTCAGGGGTCTGCGATTTTCCATATCCCCGGAGAAAACTCGCCGTTAATATCAATGATTGGAGAATTCAGTATTTCCAACCCGGCAGCAATGGGCGGGTATTTTGAACTGTCTTCATTGAATTTAATCGGCAGCCAGGACAGCTCAGATGTTCTGTTATTGCAGGGAAGTCAGGGGCAGATGAAGCTGGAAAGATACGATGTAAAAGTACTTAATCCAGCTGGTAACGGGATAACAGAAGCCACTACCTGGGAAACGCTTCATCTTCTTGGGTTTATACGTGGGCCAGCTACAGGAGATGGTTCATGTACCGGTATTGGTTTGAATATCAAATCTGATGGTACTATTGGTCAGATTAATATGAAGCAATATCTTCTCGTTAATGTGATGAAGATGGGATATGGCATCCGGGCAGGGCGTCGTGAAAAAACAAATGGAACTTTGGGCCCATTAGTGTTTACTGGTGGGCAAACTTCTGGTGCTGATCATCACGGGATGTGGCTGGATGGCGGGGTAATTTCTTTCACATCAATAGGTCAGCAGCATGAAGGATGTAGAAAAAATGGTATTAGAATAGATAATATACTTGAAGATGGGGTGGTAAGCTCTGATCTTGCACGTACCATTAAATTCCAGCAGAACTACATTACTGGCTGCGGCCGTATTGAGGATGGAAGTCAGGATAGTTATGGTGTAAATATTGTTAACGGCGATGGGATTGAACTGGATACTTTAACGTTTAATGAGGTGGGTAATGGAATCGCATTCGATGCCGCAAACGTAGATAACCTGTTAATTCGTCGCCCACATTTTCGCACTGTTCGAGCGTACGGAACATCTCAGGGCTTTGGTATCCGTTCATTCTCCGACGGAGTGCCGCAAAAACGTCAATACCTTGAACACCCGGTATTTAACCAAACTCCGGCCACACAGATTGATGATAAAGCCCGTGAAATATTTGGTCGCGGAGCGGCAGGAGGTCGAATCTCATTTTCGACAAACACACCGACGCCGAGTATTATTCACGGCTCAGGCTCAGGGAATGAGTCGTACCGCATCCTCAATTTTAACAACACGACAGCCACCACTATTACCAACATTACCGGAGGCACACCCTATCAGCGCCTGCTGATTACATTTTCAAACGATGCAACCACGATACAGCACA
>OGES01001022.1_pt1 | contig 24197 bp, 15 predicted proteins | sample 1570711 | NCBI WGS metagenome assembly OGES01 (sample SAMEA2582133, study PRJEB24529) | metagenome | biome: Human gut stool | place: China | collected 2011 | reverse complement strand
AGGGTGCGGCGACTCGACGCACCGCTGCCGCCGTAGGCGGCACAGGGGGCAAGCCTCATGCGGAGAGCGTATTACACGACACGGATGAATAAATAGACTTTTCGGTGACGCTAACGCGTCAAAGGGTCGTCGAGTCGCCGACCCCTACAAAAGGACATTGAAATTAAATAAACAGGGAAAAAGCGGCAAATCTGTACCGCAACCCCTCAGCCTCGGCTCCCCTGCAAGGGAACCATAATCGCAACCGCTCCGCAGAGCCCTGTTTGTCAATCTCTTAAATTATCTCATAAGGCTTCACGCTATATACAAGAAAAGTCCCGACAGGTATTACACTGTCGGGACTGAATTTATTTTACGGACACTTGATATTTTATCGGTCTTCTTTTTTGCGCTTTGCGGTGCATCCGATAACGAATGCCGCGCCCGCGAAGGTTATAAGCATAACGGGAGCCGCCGCGCCGGTGTCGGGAATCTTGCTGTCGCTGCCGGGCTTATTGGTCTCGGGCTTCGTCGAGGGGACTATCGGGCTCGCGGGATCGGAGGGATCGAGCGGCTCGCTCGGATTCGACGGGTCTGAGGGCTCTTCCGGCTTCTCGGGCTTTCCGGGCCAATGGGGCAGACCGGGGATTTCGGGAAGCTCGGGCAGGTCGGGAAGGTCGGGAAGACCGGGCTTCTCGGGCTTTTCGGGATTCTCGGGAACGTCCTTCTCTGACTTCGAGAGCGCGAAGGAGTCGATTCTCTTTGCGCCGCCGTCCGCTTCGTCGTCGAGCATATATGCGTCGAAGTAGAGCTTGCTGCCGTCAACGGTTATTGCGGAGAACACCGCGTTGTCCGCATCGTAGATAGCCTCGGCTCTCGGGAAGAGCTTGTCGGTATCCTTGACGTCCTTTGTCTGGTAGCTCTTGACGCCCGCGCACGCGCTGATAACATAGACTGTGCCTTCGGGGTTGAGCTTGACGGTGTAATCTCTGCCGCCGAAGCTTATCTTCTGCTCCTCGGCCTTGACGATCTTGTTGTTGTCCATAATGTCGGTACGCAGATAGACGTGGTCGTGACCCTGGAGAACGACGTCGATTCCGAGGTCGGGCAGGAGTCCGCACAGCTGCTTGCGCATCGCCTTGACATCCTTGTCGTCATAGTGCGAGCCGTTGGAATAGAGTGCCTTATGGAGGACGACTATCTTCCACTGGGCATTGCTCGCCGCGGCATCCGCCTTGAGCCATGCGAGCTGGTCGTCGCTGAGTGCCTTGGAGTCGCTGAGATTGTTGGTGTTGAGGACGATGAAGTGAGCGTTGTTGTAATCATAGGAATAGAACACGCCGCTCTCTCTGTCCTGATCGACTGTCTTAGGCAGGACAAAGTTCTGGTCGAGCATATATCCGCTCTTCTCGTGGTTGCCCGCTGCGGGCATGATAGCGGTGCTCTTGATATTCTCGGAGGCATTGAAGAACCACTGCCACTGCTTGAAGTGCTTGGTATAATCTACCTGGTCGCCCGCGCTGGCAAAGAACTTGCCCTCGGGGAAGAGCTTGAGTGCGGTATCGACTACCTTGCCCCATGTGCCGTACTGAATGGCGTTCTGCGACTGCTCGTCGCTGACATGGAAGAAGGTGAAGGAGTCGGAATTGTCCGCCGTCTCGATTATACCCGTGCCGCTCCACCAGCCGCGCTTGGCGTCGCCGACTCTGTAGCAGTATTTGGTGCCGGGCTTGAGACCGGTTATTGTCGCCGTATGGCGGTTGACGTTGAAGCCGAAGGAGATGAAGCCGATAATGCCGAGGTCAACACCGGGATACTCTCTCTTGACGAGCTCGGAGGTCGTATTGACCTTGACGCCCTCGGGGAGCTTATCCGTGAAGGTCGGGGTCTCCGAATATTCGGCTATCTGAATGTCGGAATTTTTAAGGCTGTATTTCGTGTACCAGTTGATGCTTCTCTCGGTCGAAGCGTCGCCGCTGAAGGTCGTGCCGATATTCGAGGGCAGGCGCATATTGTCAACCGTGACCTCGGGCTCGACGGGGCCGTCATAGACGAGCTTTACATTGAGATCGGACTTCACGTCGGGATTGGTGTCCTCAACGAGGCTGCGAAGCATTCTGCCTATAGTGTAGCCGAGGCTGTCATACTGGCTCTGGGTCATATACTCATCCATAACGACGGTGTTGAGTATATTGCGCAGGCTGCTGTACTTCTCGGGCAGGAGGTTGAGCACGCTGTAGATAACGTTCTCGTAGCTCGGGTTGCCGCGGAAGATTATATTCATGAAGATGTCGGTCATAACGCCAATGGGGCTTGTGACCGTGCCGGCGGGGAAGAGCTTGCCGGGGTTGAACTTGAGGGTGGAGAGGATCTCTCCCTCGATAACGTCGTCAAGCAGGGTGTCGATAAGGAAGTTCAAAAACTCCTTGGCGCCGTCTCTGTTCTCAAAATAGTCGAGAACATCGTTCATGAACTTGTCGTCGCTGATATCCTCGTCTGCGTTATAGAGGGTGCTGATGACCGTATAGGCCGCATCCTCAAAGGTACCCTTTTCGTTCTTGCTCTCAAGTCCCATGCGCTCATAGAACTTGGTGCACTTGTAATCGGACACCTGATAGTCGAACACCTTGTTGATAACGCCGTTGATGACCTCAAAGACACGGTCGGGGTCGTTGATATAGGCCTCGTCTACCTGAGCGCAGAGATCCTTGATGAAGCTCATAATGTTGCTGCTGACCGTAAATATCTCGACGCTGCCTACCTCAAAGCCGTTCGTGCCGAGCGCGTCGATAATTATCTTCTCAAGGTCGATTCCAGACGCCTCAAGGAAAGCATAGAGTCCGCCGGCCTTTTGGATATTACTGAAAATTCCGGAGAGCGCGTCCTCGACCATGGTTGAGGCGAAGTTGCGTATATCGCCGGGGCCGTAGGTCTTGAAGAAGGAGTAGCTGTCCTTAAAGGGCTGAGCATAGGTCTTTGAAGTGCCGTTGGGGAAGTTTACGACAATGGGTCCGTCCTCGTCAATGTCGTGGGACTTGACGTCGCAAACGGTCTTGCCGTCTGTGGTATTGTCAAAGGTCACGGTTCTGAACTTGTTCGGGAAAGCCGTGAGAGAGGTTGTCTCGATATCATAGAGGGTCTCGCCGTTATCATTGGTGTGGGCGGCGATATCGGGGGTATGAAGATGTCCGCTGAAGGTGAAGTGCACTCCCGCGTCGGCAAGAGCCTCGGTGCGCTCCATCCAATCGTCGAGCACGAAGGCATAGAACAGCTCGTCCTCTATCGTCATGTGCGGGACAAAGTTGTGGTGAGCCATGCCTATGACGGTCTCGCCGTTCTTCTTTGCCTTTTCGCACTGCTTGAGAGCCCACTCCATAAGCTCGGGAGTGAGGCAGCCGGAGGTCTCCTGAACATCGTTGCCCTTTGCGGTGGCATCTGCCGAATATTTGCAGGAATCAAGCACGAGAAGTCTGTAGCCGCCCTTGAGCCTGACTGCGAACGAGAGACTGCCCGCCTTGCCGCTCGAGGGAGTGAAAACATCCTCTTTTTCGTCCGTTACAAGGTCGCGGCCGAGATTCTTGTATATCTCGCGGAAAGCCTCGGGAGTGGTTATCTCCGCGGACTCCTTGACGCCGTTTTTGAATGTAACGCCGTTATAGTTGTTGATGTCGTGGTTGCCGTTTACAACGATGACCTGTATTCCGCTCTCCTTTTCAAAGGCTTCGAGCTTTGCGGCAAGAGCCTTGTGACCCGCCAGCTCACCGTTGAAGGTCAGGTCGCCGGGGATGAATACATAGTCGCTCTTCTCGGCAACAGCCTTTTTGAGCGCCGCGTCGATAAGGGCGTTGACTTCGTTGTGCTCGCGGTAGCCCCTGTCGTTCCATGCGTTGTAGGCTTCACTGAATCCGTTTTCCGTATCCCCTGTTCCTTTTTCGGAATCAGCAAAATAGTGAATGTCGGAGATCGAGGTGACTCTGAGCGTGCCCTTTTCCTGGGCAAAAGCACCGAGAACTCCGGTAGGGACGGCGGCAAGTATGAGCGTCATGCAGACTATAACCGCGATGATGCGGCTTACCGCTCTTCCTCTGTTTTTCATTTCGTTTCCTCCTTTTTTCTGATTTTATTTAAAATAAAAACGAAACTTCTTAATTTTCCGGACTGTCATTTTCTTCGGCTATGCCGAGATATGCGTCCGCTTCGGCGGAGTCCATGCTCTCTATTCCCTTGAGCTTGCCCGTCATAATGCGGTTTCTGTCCTGCGCGGCGACAAGCGTGCGCCCCGCCTCGTCTATTTTTTTCTTCGCCTTGTCGAGCACCTCGCCGAACTTCTCATACTGCGCCTTGGCAACGGAGAGCAGGCGGCGAACCTCGTTCGCCTTCTCGTTTATCGCCACGGCCTTGAAGCCCATGGAGAGGGAGTTGAGAAGCGCGGTTATCGTGGTCGGCCCCGCTATCATGATGTTGTATTCGCGCTGGATGCGCTCGGCTATGCCCTTGGGAGAGGACGCGATTTCCGCATAGAGCCCCTCCGTGGCCAGATACATTATGGCAAAAGGCGTGGTGGTCGGAACGTTTATATATTTTGTGATGAGCTTTGCCTCGCCCAGCACTCTGTCCTCAAGAGCCTTGCGCGCCGCGGCAACCTCGTCGGCGTCCGCGCCGTCGGCTGCGGTGCACAGGCGCACATAGTCCTCCAGGGGGAACTTCGAGTCAACGGGGAGATATGCGTCCGCTCCGTCGTCTCCGGCGGGGATGCGTATGGCAAACTCGACGCGCTCGCTGCTGCCCGGGCGGGAGGAGAAGTTTTTCACATACATATTGGGAATAGTCTGGTCGAGAATGCCCTCGAGTTGAACCTCCGCCCAAGTGCCGCGAGCCTTGACGTTTGTCAGCACTCGGTTGAGATTCGTGACGTTCGTGGTGACGCCGGTCGAGAGCTCCTTCATCTCGCCGAGTGACTTGTAGACGTTTTCAAGCTGCTCAGAGACGGTCTTAAACGAGCTGTCGAGGCGGGTCGTGAGAGTCGCGGAGAGCTTTTCATCGACGGTCGCTCGCATTTCGTCGAGCTTTTTCTCGTTGCTCTGCTGCATTTTCTCTATCGACTCTGCAATAATTCTCGACTGCCTGTCGTTTTGTTCTATGTTGTTGCGGCGGATAGTGTCGAGCGATTTCGAGAACATATCCGTCAGCTGCTGCTGATGCTTGAAATTGGCCTCGGTCATCAGCGCAAGGCGCTCGTTCATCTTGTCGAGCGATTCGGTAAGCTCGGAGCGCATGTCCTTCTGGTTGCCCGCGCTCTCTCTGCGGCTGCGCTCAAACTCGTCGCGCAGCTGACCCTCGAGGGAGCTTATCTTGCTCTCGAGTTCCTTTATCTGCCCGTCTCCGGCGGAGAGGCGGCCGAGCTTCGTTATGACAATAACGAGCAAAACGGCGCACAGTGCCGCGAGAGCGGCGGCGATATATATAACAGCATGCATAATTCAATTCTCCGAAATCTGTAAGATATGATTAAGAATTGTAACAGATTTTTTAAAAAATTGCAACAATTAGACAGATATATTTAACAATAAAAATTTTTTGAGTAAAATTGAGCCCGCAAGAGATAATCTTTGCAAGAAACGGTTGATAACAGGTGTGATTTTATGCTACTATATAATGTATCGGGCGCGTATGCCCGTCCCGAAAAAATTATGCCTCATACCGCCCGCAAAGTTTGTCCGAATATGCCGGCGGAGCTTATATACGGAGGAAAACCATGAAAATTTTCAAGAGAGCCGTTTCGATAATTCTTGCGTTAGCGCTGCTTTTTGCCCTGACCGCCTGCGGTAATGACGGGTCGGGCGCGGCGCTGAGCTATCCGATAGAGTCCCAGCCCGAGTGCCTTGACCCGCAGATAGCGCAGGGCGCGGAGGCCAAGACCGTTGTGCTCAACTGCTTCGAGGGGCTTGTCCGCAAGGACTCCGAGGGGAAGTTCTCCCCCGCCGCGGCGAAGAGCTGGAGCTATGACAGCGCCTCTCTCACTTATACTTTTAAGCTTCGCGAGGACGCCCGCTGGGTCATAATGAAAAAGGCGTATAAGTCGATTCTCGGCGACGATATAGACAATACTTTCGATTCCCGCGTCACGGCGGCGGATTTCGTCTTTGCGCTGAAGCGCGCCGTGAACCCCGCGACGGGTGCGCCCGAGGCGATGAGCCTCGGCGTGATAAAGAACGCGAAGAGCATAATAAACGGCAAGCTCTCCCCCGATAAGCTCGGCGTCAGTGCCGTCGGCGACTTCGAGCTGCGTATAACGCTCGAGCACGCGACCGACGAGGCGGCGTTTCTCGACCTGCTGACAAAGGCCGTGTGTATGCCCTGCAACGAGACGTTCTTCAACGCGACCAAGGGTCGCTACGGGCTCGACTACTCGACCCTTATGTGCAACGGGCCGTTCTATCTCTCCTACTGGCTGCATGACTCCGCCCTGACCATAAAAAATAACGACGACTACACGGGGCCTTTCCCGGCAAAGCCCGCGAGCGTGTCGCTTGTAATCGACAGCGACGGCAATCAGAAATTAAAATACCTGCTTGACGGCACCTACTGCGCCGCTCAGCTCGGCACCGTCGCGCCCGATTCGTCCTCTCTCACGGTCACAAAGAACTACGACACCGTCTGGGCGCTGTGCTTCAACTGCTCCGATGCGTCCCTCTCAAACGCGGCGCTGCGCCGCGCGCTCTGCACGGCGGTGGACATTTCGTCTCTGACGCTCGGCAGCGAGGATATGCAAAAGACATATTCCGTCATTCCGCCTTCCTGCTCTGTGGGCGAGGGCGCGGATTTAAGCAGCGAGCCCGTGAGCATACTCGGCCACGACATGAACAGATCCGCCGCATATTGGGAGAACGCAAAGAAAAATATAACGGGCAAAATAAACCTCGAGATAATCTGCCTGCCGGAGCACGAAAACGCCATGCGCCGCATGATCCAGGGCTGGCAGAAAATATTCGGCCTGAGCGTCAATTTCACCGTCGCCGCGCTCGACTCGGCGGAGCTCTCCTCAAGAGTGCAGGACGGCGACTATCAGATAGCCCTCGCCTCCATGTCGGCGGGCATAACCGACGCCGCGGGCTTTCTCTCGACGCTTTCCTCGCAGGGGACGAACAATATTGTCCGTCTCAGGGACTCGCAGTTTGACTCGGCGGTAAAGGAACTCAAGGCTTTGAGCGGCTCGGAGCTCGTCAAGGCGTGCCGCGGCGCGGAGGGCAGACTCCTCTCGACGGGCGCGGTGCTCCCGCTGTTCATAACCCCGAGCTATTTTGCGACCGCCAAGGGCATTGAGGGCCTGAGCGTCGACCCCGAGAGCTCGGCGGTGGATTTTGTTTTCGTAACGGCAAAGGACTGACATAAAAATGAAAAAATCAAGCAAGCTCAAATATATTTTACCGAAGAATCGGACGGTGCGCACTGTGCTCGCCGTCTTTTTCTGGTTTTCTGCGGCGATGTGCGCCGCCTGCATATTCTGGCTTTCGAGCAATGACGGCAACCGTTCGCAGGTCATGAGCGACAACGTGCTCGGCTTTCTCGGAAAGCTGCTCGGCCCGATTCTCAACAGCTTTATCGTGCGCAAATTCGCGCATTTCTTTGAATATGCCGCGCTCGGATTTGTTTTAGGCTGCGCGCTGTTTTTGACCCGCAGGCGGTTTTCGCCCGTTCCCGCGGTGATTTGCAGCGCCGTCTATTCGGTGAGCGACGAAATCCACCAGTATTTTGTTCCGGGACGCGCCTGCCGCCTTTTCGATGTCGGAGTCGATGTGTTCGGAGCGCTGACGGGTACTCTCGTGCTCGCGCTCATAATTCTTGTTGTGAACTCCGTCGCTCTGCGCGGAAAGGAAAAATATCCCGTGTAAAAATTTAGCGTTTCTATTGTCGTTTTACTGCAGTATATGATATAATAAAGTCTATATAAAGACTTTTGGCGAAGAGGTATATTTAATGGAACATAAAGAGGGGCTCATAGTCGGGCGCAACGCAGTGCTTCAGGCGCTCGAGAGCGGCAGAACGATAGACAGCGTGACCGTGGCGCAGGGTCAACGCGGCGGCCAGGCGGGCAAGATAATAGACATTTGCCGCGAGCGCAAAATCCCCGTCAAGTTTGCCGACGCGCGCAAGCTCGACCGCCTCTGCGACGGCGCTGTGCATCAGGGCGTTGCGGCGTTTGCCGCGGCTCACGAATATGCCGAGCTGGACGATATCTTCGCCCTCGCGCAGAGCCGAAACGAGAGCCCGTTCATTGTCGTGTGCGACTCCCTCGAGGATCCGCACAATCTCGGCGCTATACTCAGAAGCGCGGAGGCCGCCGGAGTGCACGGGGTCATTATCCCGAAAAGAAACTCCGTGACCCTCAACTACACCGTCGCCAAGACCTCGGCGGGCGCGATAGAGTATGTCCCCGTAGTCAAGGTCGCAAATCTTCCCGCCGTTATCGACGAGCTCAAGGCTCGCGGCGTCTGGATTTTCGGCGCGGATATGGACGGCACGGATTACACCTCCCTCGACTACAGCGGCAGCATAGCCCTCGTCATAGGATCGGAGGGCAAGGGAATAGGCCGACTCGTGCGCGAAAAATGTGATTTCATAGCCTCTATGCCGATGCGCGGCAAAATAAATTCTCTCAACGCCTCCGTCGCGGCGGGAATCCTGATGTTCGAAGCGGCAAAACACAGAAACTGACTTTTATCCGATTTTTTATATATTGGGGTGAGATGAGTGGAAAACAAATCTTCCGACAGGCAGGGCAAGATTTCCCTTGATAAAATTGTCCGCGAGATAGCGGAGCTTGAGTCGAGCCGCGGCGAGCCGGATAAAATCTGGTCGCTCAGCGACATAGACGAGCTGATTGCAAGCACAAACGCCGTCTCTCCGGTGCCTGCCGACGAGGACGACGCCGAGCTTTTGACGAGCATTCAATATTACGAGGACGCATACTCCGACGACAAAGCGTCGGGGTACGAGCCCGTGCGCGAGCCCGAGCCGGAGTATGAACCCGAAGAAACCGCCGAGCCTGAGCAGGGGGCAGACGAGCCCGATGTTGACATCTCCGACAAGACGGAGGATGAAGTGCCCGCAGAGCCGGAGGAAGCAAACGAAGCTCCCGCAGAAGCCGAACCGGCGGACGAAATGCCCGCAGAAGAAGCGGTGTCCGAGGAAGCGGTCGAAGCTCCCGCAGAAGAAGAGGACGAAGCTCCTGTTGAAGATGCAGTGTCCGAAAAAACGGACAGTGCTCCCGTTGAAGTCGAGGCTCCCGAAGAAGAACTCGGCGGCGCTCCCGCTGAGGACGCAGATGAAGTCCCCTCCGAGGACGGCGAAGATATATACTCCGATTCAAAATTCGAGCTGTTGGTCGCAGAGAGCGACAGCGATACGGATACAGAAGAAAACCGCGAAGCCGCGAGTGAGAATGTTGTTCCTCTCAACGGCGAGGAGGAGACCCCGCAGGACGGCGCGGAAGAGAAAAAGCCGACTGTCGAGGAGCTTTTCGGCGCGCCGGCGGCAAGATATTTCGGCGAGCCCGCCGAGGAGACGGAGAACGACTCCGAAAACGAGGAGCGCGCCGTGCCCGGACTTTTTGACGATACCGTTGTGTTCGGTCCGATGAAAACTCTCTCGGAGCCGACACGGAAGGACGGCGACGAATACAAGACAAAGCTTATTTCCGCCATAGGCTCGGCGAACGCGCCGCAGAGCTCCGAGACGATAGAGAAGCCCGGAGTTATCTTAAAGCGCGGCCCGCTCTCCGAGACGTCGGGGCTTGAGCCTCTGCCGAAGGTCATTCCCGCGGAGGACTTTGTTGGCTCGGAGAATGACACCGCTTCCTCCATAGAGGATCAGCCCTTCACTAACCCTGCCGCAGAAAACCGTCCGGAGGAGGAGCAGATGATGCTCAGCGGCTTCGGCGAAGAGCCGGAGACCGAAAAAATAGACGAGGACGAGCTGCGGGACGAGCTGAGCAAAAAAAGAGCGGAGAAGAAGAAAAAATTCGTTCTGCTGAGCAATCTCGACGAAAACGAGCCGCAGCAGGAGGAGTCTCGCCCCGAAGAAAAAGCGGAGGAGTCCGAGGAGCAGCCCAAAAAGAAGAAAAAGCGCTCCGAGAAAGCGCCGCTCGAATACGAAAAGCCCGAACAGCGCGGGCGCATATATAACAGCCTTAAAAACGCGGCCACGCAGCTCAAGACCTCGGCCATAGGGCTCTGTGTTATAGAGGGAGTCGCGCTGCTGCTGCTCCTGGTTCCGAAGATTCTCGAGTGGGCGGCGATAGACGCTCCCGCGTTTGACCGCGGCGGCGCGGGACTCGCGGCGGCGAATCTCGTTCTTCTGCTCGCGTCGTTCTATCTCGCTTTTCCGTGCATTCTCTCCGGCATGAAGGCGCTCGCCAAGGGTCGCGTGACCGGCGGCGCGGCAGGCGGAATTACGTTTATACTCGCGCTCGTTCAGACGGTGCTCTCGTTCTTCAACAAATCGCCCGAGGGAGCTTCCGGTGTGTTCTACTGCTCGGCGGCTGTATTCGCCCTGCTCATGACCGCCGAAAACGGCAGCCGCGGCTCGGCGCGCGTTATGCAGAATTTCCTTTTCTGCACCGCAAAGCGCAAGTCGGGGCTCTACGGCATAAGAGCCATAGAGAGCGAAAAGGATGCCTTTGAGGTCGGACGCTCTCTTAAAATGGGCAACCCCGATATTCTGTATTCCGGCAAGGTAAAGTTCCCCGCCGAGTTCATTAAAAATTCCGAGGCGAATTCGCCTGCGGACAGCTGCGTAAAGCGCAGCCTGATAATCTCTTCGGCAGTCTCCGTGCTGCTCGCCGTGATATCTGGCATAATAACAAGGGATTTCTTCCAGGCCTTCGGCGTGCTCACCGGCGCGTTCTGCCTGACCTCACCCTGCGCCATAGAGCTCGCGCTGATGATTCCCCTCTATCTTGAAAACAGAAAGCTCAACTCGGAGGGCGGAATGATAGCGGGCTACGACGCCGCCGTAGAATGCTCCGAGGCGGTCGCCGCCGCAGTCGACAGCGCAGACCTCTTCGACCGCGCCGCGTGCGAAATGCACGGAATGAAGGACTTCCACACCGTGCGCATAGACGACGTTCTGCTCTACGCGGTTGCAATAGTCCTGAAGTCCGGCGGCCCGCTGACCGATGTCTTTAACCGCATTATCGGCGGCTCGACAGAGCTTCTGCCGCCCGTGCGCGATATGATATATGAGGACAGGCTCGGCCTCTCCGCAACTATATACAATCAGCGCGTGCTGCTCGGCAACCGGAACCTGCTCACGCATCACAATATCGAGGTTCCGCTCAAGTCCGACGAGGACAAGGTCAAGCGCAACGGACGCAAGATTCTCTACATAGCCATAGACTCCCAGGTGGCGGCGATGTTCGTCTTTAACTACGCCGAGGACGCCTCTCTCAAGGAGTCGCTCAACGAGATGGCGGACAACGGCTTCAGCCTTGTCGTTCGCACGGATGACCCGAATGTCACCGACGAGCTTATCGCCGCGCGCTTCGGCATAGCGCAGAAGGATATCAAAATGACGTTCTCCCACGGCGCGCGCATATTCAGCGCATACAGAGACAGCGTCGTTGACTCCGCGCCCGCAAAGGTCATGCACGACGGCTCCGCCCGCTCTTACTTCAAGAGCATAGCGGCCTGCGGCAGGCTCGCAAACTTCGCCTCGCGCTGGGCGGTGTTCGCCCTTATAATGCAGGCGGTCGTGGCGGCGGGAGCGATACTCTGCGTCGCGCTCAAGGCGTTCGCGTTCGTGTCGCCGCTGACGGCGGTAACAGTCCAGTGCGCGACAGTGCTTTTCAGCGTGATACTCGAAAAATTCAAGAAATAACTCACGGGGGCTGCGCCGCAAGGTGTCAGCCCCTTTCCGAAAGGGACGGGGGATATGCAGGAAAAGCTCGGCAAGACAAAAACAGACCTGAACGGCAAAACCGTGCTCGTGACGGGCGCGGCGGGATTCATCGGCTCTTTTCTCTCAAAACGCCTGCTCACGGAGTTTGAAGATATCCGCGTCATAGGCTTCGACAGCGTCAACGACTACTATGATGTCCGCCTGAAGGAATCGCGGCTCGAAGATCTCCGCCGGTATGAGAACTTCACTTTTATCAAGGCGAATCTCGCGGACAAGAGCAAGGTCGGGGAGGTCTTTTGCGAATATGCCCCGCAGATCGTCGTTAATTTGGCGGCTCAGGCGGGGGTGCGCTATTCAATCGAAAATCCCGACGCCTATATCGAGTCGAATCTCATCGGCTTTTATAATATCCTCGAGGCGTGCCGTCACTCCTATGACAGCGGCAGAACCCCGGTCGAACACTTGGTATATGCCTCAAGCTCGTCGGTCTACGGCGGCAACAAAAAAGTGCCCTACAGCACCGACGACAAGGCGGACAGCCCCGTCAGCCTCTATGCCGCAACAAAGAAGTCGAACGAGCTCATGGCTCACGCCTACTCGAAGCTCTATAATATTCCCTCGACGGGACTCAGATTTTTTACTGTCTACGGCCCTGCGGGTCGCCCCGACATGGCATATTTCGGCTTCACGGACAAGCTTCTGCGCGGCGAGACGATAAGCATTTTTAACTTCGGAAACTGCAAGCGCGACTTTACTTATATAGACGACATAGTAGAGGGCGTGGTTCGCATTATGCAGGGCGCACCGGAGCGCAAAAACGGCGAGGACGGTCTGCCCGTGCCGCCGTATGCGGTCTACAACATCGGCAACCGCAGCCCCGAAAACCTGCTCGACTTCGTCGGGATTCTGAGCAGCGAGCTTATCGCGGCGGGCGTTTTGCCGCAAGACTACGACTTCGAGGCGCACAAAAAGCTCGTTCCCATGCAGCCGGGCGACGTGCCCGTGACCTATGCGGACACAGAGCCGCTCGAGCGCGACTACGGCTACAAGCCCTCGACTGACCTTCGAACCGGGCTTCGCAATTTTGCCCGCTGGTACAAGGAGTTCTACAAGGTCTGATTTATATGCTTATTTATAATGTATACCCCGCAGATGCGGGGCAAAAAAAATCCTACCTGCGCTTTTTTCGCGGGTAGGATTTTGTAATATAAGCTTTAAGCTTTATCTCCAGATATTTGTCCAGAACATGCTCTCGATGCCTGCAAAGGTGATAAGCTGAGCCATGTTCACATAGATGCAGGCGACTGTCGAGACGGTGAATATCAAATCGACGAGCTTTTTCGTGCTCTTCGACTTTATGCTCTTATAGAGCGTGAACGCAATGACCAGAGCGCCGATGACCATCGGCCACGAGATGTCCGCGTTGTAGCGCACGGCATAGCCGCTCTCCCACGAGGAGAAGATTATCACGAGCGGCATGAGTATGCAGGTCACGCCGATGAGAAGTATGGGCAATACGCGCTTTTTCTTCTCGACGCGCTTCAGAGCCTTGCCTGCGAACAGGTAGGCGAACATGGGCAGCGCGCGGTATATCAGACCGACGGAGATGAGGTTCCTGCCCGCGTCGTCGATAAACATATAGCCGTTCAAGCCGAAGACCTCCACCGAGGACGCAAGATGAGTAAAGACCTTGGGCGTGAAGTGCGGCATATTCAGCAGATAGGCATACATATTGATAAGCACATATCTCCAGTGGAACTCCGAGTGGGTGAAGTCGTTTATCGTCAGAGAATACTGTATGCCGAAGTCGAGCGGGTTGTCAAAGCGCAGATAGTTATATATCATCTGCCCCATGGCGATAATGCCCAGCGGGACGAGGGCGGCCGCCGCATACTTGAAGAACGTGCGGGTTTTCTGCTTCTTTTCGAGCCCGTCGAGAGCTTTTTTCAGTCCGCCCGCGAAGAAGAACAGCGCGGCGATGCAATAGACCGCAAGGGTCGGGCGGCAGAGCACGGCATAGCCCAGGAAGAACGAGGCAAAGCCGAGACGGACATAGGAAATCTTCCCGTCCCAGAGTATATTCGAGCTTATGAGCAGATACGCGCCTATCGCCACGTTCATAAAGCCGGCGGCGATAGCCAGCTCATAGAAGAGCGGGCGCGCCGTGGAGAACATGATTCCCGAGGACATCTGCAGGGTTATCAGCCCTGCGAGCACCGTATTTGTCGGCAGCTCACGGAATTTTTTCTCTATAACCGCGAGATAAATCTTCGTCAGGAAGATTATTCCGACTAATGCGAACATGAGCGTCGCCCAGCCGCAGGGGAAATAGTATCCCGTTATCAGGTGATACGGCAGGAACAGCGCGAGCACCGGGCCTATGCCGTAATATGAGTAGTATTTTCCGTTATACAGGCAGTGATCCCACAGGAAATTCTCCTGAGTAACTTCCGTGTTGCGCTTCGGGCTGTCGTAGGGATTTTCGAGCGAGAGCAGCTTGTCGTTCGGCTCCTCGAGCAGATGCACCTGATGATGCTCGAACGCGTCAACAAGCTCCTTTGATATCTGATTGCCCTCGTGCGAGGTGAAGCTGAAGTAGGTGGTTGACCAGCCCTTCGCCACGCTCGTGAACGTGAAGAACACCGCGAGTGCCATGGTGACAGCGGTTATTGCCACTGCCCAACGGGTGCAGCTCAGTTTATTGTCCGAAAACTTTTTGCGTGCTCCGGTGGGATTCGCAATTAAGTAGATAATAAAGCCCGCGACTATCGCTATGAGCAAATAGGTCAAAACCGTTCCGATTATGTGGCGGGCGCTTGCGGTTTGGTTGAGAGTTATGTTCTTGATTGCCACGTAGCCGTCGCCGTCGACGGATATGTTGAACCTGAGGCGCGACACATCGCCCGAGAAGCTGCAGGTCATAATATTGTCGGAATCCCCGTCTATGTCGAGCCTCGCCATGCCCTTGCGGTAGTACGAGGTGGTCGAATCCGAGAAATCGACGCGGACGGTGCTCTTGTCCACATTGTCGTCAAGCTCGACATCGAAGCCGATAGAGCCGACCCGCGCGTCTATGCCCGTGAACTCGAGCTCCGAGTGCCCCATGCCGACGGTTACGGTGCCGTCAAATGCGCTGTAGACAAAATTGCTGCCCTGCGCGCGGGAGAGATCGAGCTTTTGCTCCTTATAGCCGCCGATAAGTCTGTTGAGCGGAGTAAAATTCATCACAAACAAGCTGACCGCCGTCACTACAACGAACAGCACAGCCATGCATATAGAAAGCTTTTTAAGAAATCTTCTGTTTTCTCTGTCCATAAGCACCTCACGAAGCTGGATTTTTTGGCCGTTTAATTATACCCCATTTACGGCAAAAGTTCAAGCTTAATTGCCAATTAAAAAATATGAACCGCAATCCACATTTTCTGCGAATTGCGGCTCTTTTTTATTTTCGGTTCAATTAATACTTGACGTTGGTTATCTCAAGATAGTTGTCGAGAACCGCATTGCCGGAGAACCTGCTGCCGAGCACCTTGCCGGAGCCGGTAACAAGGACATGCATATACTGATAGAGATCTACCATATGATTGGTCTTGGGGTTGTAGGTGAGCACTGCGGTGCAGTCATAGTACTTGAGCGAATACTCAACATCCTTGACGACCTTCGTGACGTTGGGGTCGTTCTGGAGGGTGTTGTCGATATCGGCCTTTGCAAGGGGGCTGAACATCGTTCCGGTGAAGCCCTTGGAGATAACGCCCGTCTTGGGATCGCAGGGCTCGGGGTTGATATCCGCCTTGAGGACTATCGTTATCTTGTAGTTGCCGTTCGGGAGAACCTCGCACTTTGCGCTCTTTATCTTGCTGACGTCGGTCAGGGTGCAGCCCTTTGTGGGATGCTGGTAGATCGGGAACCACTTCATGTCGGTGCCCTTCGGGTTGTTCTCGTGCTTCTTGCCCTTGGCGTCCTTCTCGCTGGTCATGAACAGACCCGCAACGGGGAGGAGCATATTGATGACGGTACCGTCGAAGTTTCTCTTCTCCTTGGGCAGAACCTGCCACTCGGACTTCTCATAGCCGACCTTGCTGCTCTTTGCGAGATTGAGAACATCTCTGTAGGCCGCGAGAATTTCCGCATAGCTCTCGGGCTTGCCGTTCGAGGGCTTCGCGGAGTTGTCGGCAACAGCCTCTGTCTCTGCGGCGGTGCTGTCCTCTTTGCCGGAAGAAGCCTCTGTCTCGTCGACAACTGCATTTGAGGGATCCTCGGGAAGCATATCGTCTCCGACGACCTCGCCTAAAGCGGCGGGCTCGTTTGCGCCGGTGGTGTCATCGTTATTCTTATCTTTCTTGCAGGCCGCGAAGCTTGCTGTCATGACAATTGCGAGCATAAGAGCCACAATTCTCTTGAGATTCTTTGTCATTATTAATTTTCTCCTTGCTTACGAGTAATCGATTGCCCGGTATGTAATCAGTATTTGAAATCGGAATAGGTAACTGTCGTTGTTCCTGTTGCGGTGGGCTTTCCGGCTGCACCGAGGTCAACGTTGACATAAATATCGAACTTGATGTTGATATTAACAAGGCGGCCGGTCGCGGCGTCGACGGTTGCGGTAAGCACGGCTCCCGAATACTTCTCGGTGACCTTGGCGTTGCCGAATACCTCGTCTATGGCGTCATAGATAACGCTCGCTCTCTTGTGGTCGTAGTAGTGCTTATCCTTGTCGCCCACGCAGATGCCGCTCTTGTCGAGGGGCGCGTTGCAGGTGGCTGTGCCCTTAGTGGCATAGGAATTGCCGTTTTTGATGTTGATTGTTATGACGTAGTTCGCGCCGTTCTGCTTGCAGGAGGCGCCAGAAACGTCGCCCGTGCCGAGGGTCGAGGCTCTGAGATAATACTTGTTCGGCTCGGTTGACCACTGACCCTTTGTGACCGTCTCATTGTAGGCGTTCTCTTCGCCGATGCCAATGAAGCCGTAGATAACTTTCTTGAACTGCTTGACGATCGCGTTGGACTCTATCTTTTCGTTTCCGGTCTCTCTGTGCTTTTTGAAGCCGACCCTGCCGTCAAAGGCTGCCTTCGTGGCGGCATTGTAGTAGTTGAGGATTGCCGCCGTGCCGGAGGGCATTTTGCTGCCGGCCGGGGGCGCTGCGGGAGTCTTGCCGCTGTCGGCGGGCTTAGTCTCGACTACCTTGCCGGAGGCGTCGGTAACAGTCTCGGCCTCGGTGGATTCCGCAGAAGGATCCTCAGTGGAGGCGTCTGCGGGGAGAGTTTCGTCGCCGGTGCTGCCGCCGACATCCGAGCTCTCGGAAGGAGCGGTTGAGTCGCCGTTGTCTTTGTCCTTCTTGCAGGCTGCAAATGAGAATATCATAGCTAAAACAAGAAGAAGCGATGCGATTTTGATAAGATTCTTTTTCATGTTTCAAGTCCTTTCTTAAATTTTTTTCGGAACAACTCTTGCATAATAAATTTACACTAAACGGCACATAAAGTCAAGTAATTTTTGATAAAAACAAAAATAATAACACCGTGTTTTTATGCAAGATGACTTCACATACCGCCGCGCCGTAATAGATTGTTTACATTCGCCTTTATAAAGTTATGGAAATTCGGCGAAAGATATGATATAATATCAAGGTATATGTGCTCGGTGCATTTGATTTGTCCCGACGAAGGAGGTCCCGATATGGCGGAGAAAAGGCTTGTCTCGTGGAATGTCAACGGAATAAGGGCGTGCCTCGGCAAGGGCTTCGCAGAGGCGTTTGCCGCGCTCGACGCAGACATACTCTGCCTGCAGGAGACCAAGGTTCAGGCGGGGCAGGTCGATTTTGCGCCCGAGGGCTACCGCTGCTATTGGAACTACGCCGAGAGAAAAGGCTATTCCGGCACGGCGGTATTCTCGCGCGAGGAGCCTGTAAGCGTGGCATACGGCATGGACATCCCCGAGCACGACCGCGAGGGGCGCGTGATAACGCTCGAGTTTGCGGACTTTTTCTTCGTCTGCGTCTATACTCCCAACTCGCAGGACGGGCTCGCCCGACTCGACTACAGAATGACCTGGGAGGACGCGTTCAGGGACTATCTTCTCTCGCTCGACAAGACAAAGCCCGTCATCGTCTGCGGCGACATGAACGTGGCGCACAGCGAGATAGACCTGAAGAATCCCAAGACGAACCGCAAGAACCCCGGCTTTACTGACGAGGAGAGGAACAAGATGACCAAGCTGCTCTCCTCCGGCTTTACGGACACGTTCAGATACTTCTATCCCGATGCCGAGGGGCAGTACAGCTGGTGGAGCTACCGCTTCAAATCCCGCGAGCGGAACACGGGCTGGCGCATAGACTACTTTTTGTGCTCCGAGCGGCTCAACGGCAGGCTCAGGGGCGCAAAGATCCGTCAGGAGATATTCGGCTCCGACCACTGCCCTGTGGAGCTGACTGTCGATATATAAAAAGCGCCGCCGAAAGGCGACGCAAAAAGCTTTCTTTATATTGAGTTTTCGGAGAAGTCGATAACGAGCTTGTCCCGTTTTATCTCGAGCTTCTTGTATTTCACTCCCGCGGCGTCGAACATCCTCTTCGATGCGCGCACGCTGTCGGTGTCGCGGTATTTGTCGCTGATATAGACGACCTCTTTTATCCCGCTCTGGATTATCGCTTTGGCGCATTCGTTGCAGGGGAAGAGAGCGACGTAGACCCGGCAGCCGCGCAGGTCGCCGCTGGCGTTGAGTATGGCGTTCAGCTCCGCGTGGCAGACATAGGCGTATTTTGTGTTAAACGCGCTGCCCTCGCGCTCCCACGGGAACTCGTCGTCGTCGCAGCCGGACGGGAAGCCGTTGTAGCCGACGGACATTATCCTGTTTCTGTCGTTTACGATGCAGGCGCCCACCTGGGTGCTGGGGTCCTTGCTCCTGTATGCAGAGAGCATGGCGATTCCCATAAAATACTCGTCCCACGAGATATAATCGCTTCTTTTAGGCATTTTCACCGCTCCGTTTCCTTTATAATCAGAACAATCAGATATCATCCTGATATTAACATATCCAAGCCGCTAAGGCAAGAAGAAATTTTTTGAGGTGACAATCTATGGGTTTTTTAAAGAAAATTTTCGGAGACTACTCTTCGAGAGAAATCAAGCGCATAACGCCGATAAAAGACAAGGTGCTCGCGCTTGAAGAAGAATATTCCAAGCTCACCGACGAGGAGCTAAAGGCAAAAACCCCGTATTTCAAAGAGAGACTCGCAAACGGCGAGACCCTTGACGATATCCTGCCTGAGGCGTTCGCCGCCTGTCGTGAGGCATCGTGGCGCGTGCTCGGAATGAAGCACTTCCCCGTGCAGGTTCTCGGCGGTATCGTGCTGCATCAGGGACGCATAGCGGAGATGAAGACGGGCGAAGGAAAAACGCTCGTCGCAACACTCCCCGCCTATCTCAACGCGCTCTCCGGCAAAGGAGTCCACATCGTCACGGTCAACGACTACCTCGCCCGCCGAGACAGCGAGTGGATGGGCAAGGTCTACCGCTTCATGGGGCTCAAGGTCGGTCTGATTATCCACGAAAAGTCAAACGACGAGCGCCGCGAGGCCTACGCCGCCGACATAACCTACGGCACCAACAACGAGATGGGCTTCGACTATCTGCGTGACAACATGGTGCCCTATAAAGAGCTCAAGGTTCAGCGCGGACACTCCTTTGCAATAGTCGATGAGGTTGACTCGATACTTATCGATGAAGCGAGAACGCCTCTTATCATATCCGGCCGCGGCGACCGCTCGACCGACCTCTACAAGCAGGCGAACTCCTTCGCCCGCACGCTCAATTTCGAGCGCATAAAGGAGCTGCGTTCCTCCTCGAGACTTGAGAATACCGCCGACCAGGTCAGCGAAAACTGCGACGTCATAGTTGACGAAAAGGCGAGAACCGCCGTGCTGACTCAAAAGGGTATCGCAAAGGCAGAGAAGTATTTCAATCTCGACAACCTCATGGATCCCGCGAACATGACCATACAGCACCACATCAACCAGGCGATAAAGGCTATAGGCGTCATGCGCCGCGATGTCGACTACGTCGTAAAGGACGGTCAGGTGCTCATAGTCGACGAGTTCACCGGACGTATCATGCTCGGCAGACGCTACAATGAGGGTCTCCACCAGGCTATCGAAGCAAAAGAGGGTGTAAACGTCGAGCACGAGAGCAAGACTCTCGCAACGATAACCTTCCAGAACTACTTCAGACTCTACGACAAGCTCTCCGGTATGACCGGTACGGCTATGACGGAGAGCGAGGAATTCCAGGAGATATATTCGCTCGACGTCGTCGAGATTCCGACCAACAAGCCCATGATAAGAAAGGATATGGACGACCTCGTCTACAAGACCGAGCCCGCGAAGTTCAACGCGGTCATTGACGATATTGTGGAGCGCCACGAAAATGGTCAGCCCGTGCTTGTGGGTACTATCTCCATTGAGAAGTCGGAGCTTCTCAGCAAGCTCCTTAAAAAGCGCGGCATAAAGCATGAGGTGCTCAACGCGAAGTACCACGACAAGGAAGCGGAGATAGTCGCCCAGGCAGGTAAGCTCGGCGCGGTCACGATAGCCACCAACATGGCGGGACGCGGAACCGATATTATGCTCGGCGGTAACGCGGAGTTCCTTGCCAAGTCCGAGATGCGCCGCAAGGGCTACAGCGAGGAGCTGATAGCCGAGTCGACCGGCTTCGGCGACACGGACAATGAAGATATAATCAGCGCGCGAGAGGAATTCCAGGCTCTCGAAAAGAAATATAAAAACGAGATCTCCGGCGAGGCGGAGCAGGTAAGACAGGCGGGCGGCCTCTGCATCATAGGCACAGAGCGCCACGAGTCCCGCCGTATCGACAACCAGCTGCGCGGACGTTCCGGCCGTCAGGGCGACCCCGGCGTGAGCCGCTTCTACCTGTCGCTTGAGGACGACCTTATGCGCCTGTTCGGCGGCGAGCGCGTGACCACCATAATGAACACGCTCAGAACCCCCGAGGATATGCCGATAGAGTCGAAGATGATCTCCAACGTTATCGAGAGCTCGCAGAAGCGCGTCGAGTCGCGCAACTTCTCCGTGCGTAAGAGCGTCCTGAGCTTCGACGATGTCATGAACCGCCAGCGTGAGCTTATCTACAAGCAGCGCGACCAGGTGCTCGACGGCGAGAACCTCAAGCCCGTTATTCTCAAGATGCTCGACGAGTGCATAACGGAATCCATCGATTTCTACTGCCCGAAGGCGCTCTCCCACGCCGATTGGAACGTGGTCGGTCTGCGAGAGAAGTTCCTCGGCTGGCTGACCTCGCCCGAGGACTTCGCGGACGGCTTTGACCGCGAGGACGCAAAGGAAGAGCTCATTGAGCGCGGACATAAGCTTTACGACGAGCGCGAGGATCTCATGGGCGTCGACGAGAACGGCGTGCCGATAATGAGAGCGCTCGAGCGCATGGTTCTGCTCAAGATGGTTGACAGTAAGTGGATGGATCACATCGACGCCATGGAGGAGCTCAAGCGCGGCATAGGACTTCGCTCCTACGGCCAGCAGGATCCCGTCGTTGCGTTCAGGCAGGAGAGCTACGATATCTTCGACGAGATGACCATGTCCATCCGCGAGGACACCGTCCGCCTGATGATGACGATAATGCCCAAGAACGAGGAGGACACCAAGCGCAAGCAGGTGGCGGAGATAACCTCGACCAGCGGCGCATCCGACGGCAGCGAAAAGGGACGCACCGTCCGCAAGGGCGTAAAGATCGGCCCGAACGACCCCTGCCCGTGCGGAAGCGGAAAGAAATACAAGAAGTGCTGCGGCGCAGTGAACAAATAATATTATATAGTATATGCGGAAATGCTCCCTCCCCGGATTTTTCGGAGAGGGAGCTTTCGTTTTCAGAGCACGGACAGACAGCGCAGTGGCGGAGATGTGAAAAACAGCCGTGCGGAGCAGACCCGCGCACCGCCTGCGGCGGCAGCGGTGCGTCAAGTCGCCGCATCCTGCAAAGGCATTGAGAAACACAACAGTCAAGACAAAGCGGGCGAATCTGTGCAATAACTCCTCGGTCCCGGCAAAGCTCAGTTTATTGAGCAACATCCCTCTTGCCGCGAATACAAAAAAGGAGCGCATATGCGCTCCTTTGGTTGTTCGTTGTGCAATTTATTTGTGTGACTCGGTTGTTCGATTCTATCAGTCGAGGGTCTTGACAAGCTCCTTGAGGTAAGCCTTGAAGCTGTCGCCTATCTCGGGATGCTTGAGGGCAACCTCACAGTTTGCCTTCATGATGCCGAGCTTGTTGCCCATGTCGTAGCGGATGCCGTCGAAATCATAAGCTACGAGGTCGCCTCTTGCGCCGAGCTCGCTCATAACGTCGGTCAGGAACAGCTCCTCGCCGGGCTTGATATCGGTCAGACCCTTTTCGAGCATACCGAAAACCTCGGGAGGAAGAACGACTCTGCCGAGGATGGCGTAGTTCGACATGACCTGCTCGGGGGTGGGCTTCTCAATGATTTTGTGGCAGCTCATCGCGCGGCCCTCGAGAGGGGTGACGTCGAGCGAGCAGTACATCGAGATGAGGTTATCGGGAACTTCCTTGACGCCGACAACGCCCTTGCCGTACTTCTCATAGGCTCTGCAGAGCTGAGCGGTTACCGGGTCATCGCTGACGGTGACGTCGTCGCCGTAGAGAACCGCGAACGGCTCGTCGCCGACAAAGCTCTTGCCGCAGAGGATTGCGTGGCCGAGACCCTTGGTCTCCTTCTGGCGGATGAAATATATATTTGCAAGGTTTGCGACAGCCTTGATCTCTTCGTAGATTTTTTCCTTATTCTTCTTGCCGGCAAGATTTGCCTCAAGCTCGAAGGAATGGTCGAAGTGGTCTTCGATAACGCCCTTGCCGCGGTTGGTTATGATAAGGATGTCCTCAATTCCCGCCGCAACGGCCTCTTCTACAAGATACTGGATAGCCGGCTTATCGACTATGTTGAGCATCTCCTTCGGGACTGCCTTGGACGCGGGGAGAACTCTTGTGCCGAGACCTGCCGCAGGGATAATGGCCTTTTTGACTTTCATTTTAAACCAAACCTTTCTTTATTATTTTATAAGCAGCTCTGCCGCATAAAGCAGCAGATTGTATATAATATAATAACCGATATAGCTCGCAAAAGCAAGCAAAATCGATGTTCCGCCCTTTCTCATTGTCGCCGCCTCAAAGGCTCGGTCATCGGGGAACGCGGCGCGGAGCTTCTGCACTTTTGCCGTAACGCTGCGCTTATAGAGCGGGTTTGCGATAAACCCGGCGACAATGTGCAGAACGATCTGTATGCCGAGCATCGGGAGGATAGGTATCATCGCCGACATCACTTTTTCGAGTGCCGCCGCAACATCCGCCTGAGACGAGGTGTATATCGCCTCCGAATAAGCCTGATAGGCGGTTGTGAACGCCTCGACCTTTGAAGTAAACGGCAGGGCTACGGCGAGCATAAGACCCATAAATATGAGTCCCGCCTGCCAGAGCTTGCGGTAAAACAGCCAATAGGGGCTGAAGAAAAACGCCGCCCAGTTGAAGGATATTTTCTTTTTCTTCTCGGCCATGGCCTTGAATTTCGGGATATATCTCGCGCTCGCCGACTGCACCGTGCAGGCGATGTCCTTGACCTTTGCGCCGTCTATCTCGCTCTCGGGGTCGAGTGTCACGCCGTAGAGGAACGGGTTGCCCGCCTCGCCCGCCTTGAAGAACGGGTTGAACGGCTGCGCGCCGCCCGCAGTCAGGGGAGCGCCGCAGTTTGTGCAGCTGAGCGAATTGGGCTCGTTCTCCGAGCCGCAAACGGGGCATATCTGCGTGTTCTGGCTGTCCTGCGTCTGCTCCTCCGTATGAGGCTCGGCGCTGTATTCGGGCGTCTCGGGCTGCCAGACGTAGCCTTCGGCGTGGCGGGCTGCGTTGACGCACTCGCCCCTCTCGTCCCAGCATGAGCGGTGCTGCGGGGTGCCGCAGACCGGGCAGACGACTATATCGTCATCTTGATCGAAGCTCCTGCCGCAGGCAGGGCATTTCTGACCGTTGAAATCCATATTCTTTCCATTCACCTTTCCGACGGATGATGTTATCCATCTTCCTTTTCCGATTATACCACAAATGTCAATGATTATTGTATACGAAATTGAGATAAATTTTAATTATTATGTGAACAAACAGCGATTTTAAGCCATATTTTTAAATTTCACAAGAAAAAGCCCCCGAGAGGCGCACTCCGTAAGGAAGTGCGCCTCAGTCTGTCGAATAACCCTAAATTCCAAGCGAGATTTAGGGTTATGAGTTTTG
>OGES01001015.1_pt1 | contig 24276 bp, 37 predicted proteins | sample 1570711 | NCBI WGS metagenome assembly OGES01 (sample SAMEA2582133, study PRJEB24529) | metagenome | biome: Human gut stool | place: China | collected 2011 | reverse complement strand
CATTCGGGGCGCGGGCCGTCCGGCAGGCGGCGGACGCGGACGCGCGGGGGCGCATTCTTGCGGTAGCGTACAAAAATGCAAGTTTGCCGTCGTCAGCAGACGCAAGCGCGGCGGCGGAATCCTGCGAGGTTCCCGCGTATGATGTCGTGGACTGGGCCGCGTGCACGGACAACCTGCGCGCACTGCGCGAAGCCGCCCGCGCGTCCGCTGGAATTCCAAGCCCTGAACAGACGGCCCCCGGAAATTCTGGGGACTTACCGCCTGAACAGGCAGCGTCGAAAACTCCGGGAGACTGACGGCCTGAACAGGGACACCGGAAAACTCCGGGGCTGATGGACGGGAACCGAAAAACTGAACAGAGCGCCCGGAAAACTTCGGGGTATAGCAACGCTTAGCGAAAGCTGGGCGCTGCTTTTTCTTTTGCGTTCTCCGAAAATTTTTTGCCGATGGCCGGGACAAATTGAAAAATCGCGTAGATATAAAGATAGAAAAAGCCGCGCACGAAGCGCGGCCAGTGAAAAGGAGCGAACGAAATGATTATTGATTTGATTCTCGACCGAGTAAACGGCAAGCCCTACGTCCCCGCCGACTTCTACCGCAGCGTTGCGGAGTATGGGACGGCCTTTCCAGAGATCGTCTTCCCCATCACGGCGGTGCTCGACGGCGGCGCAGAATCCGACGTGCGGCGCGTCCTCTGCGAGTATATCAAGAAAAACGACTACAACCCGGAACTGTGCGGTTACATCCGCAGCGTGAAGTGGCTGGAGCCTGACACGCTGCCGTTGAATCCGATCTGCATTGACTGCAAGGTGCGCGGCGCGACCTGCGACGGCACGACTTGCCAAACGTGGACCGGCTGCATTTACCGCAAAATATGATACGCCCGGCGGCGCGGTTGTGATTCACTTCCGCGCCTCTTTTATGCGCATAATTATTCACTTTTTGATGAATCAAGCAAACCAGAACCGAGAAAACCAGAAAAACCAAAAAAACCAAGGAAACAAATGGACGGAGCGAAACCGAGAAAACCAAAAAAATCAGGAATCTGGAGGAAACCAACAAAACTAGCAGATCACCGAAACCAGCTAAACCGAGAAAATTAGAGATTTCAGAAGTTGAAAAATTTTCGCAAAAAGCTGGGACAAATCCAAAAAATATGGTAGAATATAAAATAGAATCAGATGAAGCAAACCAAAACAAAAATAAAATAAAGCAAAACAAGGCGAAAGCCGGAAAGAGGATGGCAGACATGTTTAATATCGTTTCCGCGTGGGGAGCGCAGACAAATCCCCACTATAACCCGGACACTGCAAATAATGGCGGCGGTTACTGGCAGTTTTCCGGCGGTGTCGTGGTCGACCTTAACGGCCAGCTTGTCACCGTCGAGATCGACGACACGTCCTGCGGCGATTTTGGCAGCCGCGTGTTTTTCTCAGTGATCGCTGATGGCTTCTGCTGGAATTTTTCAGACGGCACAATGGACGACGCGTCCGTCGACACCTCGGAGGATGTCTTGGGTGTTCTGCGGTCCATCTCCGGCATTCTGGGCGTGGACGCCGAAGCGCTGATTTCTGCCGCGTTGAATGCGGCGAACATCTGCGCGTGGGAGGTATGCTATGCCGACTGACGTCCAGTGCCGGGGCGGCAATAAGTGGGCCGCCGCAATCGCGTGGGCAGTTGAAACAGCCGAAAGTTTTTTGAAATAAGCGCACACAATTACAGCGCCGGAAGAAATTCCGGCGTTTTTCTTTATCCATTGCGGGACAAACGCCGATTTCCGGTAGAAGTAAAGACATAAAGACAAAACGGAGGTACTTACTCATGACAAACGAAGCAATCATTCTTGGAGAATCCGTCCGGTTAATGAACGACGGCATTCTCAAAGGCACGGGCCGATTCCTCGACGTGGTAAACGAGGCCGGAAGCACCGAAAAACTCGAAATCCCCGAAGAAATCCACACGTTCAACGCTTGGAAGCAGCGCGGCTTTATCGTCCGCAAGGGTGAGCACGCTGTAGCGTCTTTCCCGATTTGGAAGTATGTTACCCGTAAAAATGCCCCTGACGAGCCACTGGAGGCCGCAGAAGCGGCGAACGGGTTCTGCCGGATGAAACTTATCCCATTTCTTTTCTGTGCGGCAAGTAGAGCCTCTGAGGGCCTAGCAGTGAAAAGTGGTGTCAACTCGTCGGCCTCGTAAAAACGGGGCTGACGAACAGTACCGTCAGGTACTGTTAAATCTATCTCTTATCTCTATCTCTTATCTCTATCTCTATCTCTATCTCTTATCTCTATCTCTATTCTCTATCTCTATTCTCTATCTCTATTCTCTATCTCTGGTGTAACAATGTTCGCACAATGTGCGCACTATGTGATACTTTCTGAATATATACGCAAATATACAAAAGCCGCCCCATCTGGGACGGCTTACTTTTTATCATAGCGGCACATATTTTATGTGATTTCCTGGGACAAATCACTTGCTATCGGTAGACATAAAGATAGCAAGAAAATTTTCCTGAGATTGTGAAATTTATGGTTGACTTTTGCGTTGCTACAGCATATAATTATCGTAGCAACAGAAAGCGAGGTGAAACATGGTTGCACCCAAAGGCCGCCCGAAGTCGGAGAACACAAAAGATTATATGCTGCGCGTGAGAATGGACAAAGAAACGCTTGAAAAACTCGATGAATGTTGCAAAGAGTATTCCCTGTCACGATCAGAAGTAGTCAGAAACGGCATTTCCGAACAGCACGGCAAAATCAAAAAATAAAATTCCCCCGTTCTGCTCAATCTTGGCGGAACGACAGAACGGAGGAACGGCACCCCACAAGCGCAAGGCTTGAATTGGGTAAATTCATTATACCCGATTTTATCCCTCTGTGCAAGTGGAATCTTTGCGCAGGGGATTTTTATACCCTTTTTTAGGTAGACGTAACAATGTAAAAAAACATTTGCACCGCTTGTTATGCTGGATGTAGACGGGAATCCCCAAAGACATGATCGAAGGAGTGTAGAATTTTGAAGCTTGAAGTGACAACCTTCCGCAATCCAGAGTTTGGTGAAATCCGCGCTGTTTGGATTAACGGTGCAATCTGGTTTGTTGGGAAAGATTCAGCAATGGTGCTTGGATACGCAGACGCATTTGGTGCCTTGAAAAAGCACGTTGACGAGGAAGACAAGCTGGTCTGCCAAATTGACAGTGCAGGTCAGAAACGTGACGTTACCGTCATAAACGAAAGCGGTCTATATTCACTTATCTTGTCCAGCAAAACGAATCTCGGCATTCCTAAGGAGATTAAAGAATATGAAATTTGAAGTGCAGACAATCAACATTGACGGAATCGAATGCTATGAGAAAGACGGAATCGTCTATCTCAAGTTGGAGGCCGTGGCGCGCGGCCTTGGATTCACGCAAACGCAGGTGAAGAACGGGAAAGAATATGTTTCCGTTCGTTGGGAGACTGTGTTCCGGTATCTGGACGAAATTGGTTTCCCCAACAAGTTGGGGAAAGACGATTTTATTCCGGAGAATGTCTTTTATCGGCTGGCAATGAAAGCTAAGAACGAGACGGCAGAGCGTTTTCAGGCGAAAATTGCAGACGAAGTTGTCCCCTCCATCCGCAAACACGGCGCGTACATGACGCCGGATACCATCGACCGCATGATCGCATCGCCGGAGTTCGGCATCAAACTTCTGACGGAGCTGAAATCCGAGCAGGAAAAGCGAAAAGCGCTGGAAGAAAAGGTCAAGGCCGACGCGCCTGCGGTATTCTTCGCCGAAGCTGTCACCGGTGCGGACACAAACATCCTCATTCGAGACATGGCGAAACTGCTTGCACAAAACGGCGCAGATATCGGCGGGAATCGGCTCTATGAGGTTTTGCGCCGCGACGGATATCTCATCAAATCCGGAAGCGATTACAATATGCCGACGCAAAGAGCTATGGAGCTTGGCTTGTTCTTCGTTAAAGAAACGCCGCGCATTGCCAAAGAAGGAGCCGTGATTGACCGCACGACCAAGGTAACGCCGAAAGGCCAGAAATATTTCATCAACAGATATGCGCCGAAAAAGGCGCTTGAGCAGTAAAGGAGAAAATACCATGGAAAACGAATTCAGAAAACTTCTTGGAGAAGTCGATGACATGGACGAATTTGTCCAGTTCATGATGTTCTGTTTCAAACGGCTGAATCTCGGCGAAGATGTGCCGGAGATTTGGGCTGCGTGGAAGCTCGAAAATAGTTAAAAATCCGGCAAAAGGGCGGGACAAATCCCGCCCTATCGGTAGAGTAATGAACGTAAAGAAAACTACGAAAACGGAGGCAATTACACATGAAAAACTATTATAAATCTTCTGGCTTTCAGATGTTCCTCACCGGCGCGGCCATCGCAGTCATGTTCATCGTTATCCTGTGCGCGGACTCGCTCATCGAGTTCATTCTGTGAGAGGGGGGCAGCATCATGCAATTCATTGCAAACTACGACGCAAAAAACGTCTTCGGCTGTTTTGAGAACGTCGAGCACCACGCCCTTGCATTTTCCGAAGAAACCGCCGCGAAAATGTTTGATTCAGGCATGAAGATCTTCCGGAGCGATGCAAGCACATTAAACGCTTTGAAAATCTATTTCACAGGGAGTTTGACGGTCTGCATATACCGCGAAATTGCGGACATTGATAACGGCGTTTTTCGCGTCCGCGTCTGGGACAGGCCGAACAGCTACGACGAAAAACCATGAGCCGAGCAGCCATGAAGAAATTCTGTCTTGAGAAAATCCGCGCCGAGTTCGCGGAAACGGAAGCAGCATAAACAGGAGGGCACGACCATGAAATACAGCGAGATCATCCGAAGCATCGATGAAGTTTTCAGCGACTTCTTCCATGATGAGACCACGACAAACGAACAGGCAGAAAAACTGCGTGAGTTGCAAGACCTGATTCACGAGCTGCGCATCAGTCAGGAGGAAACAGCATGAGAAGAAACCAGCACCGCAAAACCTTTGCATTATTCAATACGGAACAGCAGGCGGCGGCATTCGTCGCCGCCCGCCGCAAGCAGCGCCGCAAGGCACACATGACGCCGTGGCAGTCCGCCGACGGAAGAGAAAACAAGTTTATCGTCTGGTATTACATTTGATGGAGGAAAAAATCATGACCGTTTACGTAGTGGTTCATCATTGGGATACGCCCGACAATGAGGGCGTGGAAGTCCTGGGTGTTTCCTCAACGGTAGAGAAAGCCCGTGCGCAGATCGTGGCCGGAGCTGGAGCCATCCTCGCGGAGTACGACGAAGATTTCTGGGACGAGGATATGTCGTGGGACGAACCCATGAGCATTCACCTCGGCCGGTGTGGGCGCGACTATCTGGAACAGGCCACGGTCTACAGTTGGGAAATCTTCGAGCAGGAAGTCGAATGAAAAAGTACCGGCGCAGCGGGACAAATGCCGCTGCGCCGGTAGATATATAGGTGTAAAGAAAACCAAGAAAACAGGAGGCTACATACAATGACGCAACTCGAAATTTTCAAGGAAATCGCCGATGCTGTGAACGAAGCAGCCGGTTCCAAGAATCCCAAAATGACCATCGTAACCGAAAGTGAGTTCGGCGGTGTGTACTTTTTGCACATCAACGCACATTCCGCAGATATCAAGCCTTATGCGCAGTACAAAGACGCGCTGACGATCTACTTCAAAAAGCGCGGTGGCCGCTCAGTCTATGGAATGCGCGTCTATGGTACAAAGCCCGTGGCACTCTTCTCCGGGTGGCAGGATACAACATGGGAGCAGCCCAGAAGCTTCCTTTGCTTTGACAAGAATATGTTCTACGGTCTGGTTGACAGTTTCCCGAAGGAACAGAAGATTTCCGAAGAATCCGAGCGCGTCCACCTTGCAGAAATTCAGCAGAAGGGCAAGGTCTACAAGGTTGTCAGCATGGACCCGGATGACCCGCAGCCGCGCATGATTGTCGAAACGTTTGAAACTGCCGAACACTTAAAAAAATCATTTGAGACTTCCGGCGAGTTCCATAGCGTATCGTGCCGGGCAGAATTGCAGGGAGCGCCGAAGCTCAAGAACTTCTGCGGTCCCATGTACGACGGCGAGGACAGCCAGGGGCGCGCGGTCATCCGCTACGAAACGCAGGAGGTTTACGACATTCTCAGCGCCTGATTTTAAAAATGGCGGGACAATCCCGCCTTTTCCCGTAGATATAAAACCAGAACAGAAACCGGAGGTGCAACCATGAAATTCAGCAAAAAAACGGAACGTAAGCTTCTGGAAATTGCCATGCAGCATATGCCGCCCGTTGCAGATCGTGGAGACTTGAAAACGCGCAACTCAGACAGCGAGGACTTTCTCAATGTTGCTGTTTGGGGACTTCGGGACGCCCTGATGGAAGCATACGAACTCGGCAAGGATGAGAAGGGAGAAAACCGCCATGAAAGATGACTACAGACTCGGCTTTGGGTATCTCGGAAATGGGCTGACGGTATGGAACAGGGCGAAAGAGGTAAATCACGACTATCAGACGGTCGCCCACATATCCTCTAGCGGAGAAATCACCTACTACAAACAGGATCTTCCGCAGTGTGTCCGGGCGCACATAGAACAAGTTGCACAAGAAGAACGTGACCATAGAAGACTTTGAATCGCACGATTTTAGATAAGAAGGGAGAAAAACCATGTATTACATCATCAACCGAGAAACCGAGAAGCTGGAGCTTCATTTTGATAAATCCGAATACCAGGCGCTTTCCGACGATCAAAAATCCACCATCAAAAGAAACTTCCTCTTTTCAAGATACGGCGGCTGCTGGGTCAGCCGCGCAAAAATCCCGAACCTCTGGCGAGCAGAACAGGTTGCAAAGCAGCTCGGCGCGGAGAATCAGGGAAAGACGGGTGAGCTTCTTTCCTTCGAGGAAAAAATGGAGCGAAAAGCGGACCGGGCCGAGCGCCGCGCCGACCGCATGGACGCAAGATCGGATAAAGCCGCCGAACACGCAGAACAGCTCCAAAAACCGATCAACGATATGCACGGCGATATCGCCTTTTTCACCCAGCCGAACATCAATACGTCCGCAGGCCGCGCGTTCACCCGGAAGCGCGAGCGTATGTTTGCCGCGTTTGACCGTGGATTCGAAGAGTTCAAAAAATCCGAGTATTATGCGCAGCGGGCGGAAGTCGCACGCAGAACAGCAAATCTGGAAAATTCCAAGGATAAGGCATTCTGCGACCGCCGCGTGAAAGACGCGCAGAAGAACATCAAGGCCATCCAGAAAAATATCGACCACTACCATGCCATGCTGGAATGCGACGGAATGGGAGAACAGCAGAAGCGCTTCGATGGTACGCCTATCGAGCGTGCAGAGATCGAGCGCTGGATCGAAGACGCAGAAGGGCGTCTGGAATCCGAGATTTCCCGCCTCTGCTATTATCAGTCCTGCATCGACGATCTGGGAGGCGTGCAGTTCAGCAAAGAGAACATCAAGCCGGGCTATGTCGTGAAGATCAAGCATTACAACAACTGCACCGTCCTGCGAACCGGCCCGAAAAACATTATCTATCGCACCCCGAACGGGTTCGACTTGACTGCCGCATACGCCGAGATTCTGGAAATCGTCAAAGCAGAGGAAACGATAAAGCCGACTCACCCATTCAAGGTTGGAGAAACATTTGAATTCGGCGCATATGTTGATGGACATCGCGTCAAACAGGTATGGGAAATTGTCAAATCGACCGCAACGACCGTCACGCTGAAAAACCAGACGACAGGCGAGAACATCCGAAGAACACCGAAAATCCGCTGGACGTGTGAGGGCGACAAGTGGGCGCTCTGCATCGGTGACTACATCGACAGCATGTTCTATCGTTCCATTTGACAAAAAGTTTGCCGGAGGCGGGACAAAGTTCCCGCTTCCGGTAGATACAAAAGCAGAACAGAAAAACCAAGAAAACTGGGAGGTACATAAAATGGGCTGGACTTGGCAGTGTGCAAAATTCTACGATATAAGGGGCAACATCGACCGCAAAGCAGAGTGCGACGATCTGTACACATGGAACAATGAAGAAACCGGGGACAAATGCCGCGTTCTGAAATCCGCAATGGTGGGCGCGACGTGGTACGGTGCTTGTGAGAGAAGCAGACCCGGCCAGGAACCCTACGTTTTCGCCGGCGTATGCCTGACGAGCGTAGACAGCCGCGAATACTGCAACTTTGGTTACAAGGACATGGATGAATCCATGGGGCCGTGTGAACGCGACTGCCCAGTATCCATTCTGAATCTGCTTTCCCATCGCGACGATGAATGGGCGTTGGAATGGCGAGAGGATTGCCGGAACAATGCGGCGCAAAAGGCAGCTGCCAAGAAAAACCCGAACAGTCTGCAAAATCTCCCGCTTGGTGCGAAAATCACAGTTCAGAAGCGTGGTCAAAACATCGTGCTCGAAAAAGGAAGAATCAGCAATCGTAAGAATCCGGTATGGATTTCGTGGGCTGAGAATGTGTACTATCCGCTTTCCCACATCAAGCGGTACGGTTATAAGCTCTGCGTTACCGCCTAAATTTCCAAGTCATGTAGAAATTTCAGAATCTATATGTTAGAATGGGATGAGATTGGAGGGATGCCGATGTTCTACAAACCCGGCGAGTACCGGATAAACCAAGAAAACGAATTTATTTCCGCCTCGACTGGATTGCCGCTGAAACCCGGCGATCTGGTGTCGCTGGAGGCTTTCTGTGACGCGAATGATATTTCGCCGATAAAATCCTATGGGGGGAAAATCGTTTCACAGAACCGCGAGGTAGTCGTCGTGGATGGCATGAAGAAACTGTACAAGTCTGCCGTTGTGCGGATTTAAATCAACTTCGTGAGGTCACGAAATAGATTGCAAGCAGGTCGCAAGTTGGTCGCAACACTCCATTCAAACTATGGGAAAATAGCACGCAAAACGCACGAAAAACACACGCAAGTTGTAAGCAAGTTATACGCAAGTTGTAAGCAAGTTGTACGCAAGTTACCATTTCCGCGAGGCCACGAAAATGGTTGAAAACCAAGAAAACCAGAGCCATCCACGTTCGGACGGTTCTGGTTTTCATTGACACATTCAGTTTTTGCGGTATAATGAAAAAAGGGGCGCTGCCACAAGCGGTCAGCCAAGGATGCCTATGGGATTTGACCTAACCTTTATGCTGATGGCGGTCATTTCTTTTTGCAGATCTGAACAATCAAACCCGCAAATGCGATGAGTACGGTGGAGAACGAGAAGATCTCAGTCCATGTAGCCATGCACAACACCTCCTTTATAGGAAGTGCCGACCGTCTGCCACCTCCATGCAGCGCCCCGCCCACCGGAAGGTGGGCTTTTTTATTTTAACGGTACAATAACATAATGTCAACAAACCAAGAAAATTTAAGGGTGGGCGGGACAAATGCGAAATGCAGGTAGAAGGATAGTGGGGCGTTCCGTCAGAATTTACAAATTTCGACGGAAGCGCTTGAAAATATGGAATGGTATGGTAGGATAAACTAGGGAGAATTTAAGGAGGGATTTGCAATGGCTCTAATCAAATGCCCTGAATGTGGGCGAGAAGTAAGTGACAAGGCGCTTTCATGCCCTAATTGTGGATATCCATTTTCGCAAGATCCACTTGAATGGGCTATGGATTTTGAAACTTCGCCATCGGTTCAAGCCCGCGAGCCGAAGAAGGAACAACCATTAGGCGAAAGTATTCCTTCAAGTGACAAAGCCGATTGTGGAGCAAACGAAAAGAAAAAAGATCGACGCGCTGTGTTGATTTTTGCCGCCATCATGAGCGCGTTGCTTGCACTTGGCATTATAAGTGGCCCATCCAGAGGAATGTCACGTCATTCACCTACCACGAATACGAGTTCACCGTCAGCCAGCACGGCCGCAAGCAGCGCTGGTTCGAGCAATAGTAGTTCGTCACAGTCTAGCTCGTCCAAGTATTCTTCCGATGAAATCATGGCAGGCGTGTATACTCTTGCTGAGAAATGCGTGAAGAACCACCTGAAATCCCCTTCCAGTGCGAAGTTTTGCAGTATGTCTGACTGCGAATTCCAAAAAGGTGAAGATGGCGTATACATGATGGCAGGAACAGTTGAATCAGAAAACAGCTACGGAGCCATGCTGAAAGAAACTTGGGGAATCATGGCAAAGGTAGACGGGGATAAAGTGTCGCTGGTCATGGTTCAAATCGGCGATCAGGTTTACTTCGACTAACATAGAAGGGAGCAAATCAAATGAAAAACATCAGAGCTTTTGTTATGGGTTTTCTTTTTGCCGTACTCGTCATTGCTTTTTCCATCGGAGCCGTTGCTGTTTCAATGGGTGAAATAAGTATAGACTTCCCTGAATTTAGCGTAACAGGAAAGATTAGCTTTAAATCGCCAAACGTCGAAGTAGACGGAAAAACAATCGTTTGGCAGGGAGGGTCTTATCCTCTTGGGAATGGGTGTAATGCTCCTTCTGGTTTGGTTTATATTGACAGCACTGGCGGAAGGACAACATATCTTCCGATTAGAAAGGTTAGCGAAGCACTTGACGTTAGCATTGATTGGGACGGAGTGAACAACGCCGTTCTTATAACTAGCGGAAATTCTGACGTTCAATCGGATAATAATAATTTCCAAGCAGGAGAAGAGATCAGCGAAACTTATGACCTTTCAACTGTTGACGGACTGGCCTCTTACATAAATCAAGAGATGGGAACCATCTCTACCCCGTTTGGCGATTTTAAAGCTAAAGTCACAATTTCAGAAAACACTTCATCAATGTTCCCGCAGGATTATGAAGTGAGGACCGAATGCTACTTCCCGTGGTATGATCTCAAGTATTCAATCAAATACACAGATAAGCAAAAAGAAGAAGCAATTTCAACGCTGCGTGCTTATCAGGTAGATGTATATGACTTGGTTTCTCAGTACCTTCCAGACAAAAAGTTAATGGGCGGATATTATCTTGGATATTACAAGTATCCGAATACACAGGTTGGGTATAAGTCAACAAGGGTGTTCTATTGGAGAAACTTCACAGACGGAATCACGGTAGAATATCCAGATACGTCCATAACATATTTTCACTTCTACAATATTTTCGATGACTATGTGTTTGACTGAAAGAGAGCCGCCTATACGGGCGGCTTTTCTTTTGTACGCTATATGTATTATTCGACGCTTTGCGACGCGTTTCGACCGCACATGTGTGTTATCGTGGAAATACAGTAAATATTAAGCATTCCGGGACAAATCACATATTTCGTGTAGATAGAAAAATAGAAGAACTTTCTTGAATCGCAAATTTAGTGTTGACTTTAGTAGCCATAATAGCTATAATAGTCAACGAAAGGAGGGCAAAGATGATTAGGAGTATAAACTTCTCCGATGATTTGTACGAACGCTTGCAGAAAATCGCAAAGGAAAAGGAAATTTCCGTTTCCTCACTTATCAAGATGGCCTGCAAAGAATATGTTGTTCGTGAAGAATGCAAGCAGGAGCATCGGCAAGAAGAAAAGCAATAAAAGAAGAGCAACCGTAGGCTAGTTTGGCGACCAACTACGATTGCTCCGTTAGACAATCACGCAATTTCTTGCGCAATCTCTGTATCTATATTACAGGATGGCCCGTGAAATTGCAAGTGTAACTTTGCTTTTCACGGGGATTTTTATACCCTTTTTCAGGTAGACATAACAATGTAAAAAAACATTTGCACCGCTTGTTATGCTGGATGTAGAGGAAAATCCACAGGACAACAATCGAAGGAGTGTATAATTTGAACAAGTTACAGATCATCAACAACGCCGAAATCTCCATCAAGGAATACAGCGGTCAGCGCGTCGTGACCTTCAAGGACATCGACGCAGTCCACGGCAGACCAGACGGAACGGCAAGAAAGCGCTTCAATGACAACCGGGAGCGGTTCGTTGACAGAGAAGATTACTTCAAAATTTGCGCGTCCGAATTTCGGACGCACTGGAACGACCTTCCGGCAAAGGCTACGGAAGACGTGACGCTCATCACGGAATCCGGCTATCTCATGCTGGTAAAATCATTCACGGACGATCTGGCGTGGAAGGTCCAACGCGAACTCATTAAAGGATATTTCCGTGCGAAAGAGCAGGCAAAACCCATGAGCACGGCGCAGCTTTTCGCCATGCAGGTGCAGATCAACTTGGAGCAGGAGCAGCGTATGAAAGCGCTGGAAGAAAAAACGCAGGCCACGCAGGAAACCGTACAGGAAGCATTTTCTGCGCTATCCTACCCTACTGTCAGCCGCGACCATTGGCAGGATGAAACGCGCCAGAAAATCCGCCGGGTCTGTTTTGAAAACGGCCTGAACTATCAGCAGTTCACCGCACAGACCTATGAAGAGCTGGAAGCGGACGCGCGTGTAAAGCTCGAAACCCGCGTGAATAACCAGCGGGAGCGAATGAAAGCAGGCGGTGCGAAATATGCCGAATGTCAGGCAGTGAACAAACTGACTGTTATTGCAGCCGATCCGAAACTCCGAGCGATCTACTCCGCAATCATTCAGCGCCATTCGGCGCAGTTCTTAACCGAAAGACTTTCTAAAATGTGAGAGGAGAAAATACCATGGAAAACGAATTTAGAAAACTTCTTGGAGAAGTCGATGACATGGACGAATTTGTCCAGTTCATGATGTTCTGTTTCAAACGGCTGAATCTCGGCGAAGATGTGCCGGAGATTTGGGCAGCGTGGTGCAGTGAGAAGAAGCAAGAAGTCGTTCCGAGAAACTGAACGAAAAAGTAGCTTCTCGGTGGATTCACAAACATCAATCATCAGAAAAAATTCAGGGGGAAAATCAAAATGACAAAGACAGAATGTGCTGTTTACGATTTGTTTAAAGAACTTGGTATACCCGCACATCTAAGTGGATATGCGTACATGAGTGAAGCTGTCAAGAGCGCGTATGAAGGCGAATATGGAAGCGTCACGACGGAAAGACCCGGCTGTATGTATCGAGATGTAGCTGAGAAGTTCAATACCACGGCCAGTAAGGTTGAGCGTTGTATGCGGCACTCCATTGAGTTCGCGTTCCTGAACGCAAATCCGCAGTATTTGTATAAGGTCTTCGGAAACGTCGTAGACAAGAATAAAGGCAGACCGACAAACGTCATGTTCGTCTATCAATGTGCGAAGGAGCTTGACCGGCGGATGTCGGCATAAAAAATCCCGCGTCAAGCGGGACAAACACAGATATTCGGTAGATAGCAAACTGTAGAAAAAACGCATAAATAGAAAGAGAAAGGACGTAAATTTCAATGAAAAGCAAAAAATCAACCGATCTGGTCTATGTGCCGGAACTCACCCCAGAAGATGTTTTCAGCCACCTGGTTAATCACCATGCAGACGTTGTGCGCGCCAGAAACGCGCATAGGGCGTACAAACGGTATTTGGAACGCAAACACCGCTGTGTTGCTTCCATCGTGATTATCGTATCCTCGCTTGCCACAGCCGCCACGCTGCTCATCACGAGCGGAACTGTCAGTTTTCTGTACGGATACAGTTCCGTTCAGGAGGCAGGCTGACATGGATAACAGATGGAAACTCCTTGAGCAGTACGGTGAACTGTTCTGTGCAAAATGTCACTCCAGTATCGTGTGTGACGAGTGCGGGGATATGCCGACGCAGTGTCCCGTGTGCGGTGCAAAGTTCAACTGGTCCGAAGATATGCTGCAAGCATTTTGGCCAGCATTCGTAGCCACTTGTGAACAGGCGTGTGCTCCGCAAGATGCCTGTAACCCAGACTACAAATTCCCTTCTCAGTGTGAAGTGGGGGGGCTATCCAAAACACTTGCGGAGCACAATCAGGTTGAGGAAGGAGACTGACATGACCTTTAGAGATTTCTGTACAGGCTTCCGCGATTACTGGCCGAACTTCGTTGCAAAGCACTGGAACTTCTCACAGTGCAGAAACGGATACAGTGCCGGGTACACGCCGAAATATCCAGAAAAGACAGCAGCGGATTTCGACGTATTTTATAACACTTGCGACGGCTCATGGACACTCTACGCTGAAACAGCGTGCGTCCCGATTGTAAGAAGGTTTGAATCCTTCGACAAACTTGCGAAGCAGGCTTGTGAACCCTCAAAATCTCCGTAAGTTCCCGCAAGATACCCGCAAAAAACGTAGATTTTCTGGGACAAATCCGGAATTCCGGTAGATTATAAAGTGTAAGGAAACCACAAAACAACAATTATTTTATGGAGGTAATTCAAAATGGCAAAGGCAACTAAGGAAGCACAGGAGACCAAGGCGATCAGACGGTACATCAAGCTCACGTTCATTGAACCGGTGCTGGGCACCTGGCCGAGTAACGAGAATGTGGCGCGTGACTTCATCGCGTCCAAGTCTCCGGACGCAAACACAATCGAAGATGAGGTTGCAGCAATCGGCGCGGAAGCTGTAGCCGATAAGGCAATGACGGTATTCCCCCGTGTCGATGGTAAGCCCGTATTCTGGGATTACCAGATTAAAGGCTTTTTCAAAGACACTTGCAGCGCCCTCGCCCGTGCCAAGTACACGAAGTCCAGCGGTCTGAAAGCATTCAAGAAGGTCATCGACGGTATGATCTTCCCCTTCCCCCGCGCAATTTCCATCAACGTCAACGGAGAAATTGGCGAATGCCAGCGGCCGCTCCGTGCGCAGACTGCGCAGGGTGAGCGTGTGAGCCTCGCAAACTCCGAGGAAATCCCGGCTGGAAGCACGATTCAGTTCGGCGTAACACTCGCAGACCCGGCGCACGAAGCACTGCTGATGGAGTGGCTGGACAATGGGTTCTTCCGTGGTCTCGGTCAGTGGCGTAACTCTGGCAAGGGCCGGTTCGTCTACAAGATGCTCGACGAGGAAGGCAACAACCTTGGCGGCACGGCAGAGAAATTCGGTTACATGATGCAGGAAGCGAACTTCTTCCCGGAGGAAAAGGCGGGCTGATAGGCCCGCCGAACGAAGCAGCGGCGCAGGTCCGCGGTGCCGGGCGGAGCACAGCAAAGGAAAAGCGAGGCAGCGCAAGGCGCAGCAACGGAGAGGTGGAGCGCCGCACAGTCAAGAACTGCATAGGGCAGGCTGAGTTCTGTTTTGGAACCAGAAGAACAGCAAAGGCTTTGCGGGGCGATGCGTATCTCAGCAACGCAAAGGAAAAGCGGAGATTGGCGTAGCGCTGAAATGGAGTGGCTTGGAGATGTTTCGCATAGCGAAGGCGAAGTATTGAGAAGCAGTGACACGCGATGGCTGGGCATCGGAACGAGTCGCCTCGATGCGCCTGGAAAAGCAATGGCATTGACGGGCCAAGGCACGCGCAGCAACGGAGTAGCAAAGAATAGAAAAGCTCAGAAATGGCGAAGAGCGGCGAAGTATTGTTGAGCAAAGGAATGGCAAAGTAAAGAGTCGCCGCGCACAGAAACGCAAGGGCGAAGGACTGAGCGGCGAAGCATTGTTTGGCAAAGGCATTGAGATGAATCGAAGCGCGATGGACTGGCATGGAGCCGCGCACAGAAACGCAAGGGCGATGCGGGGTTGGTGACGTGAAGCAAAGGCATTGCTTGGGACAGTTACGCGTAGCAAAGGAAGAGCAAAGTATGGCAAGGCATAGATAGCAACGGAAACGCGAAGCGCTGTCTTGCGTTGAAATGGCGATGGAATTGCACGGATTCGCATGGCACAGCAACGGAAGTGTATCGACCTGATAATCATAGCGACGGCAAAGGACAGCTGAGAATATCGTTGAAATGAAATGGAAGTGTATCGCGCAGTCAAGCAGAGCGGCGGATTAGTTGAGCAACGGGTAGCCATGGAACAGCGGTTCGGAGTTTAGTAGAGCTAGGGAAAGGCAAGGTGCGGTCTGGCCATGGAATGCAATGGCAAAGCGCGGTGACAGTGGGAACAGCAACGGTGAAGTACGTCAATGCTTCGAAAGGCCAGGGTATAGCATCGATTTGATCTGCAACGGCTGGGCGGTGATACGGATTGAGTCGCTACGCGGTGAAACGGCATGGCAAGTCATGGAAGTGTTTTGAGTTGTGCAGCATTGAAGTGGTGCAGGTTGGCTACGTCAAGCAGCGAAATGCAATGGAAAAGCGCCGCCCGGTAACGTGACGCTCGGCATTGCCAGGGGAAGCAAAGGCAAAGGAGAGGCTGGTTGACATAAGAATGTAAAAAAACATTTGCCCCTAGGAGTATAATGAAAAATGTAAGGAGGATTTCATATGGGATTTCCAAGCGCCTATGAAAAATTCCGGTCAGCAATGATTGCATACGAAGAAAACCTTCGAGCGATAGGCCGTTCTGAAACAACAATTCAAAACGAAGAGTTTGTGTTCAAAATGTTTTCCGATTTCATGTTGGAAAACAAATTGTGGGACAGACGCGAAGAAAGCTTCACGGACATTCAAGCATGGCGAGATCAGCTGCGCAGGGATGGCAAGAAGCCGACTACAATCAGGCAATACCTGACGGTTCTTTCCGCACTCTACAATTTTGCTTCTTCTGATGAATTGGGGGAAAACCGATGGTATGTCAGAAATCCAGTTTCAAAACTCCTGATGCCAGACACAAGAAAATTGGAGAAACGCCCGTATGACCAGCTTCTGACCGACGAACAGGTTTTGCTGCTATGGAGGAATAATCCGCCGAAAGGACTCAAGCGTCCATATCTCTGGCCGAGAAACTACGCCATTGTTATTTTGCTTCTGACAACAGAAATCAGAAACAGTGAACTTCTGGCGCTAACTCCGAACGATCTCGATTGGGAAAACGCAGAGTTGACCGTCGAACACGGAAAAGGAGACAAATTCCGTCAAGTGGACTTTCCTATCATCGCCCAGACTGCCATCCGTATGTATCTGAACAGCGGAATCCGACCAGTGACTGTCGATAGCACAGATCCGCTTTTTGGGACAGAAGCGACATTCAAATTCAAAGGTGACAACAAAGGCGAAGAATGGCACGCAGGGACTCGGCAATGGCTGTCAGACGTCGTTCGGAGGCATGTAAAGGCTGTAACTGGTGTAGACATGATTCGTTCCCACGATCTGCGGCATGTCGGAGCAAGGCTCGATCTGAACAGCGGAATGACCTTCGAGGAATTGCAGGCAAAGCTTGGACACGAGTCGGTGTCTACGACGCAAGTTTATTCTGGAAAACTGACGAGTCGAAAAAACAGACGCTTAACAAAAGTAGTGCAGGATGAAAAAGAGCGTCAGGCGCGGAGAAACATTGACAAATTGGAGGCTGCCGGCGATGATTTTTTCGGAACACTCCGGTTGAAACAAATACCACAGCCGGGAATAGCGTGATAAAAACCAAGAAAACTAAAGACTTTGGGAGCAAGAATGTCGGGAAGAAAAACCAAGAAAACTAGAGTTATCCGGGCTTGAAACAAGCCTGGATACATGGTGGAACAATGGCGCACTGGTTGGTTCATAATCCACTCGGTATCGGTTCAAATCCGATTTCCACCACAATGCCGCAGTTTTTTCGATTTTTCTGCGGCACGGCATATGGCCTCCTTTCTAATGAAGAAAAGCGTCACCCACGTAAGCGCAGGCGCTCGCCGGGACATGTTAGAGATTCCGGTGCTCTGATTTGAGAAGATCAGCTGTGGGTTTCGACTAAGAGCGCACCCGTAACCGTGTAAAACGGGGTGCAATACCCAGCATTGGTGTAGCGGTAGCACATCAGTCTTCCAAACTGAGAGCGCGAGTTCGAGTCTCGTATGCTGGTCCATGCGGTAGAGTGTAGCGCAAAGAAATTTCACAAGAAGTAGCGAGGATAGGCCGTCCACCGGATTTGCAACCGGTGTGCCCGAAAAATTACACTCGCTGAAGGTAGCTATGGACTGTATCATTTCTTCGGTCATGCGCGGCCGAGCACTCTATCGCAACCACATGGGTATTGCGGCGGACCCAGGGAAAGTGTTGAAGTTCCAAAGGCTTGGTGAAATTGATATATCCGGCCAACCGCTCGGCCTGTAGGTAGTGCAAGTACGACAGGGCGCAGAATTACAGTAGCTGGCTCCGGCTTAATGGTGAAAGAAAACGGATGCGACCGATGCACCGGCGCAGGGCTGAAAAGTTCCGTGGTCAATCCCTCTTGGCCCCCAGACGGTTCGCTGTGAGGCGTGAAAGATGGAAGGAAAACTGGTGTGGCGACGCAGACCAACGGCGCAATGCCGCGTCTAGGCGTTGAGTAATGGCGGCTCTGGGGGCCAAGAGTGGATGACTGTGAAAAATGGGGGAAGTGAGTAAAACGATGGGCGAAAACAATACCGCGTACTGCATCAGGTGCGGTAAAAAGACAGAGTATTCGATAAAGCTTCAGCGCGTGAGAGTGAATGTTTGTGGGGTGCGTTTCAGCTATATTGAGAATAGACCATGTTGTATAAGTTGCGGAGAAGAAGTCTACGTTCCAAAACTTGAAGACCGAAATTCTGCTGCTAGGAAGTTTGCGTTCAACCAATCGCTGGAAAAGATCAGAAACAAATTTGATTCAAATGGAGGTAAATCATGAGTCTTGATATTCGTTACTTAACCAACGGCACAAAAAACGTCTACGTTGTTGTAGACAGTGCATCGCGCCCGGTTTCTGTCAGCTACTACGACACGCGGGATGAGATTCCGGTTCAGATCCGGCACTATGCTCCCGAAGGAAAGCCGATGTTTGTCGGTCCTGACGGAGCGCGGCTCTTTTTCGCAATGAAGGTGCTGTATCCAGAGCTGATGTGCGAATACTGCGGAAAGCCCGGATATTCAGGTGCTGTTTGCATATTTGAATCGTGCGTCGAGCCGTGGAAAACGTGCAAGTACAGGTACACGAGGTCAGGAGCATGAACGATATCAGGTCGGTTGATTTCGGAGACGCGCAGCTTAAATCGCTCCTGTTTGAGGTGTACAGTGCAGGCTTTGAAGCCGGATATCCCCGATGTACAGACATACACACTGGTTTCAACACATGGTATCGTGATGTAATTCAGAAAGACAATCTGCCGGTCTATGCGGCACTTGACAGTACCGACAAGGACGTGCGGGATGCAATCGATAGCGTATGCTGTATCAAAACAATCTTGTATTCAGGCCACTATGAACGCATCCGGTCGCAGCTTGAATTTGCAGAAAAAGTATTGAAAGATTTCATCGCCGAAAGGTGTTGAGATACCATCCGAGTTTGGCTAGTTCGCATAAGCGTGCCGCTGTGTAGAAAATCGGAACCCATGAAAGTCCTCGTTGCGCTGGTACGCCAAACACAACAGCGCGGGCAAAAATCGTTGGTGAATATCGCGCGTAACACGCAACGTTGACTGCTGTTCAATAATTCGGGAAACAGACAAAGAGCAGGCTTGGTTAAAGGCTCATAGTGCGGTGACGGAACCAATTCCGCGCAATATAGGGTGGCGGTCATCCTTGGAGGTGCAGCGGGGTTCGAGTCCCCAAACGGTCAGGTTCGACTCCTGATCGTGCATGGTGCAAAACCTCCAGCCAATACGGCAGATGAATTCGAGCGGCCTCGGAGCCTGTCTCGAAAACAGTGCGCGGCGAAAGCCGTGGGGATCGACACCTCCATCTGCCGCCAATGTGGAGCCGTAGCGCAGTTGGTAGCGCGCCTGATTTGGGATCAGGAGGCCACCCAGTTCGAGTCTGGTCGGTTCCACCAGTTGCTGGGTCGCTCCCGGCTGATGTGGGCGGTTCCCGTCTCACCCCACAAAGAATGACAATGCCCGCTGAAAACTGCGCTTGTCTTGATGCGTCAAGACCGGTTTGACCTGACGGAATAGGGGCTGCTGATCTTCGGACTGTAGTTGCCGGTAGCGTGTGACAATCTAAGCGTGGAAGACGGTCAAAATGGATGCGTGGCCGAATGGAAAAGGCAGCAAGGGTATGCGGTGCAGGAAAGCGCGGCACACTCAAACCTATTGGGGTTGAAGCAGCCACCTCGGACGGGAATAAAGCTCGTCGCATACTGTCTGCACCATGCGGGGTTCAAATCCCCGCCGCATCCACCAAAGCGCCCTTTTGTGGGAGTCGTGGCGCTTTCTACAAATAAAGTTCAACCCTCCGCGGCCACTGCGTCAGTGTGGCAATATGCGGCATTTGGTAAAGGGCAGCGACGAGCAACTGGCCTGAGGCAGTTCGATTCTGCCGAGCCGTACCAGCGAAGTCTGCAAATCTGCATGGTTAGTATCATATGCTACGGCCGATGTAGAGAAAACGCCGTTATAATGACGCAGATAAGGCGCTTCGCACCATGCCCGCCATCGGATGACTTCCCCCGATGGAATGAAACCTCCGCATCTGGCAGCGGTGTCGTCGGGTTGATATAGCCGATAGCGAAGTTCGGGAGTAAACAAGCGAAATGGGAACTCCCCACTCAGAAGGAATCATCAAATCATGCTTTAAGCGGAAATGCCGCTTATTTGACCGGAGCCTGCTCTGGTCAAGGTTTCAGGTTGGTTCGGCGGGACGCCGCTGCATGAGCCTGCATACAGGGGTATCGCCAAGCGGTCTAAGGCATGGGACTTTGACTCCCATATGCGCAGGTTCAAATCCTGCTACCCCTGCCATAGCCGCCCGTTGGGGTTCTCCGCGCGACTACATTTAACATGGGGAAAAATACGGCTATCCATTCATGCACGCAATAGCGTGATCGTGAAGTGTAGCGGCCCCGGCTAAAGACGCTGTACCCGCAGTGTCCAAGGAGAACGAGGCACAATGCAGCTATATGGGCCAGAAAGCGGGATAGTCGCCACGCTGCAAAATATGATGGTGCTACGCAGTGATCTTAGATGAAAATCTTTTGAATGACCATACCAGCTGTAGTTAAATGGAGTTTGATGAACAGCCATCATATTTCCTGCGCTTGATGCGTGGGCTGCCGAAACCAATGCGTGTTTCGGCCAAAAAGGTAAAGGTCAAGCGGATATAGACCTTCGTAGAGACGGCACAAGTCCATTTTGGAACGTCCCGTTCAGCTTGCCGTGAAAGACTCACTAGTGGTCGAACTGGATGAATCCGCACTTGTTCGTAATGCTTGGGGCGAACTGAAATCCGCCAAGCTAGGCAGCACCTTTGGGAACGCTTTCAGGACTGCTGATACATAAGCGCCGGTGCGCAACCACCTAATTTGCCGTTGGTTTGCGCGCAAAACCTCACGTCCGGTACGTTAAGCCGGTCATAGATGGGCCGTTAGCTCAACGGTAGAGCAAGCCGCTCATAACGGCTCGGTCGTAGGTTCGACACCTACACGGCCCACCATTCATTCTTGAGAAAGGAGGATTACACATGAACAAGGAAGAACTCGTTCAGGCGGTTTCCAGCATTACCAGTATGCCGAAGAACGCCAGCCTTGAAGCTGTCGATGCTGTTTTTGAAGCGATCGAAGAATCTCTCATTGCGCACGAAGATGTCACTATCGCAGGCTTCGGTAAGTTTGTTGCGAAGTACCAGAAGTCCAGAGATGCGCGGAATCCGAAGACCGGTGAAAACATCAAGGTTCCAGCCCGTTTTTCGGTCAAATTCTCGCCGAGCAGCATTCTGAAAAACGCAGTCGCGAAGTAATTCATGGGGCTTCACAGCCCCTATACATATTGAAAAATACAGAAAGGATACACTTCTATGCAGGATATAAGAATCCATCGGGGCGACATTTTCTGGGTTCGTCAGGACTATGCTGCTTTCGGCTCAGAAGCGAGAAAGAATCGCCCAGCAATCATTGTCAGCAACGATAAGAACAATACATATTCCGAAACTGTAGAAATAGTTTATTTAACAACTGCCGAGAAAAAGCCGATGCCTACACACGTTTCCATTGAAACGATGGGCAAGCAGTCTACTGCGCTTTGTGAGGCTATCTACACAGTTGACAAGGAACGTCTGGAGAACTACTACTGTACGTTGACAGCTGATGAAATGAAACTTGTCGACCAGGCTGTTCTTGTTTCCCTAGGGCTTACCGTCCACCCTACCTGCACCGTAGATGTATCTCAATCGTTGGAACCAGAAAAGGTACGTGTTCCGCTCAACGAGCCATTCGGATTAGAAGACGCATATCGTGTGATTCAGAAGGAACGCGATACGCTGCTTGCACAGAAAGAAATCTATGAGAAGATCTGCGCCGCTGCGCTGCCGCGTTGGCCGAAGGATATTGAGGTGGGAGAATGATCTACCTTGACCATGCTGCTACTTCGCCCCTACTTCAATGCGCAAAGGTCGCCTTCAATGCAGCATCAACGGCAGTGTGGGGGAATCCAAACTCTTTACATTCTTTTGGGCAAAGTGCCAGAAATGCGTTGGAAGCTTCCCGTGAAGCTGTAGCGCAGTGCTTAAAGTGCAACTCAGATCAAGTGTTCTTTGTTTCATCCGCGACGGAGGCTTGCAGAATCGCGATTGAAATTATGCTTGGTAAATGCCGTGAAGTTACTGCAAGTCTCGTAGAGCATTCGGCTGTATCAAGCATTACCGATCACATACTTATCAGTCGTACAAGCAATGAGTTTCACGGTTTCGCTCATATCTGCACCAACAACGAAACCGGTGAAATCTATGATTTAAGAAGTATCTTTTCAGGGCATGATTTGACGTTCTCCGACTGTACCGCAGCCATGGGGAAGCAAAAAATCAACTTCCGTGAAAGCGGAATAGACTTCATTTGCGGAGGTGGGCACAAGTTTGGTGCTCCGATTGGAATCGGCGTGTTGATTGCGCGAAATCCAGAATCAATCACAACGAATTTCCATTTTGGAACACCTTCTGCTCCACTCGCAGCCGCATTTGCAGAAGCGTTAGTGTTCAGGACAGACCATATAGAAGAGTTCAAAAATGCAGCAGCCACCTTGCATGACCGCCTGATTGATGGTATCATGAACGAAGTACCGGACGCACAGCTTAATGGACTGCTTTACAAGGGAAATGAAGTCATGCAATCTCCGTACATTGCAAACGTTTCCTTCCCGAACATCGAGAACCACGCACTTGTCCTGCGCCTTGCGGCTGACGGATTGATGGTTTCATCCGGTGCGGCGTGTTCTAGCGGAGATAACGCCCCGTCCCGTGTGCTTCTCGCTTCTGGATATTCTGAGGAACGTGCACGTTCGGCCATCCGGTTCAGTTTCGATTACAAACTCGGCCCGAATGCAAATGATATGGGCTATAACTGCTGGCTGAACCTCAAACGATATATCGAAATCGTTGATGACGCAGTAAAAATCGTGGCGCAGAATGTGCGGGAGTTAAAAAAACTTTTCCCAAAGCGGGACAAAACGTGAAATATCGGTAGAAACACAATCAGAAGCCCATCATGGGCAAATCAAAAATTATAGGAGGCAAACACAATGGCAATGGATATTCAGGATATGGTGGCTGCAATGGCAGCGAAGAATGAGGCATTCCGTGGGAAAGAGATGGTTCCTGAGAAGGTCGAGGTATACAGCAAACTCAAGGAACACGCGGCAGCGATTTCCAAGGCAATGCGTACCCCGTGGCACGCGGATAATTTGGGACTGCGTGAGCAGAATACGTTCGTCTACGTTGACTTCCCTCTTCCAGTCAGTATTCTCAATGACAGCATCCGCAATCGCATTTCAGAAATGTACAAGCTGGCCGACATGGTAACGTTCGCCGATGTCAACTGCCGGCTTCGCATGACCTTCACGGTCGCAAATGTTTGGAAGGAATGAGTGTATGGACGGAAAACTCCGCACGAACGTTGTCAAGAACCGCTACACATTCCTCGTTGTGTACGATGACAAAGATAATGAAGAACTCACGGTCGAGGCCGAAAGTGTAGGTGCAGCAGCGTTAATGTTGCCGCATCGTCGGAGAGGCGCAGTGCTTTTGAACAGCACGCCATTGGAAGTAGAGGGCAATAAACACAGAATAATCTTCGATTCAGGTGAAGACGGCATCATGTATTTTGATGAAGATCACGACTAATATGCAAAGAACCGAGGGAGTCAATTATCCCCCGGTTCTCTTTTGCTCAGAAGCAGAATGCGAAGCTTACGCCGAGGCTGCTTGAGGCATTGGACGCGCCCGCCTGGCCGTTATCTCTGACTCTGCAAAACATACCGCCGCTGGCTGATGACCGTTCCCACCAGAATTCGTCAACGCCTTCTCTCTTCTTGATCTTCGAGTTCCCAGCCTTGTAATAGTCGTATTGGATTCCTTCCCCGGCTACGGAAGAACTTGTAGTCCCAAAAACCTCCACCTCGCTGAGCAGGAACAGCGTGTCCGATACTGTCTCAATCGTCGTGCTG
>OGES01001014.1_pt1 | contig 24294 bp, 37 predicted proteins | sample 1570711 | NCBI WGS metagenome assembly OGES01 (sample SAMEA2582133, study PRJEB24529) | metagenome | biome: Human gut stool | place: China | collected 2011 | reverse complement strand
ATTTTTTGTGAAAATTAAACGATCCAAATTGGTTATCTTTAAATTACCACTATCAAAAAGTCATTACTTTTTCATCATTCGATGTAGCTTCACCCATTATATCTAAATCTCTGTTTATCAAATCTGAAATAGGGGCATTAAATACATTTGTGGTATCCCAACTAATTTTCATAGTTTCTAAAGAATCATCTATATCGTTAAGATTGATATTCATTACATCAAAAGTCTAATAATTTCTTATTTCTTCTTTAAGAAATTCGAAGTTTTGATAAATGTCCATAGTTTACTACATTTTAATAATCAATATTTCTTCAACCAATATAAATGGAATTTCTGCATTACCATATTGTTTTTCAATATTTCTTCGAACATAGAAATCATGATCCGGTGCTGTACGATTAGTTCATAGATAATACGATTATCAAATTCTAAAACACCGACAACATCTTTATTTGTTTTTTTCAACAAAGATAAAAGAATGTAAAACTAAATAGAGATAATTGAACCTTTAAATACTTTTATAGTGAATATCTCTATCTTTTTTGTTGCAGTATTTTTGAAAGGATTGGACGTAAATAAAAAAAGGTAGAAATTCAAAACTAATCGAATGCTCCAGAAATCTACAAACCTATGAATTAGAATTCCAATTAACAAAATACATAAGATTTGAATTATTCCAACTCAAATCACCCATTATAAAAAGAGCAGAGATTTCAAACATCTCTGCTCCCTAGTTAATCCTTTAAACTCGCATAAGGTTTTCAACCCTACAACTTTTAGTCGACCCTGGTGCCTAATTGCAGATTACCAAATTTTCTTCGACTAATGTGCGTTACTTGCCGCAACCTTTACTCTAGACCATAAATCCGCAATGATCTTACGTGTGGCTTCATCATATTGGAACACTTCATCCTTGTCATAACCTGAACGAGGTGTATATGCGTTAATACCATCATAATCTCCACCTTCGCCACCAAGTTCTTCCGTAACTTCTTTATTTGGTGAAGTATATCCAACATAACTTGAATTATCCATGGCTGCATCATAACTTGTAATATAACGAATAAACTCATTCGCAAGCTTAGGATTCTTCGCATTTTTAGGAATAACCATCGCATCTGACCAAAGGTTTGTTCCACTTGTTGGCATATAGAATCCCATATTTTCATTTTCTGACATGACATAAGCTGCATCTCCAGAATAAATAAGTCCAAGAGCTTTTCTAGCCTGTGCCATATTATCAATGATTTCATCCGTAACAATTTCTGGATCCATTGTCTGAACGCATTGTACTAACCAGTTAAACGCAGCATTCAATTCATCCTCACTTGTCGTATTCATTGAATATCCAAGTGCTTTTAATGCCATCATAAATGAATCTCTTTCAGAATCATATAGATAGATATCCCCTTTATATTTCTGATCTAAGAAAATATTCCAACCTTCATTTTCCAAGTCCTCTTCTGATACTTTTGTCTTATCATACACAATACCAACAGTACCCCAGAAATAAGGAATTGAATATTCATTCTTTGGATCATAAGGAAGTCCCTTGATTGCTTCCACCAATTCACTTAAGCACTCTTTACGTGTTTCTGGTTCTAATTTTTGAAGCATATCTTCCTGCATCATTCTTTGAATCATATAATCACTAGGAACCAATACATCATATGCATCCCCATTGGCAACCTTGATATACATTTGTTCGTTTGAATCAAAGTTATCCATAATAACTTTGGCACCTGTTAATTCTTCAAAACCAGAAATAATATTTTCTCCAGTATATTCACCCCAGTTATATAAATGTAAAGTCTGTCCTGCATAAGGTAAAGTACTTGCTGATTTATTTAAACCAAATAAAGAAGCAACTAAACCAACGACTACAACACCTGCAACTGCCCATTTCCAAGGTTTATTTTGTTTTGAAGGACTCGCCTTTTTTCGAATCATTGGCAAAACATTCACAATTGTTAATGTGATTGTGATCAACAATACGACTAATGTACTAATCGCATTTACACTTGGATTAATACGCTTAGACATTGTATACACCATAATACTCAAGTTCTTTACACCTTGACCTGTTACAAAATATGAAATAACGAAATCATCAAAAGACATTGTAAACGCAATTAAAGCACCTGAAACAATACCTGGCATAATTTGTGGCACAATGACTTTTACTAAAGCCTGCCAAGGTGTAGCTCCAAGATCCATTGCGGCATCTGCCAAGTTTGGATCTAGTGATTTGATCTTTGGCATAATACTCAAAATCACATATGGAATACAGAAAGCGATGTGTGCAAGTAATAATGTCACAAATCCCTTTTCAATTTGGAAAGTGATAAATAAAAGCATCAATCCAATGGCTGTAACAATTTCAGGGTTCATGATTGGAAAATCATTGACCTGACTTATAAAAGCACGCAATACTTTCTTTGATTTTGATAAACCAATCGCTGTAATCGTACCAATGATTGTAGAAATAATCGTTGCCAATAAGGCAATCACAATAGTGACATACAAAGATTCCATCATGCCATGGTTTTTAAGCATAGCCTCATACCAACGCAATGAGAATCCTGTAAAATGTGTTAATGATTTTGAACTATTGAAGGAAAAAATAATCATGAATAATATTGGTGCATAAAAGAACACCAATAATAAAGCCATGCCTACTTTACCTAATACTCTTTTATCTTTCGACATGTCTATTTTTCCTCCTTATTACGCTCTTCCAATTTTCTTACAAGCATCATTAGAAGCATCATGATCATAGCCATGATCATTGAGATTGCGGAACCAAAGTTCCATTCTCCAACGGTAATGAATTGATTTTCAATCACGTTACCAATCAAGAAGAATTGTCCTCCACCCAATAATTTAGGAATGAAGAATGAGCTTACGGCAGGTAAGAATACAAGTGTAATACCTGAAACTACACCAGGTAAAGAAAGTGGGAAAATAACTTTCCAGAAAGTTTGAAATTTATTGGCCCCCAAATCCTGTGCAGCGTCTAATAAAGATTTATCCATCTTCGTCAAAGCTGTATTGATCTGTAGAATCATAAATGGCAAGAAGTTATATACCATACCAATCAACACGGCAGCTTCTGTATATAAAAGTTCAGTGTGAATTCCAAACAAGCCTAAAAAGCTACTGATAATTCCATCGCTTGATAAAATTCCAATCCATGCGTATGTTCTTACAAGCATATTGATCCAAGTAGGAAGTGTAATCGCAAGAACTAAGATTTGTTGAATCTTAGGACTATTTTTTGAAATAAAATATGCGATAGGATAACCAATCAACAAACAAATAATGGTTGTCTTAATGGCAATCCATAAAGAGCGCCATAAAATCAACAAGAAATCTTTGTCTGTAAAGAAACGAACATAGTTATCCAATGTTAGCTTAAAGTGCACAATACTGTTGCCTTGCTGAATGACTGAATAAAACGCAATCAGCAACATCGGAAGCAACAACATAATGCAAGCCCACACAATATAAGGGATTGCTAATTGTTGAAATTTTTTCATTTTCTAGAATCCCATTTTCTCCATAACATGAATATCTTCTGCAAAGAAAGTAAGTCCGACTTCTTTTCCTTCCTCTACATAATCTGTTGTATGAATCTTAAATTCACGTCCTGTTGTCCAGAAAGTAACCTTATAAACACCTTCCGTAATTGTTTCAGGATCAAAATCATAATCAACATCTAGATCCACTGTTTCGTTTTCATCATCCAACTTCCAACCTTGCGCATTCGCCCAAGTCTTCAAATCTGTATCAATAGCCATAGATTCCTTGATTTCATCGACTGTTTTAAAGAAGTTAAATGCAGATACGGCTTCATTTGCCTTCTTATTTTCAACAACTCTTTGATCTACAACCCAAATCTTACGAGTGATCGAAGTCTTGTTATTTGTTGAGAAAGTAACAGTATATTCTCCTACTTCTTGTTTTAAATCTGTATCAATATCATGAATAGAAATGAATTCATCCGTTTCTGGATTCCAGGCTTGTGCATCGGCACGCGCAATGATTTCCTTATCATCAATATCTTTCATATCTTCTAAATCTAGATAGAAGTCATTGGCAGAAATTTTTTCTTTTCCATCCTCACTTGTGATCGCATAGTTTTTGTTTACGTGCATATTTACCGTAACATGCGTACCAGGAACTGTTTCCACCATAATTTCATAGTGAACACCCTTAAATAATACACTTTCAACTTCTCCAGTCATCTTGCCATCTTTTACATCCACAATATCAATATCTTCTGGACGAATCACAACATCCACTGGTTCATTTTCTTTATATCCAACATCCACACAATCAAATGTAATGTCATCAAAGCGTACTTTTTTATCGCAAATCATACGTGCCGGAATTATATTACTTTCCCCAATGAACTTGGCAACATATTGATTGACTGGCTCATTATAAATATCTTCTGGACTACCAACCTGTTGAATCTCGCCATCTTTCATAATAACGATCTTATCTGACATTGTTAGCGCTTCTTCTTGATCATGTGTAACAAAAATAAATGTGATTCCTACTTCTTGTTGAATCTTTTTCAATTCATACTGCATCTCTTTACGAAGTTTCAAATCTAGTGCACTAAGTGGCTCATCTAACAATAATACGCTTGGCTCATTAACTAAGGCACGCGCAATCGCAACACGTTGCTGCTGACCACCAGATAGTAAAGTAACATCTTTATTTTCAAAACCTTCAAGACCAATCAGCTTCAACATTTTCATAACCTTTTGATCAATGACATCCTTACTCATCTTCTTGATTTTTAAACCAAACGCAATATTGTCATATACATTCATATGAGGAAATAATGCATATTTTTGGAAAACTGTATTCAACTCACGCTTATAAGCCGGAACCTCACAGATATCTTCTCCATTTAAGATGACTTGTCCTTCACTTGGTTCTAAAAAGCCACCTAAAATACGTAACAACGTTGTTTTTCCACATCCACTAGGCCCTAACAGAGTGACAAACTCATTTTCATATATATCTAAATCAATACCCTTTAATACAACTTGTCCATCAAATTCTTTCACAATGTGACGAAATTGAATTAATTTATTCTTTTCCTGTTCCATCTATACTCTCTCCTTGTCCATTAAAATACAGGTGGTGTAGATAGCCACAATACTTTGGCATCCACACTCGATACGTTTTCTAAATAATGTCCTTCCTTACCTGTAATATAGAAGGTTTCTTTTGATTTAACTTTTAACCTTTTATTACCAACAACTAAAACAATACTCCCCTTTAAAACATAGCCAAATTCTTCACCTTCATGCGCCTTGACTTCTTGTGATTTTGCCCCTGGCTTCAAAGTCAATAGAATTGGTTCCATTTGATTCTTTTGTGCATTTGGAACAATATATTCTGTAATAAAATCTTCTTGTTCATTCACAAAAAAATCCTGAGTATGAAAAACAATTTGTTCTTCTTTACTCGACTGAAAGAAATCCGCTAAATTCGTTCCTAGAGCTTCCAAAATATTTTCTAATGCAGAAATATTTGGACTTGTTAAATCGCGCTCTAATTGGGATAAAAAGCCTTTTGTTAATTCACTACGATTCGCAAGTTCTTCCAAAGTCAACCCATTCTGGGTTCGAAGCTCTTTTAGTTTTTTGCCTATTTTCATTCAATCACCCCTAATTTGTTTTTTATACTAAACTTTTTGTTTCATTAAAAGAACAAATCTATTATATAGGAAACCTTCAATTATGCAAGAAAAAAAAGAGCAATTTTTCTTGCTCCTAAGTTAAAACTATTTAACACTTCCTGCATTGCGCAAACGATACAACACACAACTCGTCATAACAGCTAAATAAAGTGCTTCACTCATACCTTGCGTCTGCAATGTCAAGGGATAATGATCGCGTATGATAAAGTCCATACTAATATTTGTACTTTGCGATATTTTAAATATCTTATCCACATTGATTTGTCCTTCATCCCAATACTTTGATGTATTCCTTGACACTTCCATATACTTGCCGAATTCAGTTTGTGAAAGAGAAAACACAACTTCACGTATAAAGCGCATGCGATCACCCATATCGGTTTCTAAATTATAATTATAATCTTTAGTTTTTTTACTTCGTGTAACACCCATAAATAGTTCGGGATGTACTAATTTTATAATATCTTGAATCTGATTTATCGTTAATCCTTCTAAACTAATTGGCTGATTATTCATTTCATCAAAGAAAATGGAATCAATCGACTGGTTTTGTTTATCTGCAAGAAGCAAAACAATCCTTACTTGTGTACGATTTTTTGAGTGAATCTGCCTTCTTAAATTACGCAAAGACATATGGGCTGCTTGGGCAACTTCTTCTTCAGATATATTATGATCTTCAATATATTGAATAATTTGTTTCATAAAAAAACACCCCCATGTTTAACCTCTAATGACTATGCTTCCTTATGTCTCATTTTGTTTTATCTATACTCATTTTGACTTCTTTTGTCGCTTACTGTTCTTTTTTGATTCTAGAACTTTTAGCCTTTATACATCAAAATTACATCACAAAAAAGGGGCCTACTCGGCCTCTTTCTTTTGTCGTTCTATATCTTCTCTGATCAGATCTTTCAGGTATCTGTTGACGCTCTCTTTTTGTGTCTAGGTATTCCAGAATGTCTGTGTCCTCCTTAGTCCTCTATTATTTCCATTAATACGTCCTTAGCGTCTTCGTTGCAATTGTGTTTGTATAGCCAGTTTGCTACTTCCTTTACTGTCATCATGTGTTCATTGTAATACAATTGATCCATCATGTCTTCCCTTAATCTCATCACTGCTTCTTCTCTAGTCATGTTACGCTTCCTCCTTTTTATTCGTTTCCTAAATTCATGATTTCTTCTAGTTCATATTTATATGAATTGTAGATTGCTAGGTCTCTTTCAAGTTGTTCGATTCTAGCGCAAACTTGTTTTACATAGTTCGTGTTTCCTTTTTGTGCTTCCTTAACCAAGTCTTCTTTTTCTTGTTCTAGTGAGCGATTAATGCTTTCAATTTGCCATGTTGTTCTTCTTATTACTAGCCCTAATAGCTTTTTTGTTTTTGTTTCCATTGTGTTCTATCTCTCTTTCTTTTTGCACTCACATTGTGATGTAATACAGGACATAAAGCAAGCAAAAAAGCTAAAAATAAAGCAGAAAATAAAAAAGAAGGGAACGCTATTTTTCAAGCATTCCCTTGATCCGTTCCGATAAGTCTTTGACCTGTTCTTTTAGCGTAGCCACTTCCTTTTCCAGCTCGTTATGGCTTTCGATTTTTTTAGCTAGACTGTCGACCTTTTTGTCCATCTGTTCTACCTTGTAATCCAGCAATGCCGAATGTTTGGAGTTGCTAGTCCAGGTTGCTAGGACTGAAGGTACTCCGACGCAAAGTCCGGATATGATCGCCACAATAATTGTATCAGTCATTATTCTTCCTCATTTACTTCTGGCAAACCTGCTAGGCTTGTTAGAATCGAGCATACGCCGGCCACGACCGTTGTGCTAGCTGCATACATCCAGTTAATGTCCGGAACGGCTGCGCCTACGGTGATAGAGGCTAGAGCTGTTTGAGCCATTGTCTTGATTGCTCGAACTCCTGCTGCCTCCCACCATGCTTTGTTTGTAAGTCTACTCATCCTTGTTACCTCCTACTAAAAAGGGCACGCCTTCTGGCATGCCTTCAATCACCTATACTATTCTAGAAACCGTTTCTGATGCGTTGATCAGAGTTCCGGCTGCTGATGTAACCCACGTTAGAGCGACCTTGTTTCCTGGTGCTGCTGGTGCTGCCTGGATAACAGCGGATACTGGAAGAGTGATCACGTTATCTGCTGCGGTTGTTGTTACTTGTGCTAGTGCTCCCGGGACTGCTGTTCCGTTGGCATAAAGTTGCACTTGATTTGTTCCCGCTGCGGTTGCTGAAATCACGAAGCTTCCATCCACTTTATAAGTTCCAGGTCTTACGATCTCCAGAGCGTTTCCGTTTAGATTGACTCTGTTGTTCGTCCGAGTCTGAACGGTTCCAGGTGGGATTGTTGCGCCTGCTGCTAGTATTGCGCTTGTCGTGTTGACGACTTGGATCATGTCTCTACCTCTACGCTACTGTAGCGCCTGTAGGGTAGTAAGTTCCATATTGTGGGCAGTAAGGCGGATTTGTGTAATATCGTCCTAATTGGCTCAAGATATTATGAGTTTGTACGCTGTTTGAAATTGCCTGCAAGCTTTGATCGTATTGAGTTTTCAAGGCATCATATTTGTCTTGCATCATTTGAGTCTTTAAGTTGCAGCAGCATTGTTCCATCTGGTGAGATAGGTTGTTAATGCTTTCCTGTACTCCTCCAAAACCTTGGCATAAAGAACTATTTACACCGTTGAAGCCATTCATCATGGCCATCTGTGTTTGGTTTGCATTTTGCATCTGGTTCATGTTCATCTGGTTGATTAGCTGAGCATTTTCGTATGAGCTTGAGCAGATTCCGTTTGAAATTCCGTCTAGCTTATTAATAATAGCTTGCGTATCAAATCCACGCTGAACTTCGGCTTGTGTACCTTGCTGGTTGTTTCCCCAGGCTCCGCCTCCAAATCCAAAAATCAAAAAGAATAAAATTAGAATGATAATTCCGTTTCCTTCTAGAAACCCATCTTTGTTTCCAGTTACAGAAGCGATATCAGATAATGATAAGTTGTCCATGTGTGTTCTCCTTTCTTATCTATCTTGATTTTGCAAAATCCTATTTTAGAAAGCCCTTGAACTGTTCAGCCATTTGTTTGGCTTGATCCAGTTGAGCCTGCGTAAATTTTCCGGAGGCCATCAGCTCGTTTAGAAGTTGTTGCGGGTCCTGCGTCCCTAGCATCTTTTTAAATTGCTGAAATTGTTGCAGCATGTTTCCGTTTCCTCTTGGTCTATTTTGAAGTAGTGGATTCATGACGGTTACCTCCTCTCGCGTTCTGTTCTTCTACCTTTGAAAGCCATTCCTTGAATTCTGCTTTCGTGAGGTACTTGTCTTCCGGTTGATCTTCTTTCACTTCCTGGAAGCTATAAGCCTTGATCGTACAGAAACCACTTGCATCTGCTTGTTTCTGATAAAAGACAGGCTTGTTACTGTCCATTAAAATCACGGACTGGTTCGGTCCTAGAGTGAAAGCTTTAGCACTTTCGATTCCGTTTACAAATTGAATCTGGTTCATTTGTTGAGTCGGTGCCTGCATCTGTGGCATTCCAAACTGCCCTGGCTGCGGCATGAAATTATTGAAATATGGTGTGTTCATAGTGTTCTACCTCTTTTCACCTATATTCTCTAATATTTCCACGTCTGGAATTGTTCCTCTTTTGTCCTTCTTTAGCTTGTAAAATCCGAAGGCCATATCAACCAAAAGGGCCCAGTAGTAGTCATTTAAATCCTTGACGGTTTCTTCGAATTCGTCTTTTGACATGCCTGCGTCCTGGTAGTGCCATTGCGAGTCTTGCGTTTTGCTTCTTAGCTGGTATACAACTTTTTTCTGTCTGTCGCTCAGTCCTTGCTCTTCTATCAAAAAATGCGCAAAGTCTGGGCGTAGAGGTGTCTGGTATCTTCTATTTATTCTCCTGTTCATTGTGTTCTATTGCTGATCCTTTCTATTTAAATGTTCCGTATGGACTTGTATTAAATCCGGCCGAGTTTAGCTCTCCACAGGCCATCCATCTACGTGTTCCGTCTGCGCCAATCCAAGAAATCCAAACGTACCCTTCTCGACGAACATACCCGTCATAATTGACGTGCTGTCCTTGAATATATGTTAGTCCTGTGTCTTGTCCTCTTAGACTTGGCGCGCGTCTGATCTTGATTGTACAAGCAGGATAGAACGTAGCCTTTTCGTGTACAAAGTCGGAAGGAATACCATTTAGCACGGATGCTGATCCAGTAGTGGTTCCGCCTCCTTGATTGAATGGTACGTGGCTAGCATCTGTCCAGTTTGCGAATGTTCCCTTGTTCAAGATGACCGTTCCATCTGTTACGAATGCTAAATCTGCAGAAACGTTATTAGGCAAGTGATATACCCCTTGCGAGTTTCTATCGTACATATGAGAGAACTTTCCTTTTGCTACTTCGATATGGGCATGATTGCCTGTCGCATATCCTGCAGTTCCTTCGTCACCGAAAGTGTCACCTTGTTTGAAGTATTTTACTCTCTTGATATCTTCAATGTAATTGTCGTGAATAAACATAAATGTAGCAAAGTCGATTGTTCCGTCTCTGAATAGAACTTTCTTGTCTGATTCTAGGAATACGGCATTTCCGTTTCTTGCGGTGTCATAGGCTACTAGGTGGCAATCGCACGGTGCGATTGTCTCATCGATTCCAGTATCCTTTCCTGCGTTGTCTAAGGCGTTAGTTCCTAGGTGTGTTCCTACGTTGTTTCCTTGAGTCACATTCATGTACTCCATTGGAAAACCTAAAAGCTGATATCCGCCTTTTGTTAGTTTTTGTCCTTTTCTCATCTTTGGACCTCCTTCTTTTTATGAAAAAGAAGAAGCTTTTTTGCTCCTCCTTGTTTCCAGTGTTAGTATGTTTCTCCGGTGATTTCTTTATACTGATCGGCTGTGATGAATACTTTTTCACAGAACTTTCTTACCTGTTTATCTGTATATAGATTTAGATCATAAAATCTTTTGATTTTTTCAAACATAGATTAGGCCTCACTTTCTTCTAGAAGTGTATCTGTCATCATGGCTGTGTACATGACTTGTGCCTCAATCTTATCCTGTGCGGTTGCCTGTTGCTCCGGTTCTTCAATTGTAGGCTTTTCTGCTTCCGCAACCTCAATTACTTTACCTTTTACATATTTGTAGTTATATCTTCCGTGCTCATCTACTAATTCTTTTTCTAGATATTGACTTTGTGCGTGAGCGTATTTATCGCCTTGTCCTTTGTCAATTTCTGTCATTGTTTCGATTTCTTCTTTCGATAAGAAGATTTCTGAATTAATAGATGTGATATATCCATCTTGTAATGATACGTATACTTTATATTCGTTCATCATAATTCCTCCTAATAAATTTCTGCGTCTAACAGTAATACTGAAATCCCACTATCCGTTGTCATGGTAATTCCATTATCAGAGCCTGGAGTACTAAACTTCACCGTTTTTCCACTCGATAAACCCTTGATAGATGTTGGCTTACCTAGATTTTTACTTGTAACACTTCCATTTACTTTCCTTACAATGAAATCATCATTTTTTTTACTTAAAATAGTTATTGTAGGGTCTGTACGCATTGAAATATCCGTATAATTCTGAACATAACAATCAGTCCCACTATTTAGGCACATTAAAGAGTCTAGCTTGACTAAAGATGTATATCTTTTACATTTAGCTAATTCCTCCGTAGGATTAGGTGCAACAAAAGGTGTAGCGATTGAGCCTTTTTCCAACTTAATCCATTCAATATTAATTGTACAAGTACCTTCAGTAGATTTATATAATGATACTTCATTAATAGAACCACTTCCTGTGATTGTGAAAACTCCTGCTTTATTCAATTGAATTGAATGTTGGCCTACAAATAAAATACAATCTCCTGTAATGCTTGTGATTTTAATTGAAGCCGTATACGTTCCACTTAATGCGTTTTCAAGCACTTGCATGAACTGACCTTTGTTATTTAATGTTACCGTGATTCCGTTTGTCGATGGTTTAACGCTTCCTAGATTAATTTTCCATCTATCAACCGTATAACCATTGCTTGTATATTCTGATTTACCTCTTTGATTGATTCTAAAATCCGGATTAATCAATAAATTCGGATTACTGAATTTTGTTCCTAAATAATTTGCTAGTTGTGTTAATGTACCTTTTTTTAATCCTGCGCCATTATGTACAGGCAATAAGCTATTATCAGTAAAACTAGGTAATGCGTCTAATTCTGTGACTTGTTTTCCTGGCATGTTATTCCTCCTTGACTTTATATTTCCAATCCTTACCAACTTCTCCACTTGCTACTTCATAAGACCAATCGGCTAGGATTGTATTTCCTTTTTCATCCACTAAATCTTGAGCGCTTGTTGCGTTCAAATTCGTGGTAAAGTGGTTATTCATAACCATTTGATTCAATGCGTTATGTGATGTGGTTACAGACTTTATCTTGGTTACGATCCAGTTAATAGCTGCCTTATCTTTAAAACCGAGCATAGGCTTTCACCTCCTATGCTGCGGACCACATTGCGTTCAGCTCGTCTGTCGTGATTGCTGTTAAATCGGTTTTCTTTACATAGCCACTTAGATCAATGTCTGTATTACCAATCTTTTCAAATGTTTTGGATTCTGAAATCCAAATATATTCATCATAAATATCTTGCGTTCCATGTGAATGCGCAACCAAATAAATCACACCATTAGAGCCTGTAGCAGGTAAGCTCGTTACCTTTTCATATCTAATAGACGTGATGCTTCCTACTGCCGAATTGATTAACGATTGAACTTCGGCTTTCGTCTGATAACCTTTTCCTGTAATCGTTGAATTAACCTGTGTAGCGTTCTGAAATCCACTGTCATTTGTTAATTGCGATACCTTTGTTGGCGTGGTTACGTTCACAGCTTTGCTGGCGTCTGGTGTTAGTGCTGTTCCGTTAACCTTCACCGTTGTGATCGCGTTAACCTGAGCTCCTGATGCGATACCAGCTAACTTGTTTTTTTCTGCTGTAGTGTAATCATTTGTTGATAGTTCTTTACCGCTTACTTTATCAACTTTCTTTGCTAATTCTGCTTTTGTCTTTTGAATCAGTAGGGTCGCTCCTGCCTTGTCCAAATATTCTGTAGTCATGTTTATACCCCTTTCCACAAGCTGTTAAGCTCGTCTAGTGAGATTGCCTTGATCTCGTCATTTTTTATTGCGCCTATTTCCTCCGCCGTGTAACTTGGCTTTGTTGGTTCTTTCGCCCATCCAGAAACTGTCGGGTCCTCTTCTTCCATAGCCCCTATGATTTCTCTACCGTTTAGAGTAGGCTTGTTTTTCAGTTTGTTGTAGTCACTTGTTCCTGCGACGTATTGCTCTTTGAACTCAAACCCCAGGCTTTCGTTTTCCTCGGCTAGATTGATACTAAATTCATCTTTCATCATTCTATGATTTCCTTATATAAAACCGGAAAAACGGGACGAGTTAGAATTGGGGAAGCTATGACTGTTCCTTCTTCAGTGATAGCTCGAATTTGCACCTGGTATCGTCCAGGCATAAATTGAAGCGTCTCTTCCTGGGTTAGCGTTACAGCCACAGTATTTTCCTCAATCATTAGGTCTTCCATTCTTTTAGTTAGAATAGTCCCACTTTGTTTGATTGTTAAATATAGACTTGTTAGTTTTTCTAGCTCAATTCCTGAAGTATGAATGACCAGAGTTGGTGTTGTCCCTTGTCTCATGATCTTACCTACTGAACCAAATATCTCCAGTCCGCAAATATATTTGTGCCCTCTTCATCGGTTAGAGTGTTGTCCACGTCAACTTGAAGTTCTGTATAAATGTGATTATCTAGAAGCATATTCTCAAGGCTTAGAATGCGGCCAGCTAGTGCCGTTGCGACTTCCCCCTGAAGCGTTTTTTCTAAAGAATCGAACCATTTTCTGAATTTCTCATTATTAGAATTCTGAAATTCTTCATTCTCCTTCTGAATTCTTTCATAGAAGCTTTGGAATTGATCATATAGTTCTTGTGTTGGTACTCGCGTTAAGGTATCAACCGTTAGTCCGCAATAGTTTTCGTCAAGTCTTACGTCTTTAATCATTTCTTGCGTGATTTCTCCAACTGAGGCCTTTAAAACTACAATCGCAATGATCAACTCGTATTTCTCTAGATTTCGAATAGGCGTAGGCATTGACTGCGTTCCTTCCTGATATACAAGAACGCATGAATTGCTGATCTTATCATATCGAATGGCCACGTAGTCGTATCTAGTGTAGTTTGTAGCGACGGTAGCTGTCAGGGTGGTTTCGTCTTTAGGCGAGTAAACGATACCACCTATTCCATTGCTGGATGTTTTTAAAAAGGCGAGCCCGTTACCGACTGATATATTCATACCGCCGGCAATTTTTACTTTGAAGTCTTCACCGGTGATATTAAAAAGGCCAGGTGTTCTCCCGGCATGGAACATCCGCAGATCTTCTGCCAGATACTCCGTATCGTTTAAAGGGTATGCTGTCATGAGCCCCCTCCTTTCATTTTTGTTGCGCTTTCTTGAACCTCTATGAGTTCTAGTTCAAGAGTGACCTGCGTCTGTAAATTGCTTTCTTCTACAAACTTAAGGCCTGTTATTCTCGCAAACGTAAATAGATTGAATTTAAAGCTTAGACATGGTATCACGTCTCCTAGGTTAAAATCCTTTTGAAGAACAGCCTTCTTGTCGTCCGCATCAATTTCAAATTCAAATTTAGAAGAGCCCTTTCTAGTCTCTGCCAGCTTACTAAGACCCCTCTCTTTTAGCAAATTGCTATATTCTTCTTCCGTATAGGTTTGCTTGTTGCCTGAGGCATCAGTATATGTGGACTGCAAATCTCTGGCATCCACATACAGTTCCATTCTTGGCTCGTCTTTTGTTCGAAGATCTACAATCACGCTTTTTCGTTCTGATCCAGATTCTTCTCCGTACACGTAAGCATAGTTTTTGTAACCTGAAATATCCTCGATAAAAGTTTGCGAGATTAGGTTTCCAAGTCTGTCAGAAAACCTCAACTTGTTCTTTGTTGATCCTGTATAGATTTCGAAGTAATTCAGTGTAGTCCCTTTTAGAACTTCTCTGTATCCGTAGCCTACTAGTTGGCAGTATTTCTGTGCCATAGTCCTGAGCGTGTCATATGTTGTGTCGGATGCGTTCTCAAGCTTTCCAGGAAGGCCTGTATTCTTCCCGATTACTATATCCAATCCCCGCTTGTTCTTTTCAAAATTACCAAGCAGTGATTGTTCCACATTTCGAACGGTCAAAGTATAGAGGTTTATACGGTCCTCCAAATTGTCCATATGTCCGAGTACTACTATTTCTTTCGCAAGTCTTTCTACGGATTCTATAAAGAGAATCTCATTTCTTTCCTTGCAAACAATTCTGTTCCATTTCTGTAAATATTTCGTATTGAATTCTGTATATTCCACATGGATTTCTACTTTTCCTGTTTCGTAATATTTTGGATTCCATTGCACGCTCGTGATATTCTGAAGAGGTCCTTGTCTCTTTCCTTCTCTGTCATAAACGTAGTAGTGCATATCTATACCCCCGCCAGCACTTCATCAAATCGTAGAAGCGCATCCAGGTTTCCTGGGTTTTCTTCTGCAGTATAATTCAGCACATTTTCTCCTGGTTGAATTTGGAAAAACTCGGAGTCATAATCTGTCATCCAGAAAATGTTTTCTACTTCTCCGTTTCGTATCAAGTGGCAGTATTGCTCGTTTTCGAAAGTACTTATTTCTAGCACGTCCCCTATATTCATTTCTAGGTCTGCCACTTGTCCGAAGGATATATGCTCCTGAGTAAACACGTTTAGAATTTTCGGATTCTTCACTTTTGCCTCTGCTTTCATAGTCAAAAGAAAACCTGTGTTTATGCTTCCCTTGTAGTCGACTGTCACTAGTGGGTTTAGAATCTTTTCTGATATTTTCCAGGGCTCTGTATTTGAAAAGGAGCGAGGAAATTTAAAAAGTGACCTCAATCTCTGGAAGGCCACCTTTGTTTCCTTTGCACGTCTTGCATATGGAAATGGAGCCCTCAATACAATCTGGAATTTCTGCCAAGTTTCATTGAGTGTGATGATAGGTGTTGTTTTAGGTTCAACTTTCCAATATACGTCGACCCCAGCTCTTGTGTTGATATAACGCAGTGTTGCTGATACTCCAGGAAGGATTACAGCTAGAAGTTTTTTTCTAGTGTCTGCGTTGTATTTAAAGCGTCCCTCTAAGGTGATGTCCTTAGGCTCAATAGAAACTCCGGACACCGTTGTCCCGATTTGATTCGAAACGCTTGATTCTGATAAAGTGATCTCGTTTTTAGAGATTCCGTCTAGCGTTGTTAGTCGTATGCCTGAGGCCTCGGAAAACTCAACTGATTTCCCCAGGCTGTTTGTGTATATTACTGTTACGCCCATGCTAACCTCCTAACCATTCTTTCTGTTTCTTGCGCGATTTCGCTAGGTCTTAGTTCCTTCGCTGAATTTATAGTCTGATCTACCTGATAGACGACTGTATTGCCTAAGCCGCTTCCTAGGGCTCTAGGATTTCTTTCTAGGGCCAATCTCGAAGTTAGGCTGTCCATGTTAGCGGCGTCTATTAGTTCTGTCGACATGTTACTCATAAAGGCCTTAGCCTTTGGCATAGCTCTTTCTACACCTAGAGTGATTCCGGCGGGGATCCATTTACCGATACGATCTGCGAATAGTCTTGAAGGCGACCCGATTCCTAGGGCCCCTTTTACGCCGTCAATAAGGCCTTTGGCCATATTTCCAAGCCATCCAGTCAATCCACTCCATGCGTTGTTGATTCCTCGTTTAATACCGCCTACGATATCCGAGCCAATAGATAGCATCTGACCGGGTATTTCTCTTACCTTGTTTACAATTCCATTGAAGAAATTCTGTCCTGCTTGAGTCGCTTGCTGTACAAACTGACTTGCAAAACTTGCAGCATTGCTGATTGTACTTGATAGCCAAGTCCATACTTTACCAGGTAATTGTGAGATAAAGTTGATCGCATTTGATACAAAGTCACGCCCTGCCTGAACGGCTTTCTGGATCATTTGACTCACCCACTCGGCTGTCTTGTTGATTGTCTCAAGAAGCCATGTCCAAACCATGCCAGGTAGCTGGGTGAACCACTCGACGATTCCAGATATAAACTGCGGGATGTCCTGCGTTACGAATTGCACTAGGCTTGCACCCCATTCGATTAATTTTCCTAAAATAAATCCTACAGCGTATCCGATCCAGTAAGGTATTGTTGTCCCGAAGAACGTTTGAATGTTTGTCACTAGTGTGTTTATGCCTTCAGGAATCGTTACCGTAAAAAACTGAACTACTTGTGTAGCCAGGTTCTGTGCTGCGTCTACAAAGCTTTGAAAAGCTTCTGGAATTGTTACTGTGAAGAAATTAACGATCCCATCTATAACCTGGCCAGTAGTTTCCTTTATGCCATCCCATAGATTGATCCAGAATTCTCTGAAGCTGTCGCTTGTGTTCCATAGATAAACGAATGCAGCTACTAGTGCTCCGATAGCTACGATCACTAATGTGATAGGCCCACCGATTACTCCTAGAGCTGCGCTTAATCCTGAAAGGCCTCCGCCAGCTAGTGTGAAGGATTCGGCCATACTCGCAAATACGCCCGTTCCTGATGATGCAGCGTAGGCTAGGCCATCAATCAATCCGGAGCCCTTCGATACTAGACTACTGAATGTCTTGATCTTCTTTCCGGCATCCCCGATTGTATTTGCAATGTCGCTAACAGCCTTGATTCCTTTCCAAGCTGCAAAAGCTCCGGCTACAGCGGCAATTAAAGGCATAAGTCCTTGAATCGTATCTGCTACAGTTTGTACTTTGTCTATAATGTTTGGAAGATTTTCGATAAAGGCTGCGACGAACTCTCCTACTTTTTCTACAAGAATTGGCAGAATATCTCTGATTCTTTCCAAGGCACTTTTTACGAAGTCTAAGGAATCGTTGGAGTCTAGCTTCTGTGCGATTGTATCTCGTACATTGTTCCAGGCTTCCTGAATTTTTTCTGTTGCTGCTTTAATTGCTTCCGCTGTTGGCGCGAAGAACTCCTTGATTGCGTTCAGTACTTTTGGCACTTCTTCTGCAATCCAGTTTAATCCGTCTCTGATTACAGAACCGAAGTTTGCAATCATTTCTTGAATTGTGGGTAAGCTGTTATCTGCTAAAAAGTCGTTGAAAGCCGTGATGATGTTAGCGATACCGATTGCGATACGTGCCGACATATTCGTGAAGCTTGTCGCAAAGCTTCCGGCCATCTCTTTGGCTTTTCCTGCTACTGCTGGAAAGGATTCTGTTCCGTTTTCTAGCGCATCCATCAGTACGTCGTTGAATTCCTGCGCACTAATCTGGCCTTTGGAGAATGCATCTGATACTTCCGCCATACTCTTTCCCGTTTTTTCTGCGAAAATCTTTAAAACAGGAATTCCTGCGTCAGTCAAACGTTGCCACTGATCGGCTGAAATCTTACCAGAGGCATTCATCTTTGCAATTGCATCTACTGTATTGGCCAAGGTTTCGTTTGTTCCATCTCCATAAAAGGAAACGGCATCCATCATATCTTTTACCATTCGAGTAGATTTATCTAAGCCTAGCCCTGATGTAGCCAGTTTTTGTGTTGAAGTGGCGGCTGTGTCTAATCCATACGCGGTATCCGTTACAGCGTCACTTAAGTTATTTACAACCTTCGCAGCTTTTTCGCTGCTTCCTGCTAAAACTCCTATAACCTGTTTAGCTTTTTGCATGGCATCTAATCGGGCGGTTGCTTTTCCGATTGATCCAGATATTAAGTCCCAACCTTTGCTGGCAGCTTTGAATACTGTTGCGCCCACGAAGGTTGACTTCACTTTGTCTGCGAAGCTTTCCGCACTTTTATGCGCTCCGCTAAGACCGCTTTTGTATTCGCTGTCGTCAAGTCCTAATTTGACTTTAATTGTTCCATCAGCTCCTGATGCCATTTTCTCAACCTCCTAGGTTTCTAATCTGGCCAGAAGTTCTGCTTCTATTTCTTGCGGTGTTCTTTCTTCCTTTTCTGGTCCTTTGTCCTCAGGCAGACGGTAATACCTTTCTAGGCGCTGCGCGTGACTCTTCTCTTCCCCTTTTAGGTTTGAAGTGTCTCTGGTTCTGTATCCAATAACGCGTACGATCATGGTATCGTCGTTTAGTGCATTAAAAAGTGCCTTGAATTCAAACCAATGAAGCTTGGCGTCTAAAAGATTTATATTGTATTGCTGTCTAAATGCTGCATATATAAGGTCCATATCGTATTCGAACCGATAGCCTTGTCGTCCGTTTGTCTTGGCGCATGATTCTTTAGGCTTTTTGCCGCAAAAATAAAAGCCCATTATTGCATCCCATAGGTCTTTCTGATCACCTTGAAAAGTGAACGGGTTGATTCCTATTAGATCACAAATAACGGGAAGCTTCAGTTCCTCTGGTATTGCGTTATCTTGTATAACGCTGTCAACTCGGACCCAGGTTCTAAAGTCTGCATAGATAGCTAGACTCGTTCCGTTAACGTCTATGCTTTCCGGAAGGTCTTCTCTCTCTAGCCACAGCATTTCTTCCTCCATATCGTTTGTCTGCGTATTCTAATGTCCTGTTAAATTTGTCCATAGACTCGCAAAGCTTGTCGATTCTGTCCAGATTCTTCTTCTCTTCTTCCGCGACTTTTGCCTGCTGATCCTTTAAAAATTCATCCTGGAAGATGTTGTGCAAAGTGAAGCAAAGCTCAAATTGTGCCGAGCTCTCTTCATACCCTCTGAATAAAGTCTCAAAGGCTCCGTCTCCTAGAATTTTATTAATCAAAGTAGGACAGCCCTCTAAAGATTCTTTTCCGAATTTGCTTAGAGAATTCTGTTCTGTTGCCCAATTTTCTAGAGCTTCAATTTTAGAAGTGTCCTTTACATCGACTAAGAATCTGTGTCCGTCAATGTCGATTTCTTTTAATAGCTGCTTTTTTAACTTTAGTTCCATGATGTCCTCCTTATGTTGTTAAGTGCTTTACTCTGTGGCGCTGTCTGCGGTAAATGTTTTCGTCTTAATATTGAACGTTCCTTTTACCTGATCGCCTTGTTGTGCAAATGTTCCAGAGCATGTTAGCTTAGCTCCGGCCTCTCCACTTCCTGGGTTGTCTGGTTGCACTTCATAGATTCTTTGATATGCTACAAAGTCACCAGACTTAGCTGTTTTCTCGTTCCATGTTTCTACTTCGATTTCTTCAAAAGTAGAACCGACTTTCTGCTCTTTACCTTGCAAGTATAGCCAGTAGTTAAAGGCGTCCCCAGGATATGCTCGGCCCTCGTAAGATACTGTAGGCGCATAGCCTGTAACCTGGCTTTGGCTTCCTGCTTCTCCGATATATTGCACGCCATCATCTGTTGTAGCATTCATGGCTTGCTCCCAGTTAGTCAGTCCTTTGTTGGCTAGAACGTAGCTTTCTGAGCCTGTGAATTTCACGTAATGTAGATTCTCTTCGACTTTGATCTCTCTTTTAGGTAGTTCTGCTGCTGCCATTATTCAAACCTTCCTTTCTTTTCGTAGGTTAATGTCATAGAGCAGTAGAAAGTTGAAAGCGTGGCCTCTTCTCCCGTGTAGTCTGAAGGTAGCGTTGTGAGCGTGACCTCTTGTGGTATCGCTTCATCCAGTGCTAGATTTGGAAAACCTTGCTCCTCCTCTTCCGCGAGTGCCTGTACTAGTGCATACAGGATTCGGGATAAGTCCAGACGTGCTTTCGTATCCTTTCTACTTGCTTGAATATAAATTTCAAATGGGTAAGTAGCCCTGTAGCCACCGCCCAGATAGTGTTCTATTTCTTCCGTGTAGCCACTACTTTTGAAAAGTAAAGCGGTGTGCTTGGAGTCGTTGAAGTACTCTAGGCACCACGGTATGTTGTTGATATTGATTGAAGAAAAAAAGCTATACAGCCCGTCTTCAATCTGTTTTACGTCTTCCAGCTTTATGATCTTCTTTTCACTCATCTGAATTCCTCCTTGAAAAACTTTTTCGCGCCTTCCATCCAGGCAGTTTTTCTTGCTTTCAAAGTTTTAGGCCACCACTCCGAACCTCCTTGTCTATAGCTCAAACTTCGAGCTGTATAGACTTTTGTTTCTCCGTGTTTAGCCCATGGACTGTGACTATGAGTTCCGATCATCACTCTTCCTGTATGTTGGAAGTGTGCGTATGGCGTGTCCCATATGATCCAATCGTTATCCTGTGCCGCCCATCTTAAAGCTGATGTTCTCAGCGTTCCTTTTCCGATAGGCACGTTTTTGTTCGTGTCTTGAACGATAAGCTGCTTCAGCTTCAATCTAGATCGGCGGAGCGCTTTCGTTCCTCTGGCCTGTAGCTGTGCCACCGGGATATCAACTATAACTTTTAGATGATACTCACTCACATGTTACCTCTATGAATTCTGGTGTGTTTCTCAAGGGGTTTAGGATATTCACATTTGTGATCTCGTAAATGTCACCGTGTGCTTCGATACGGTCCCCGGTTCTAATTGTGAATTGAGTATCTGGCGTCTTAAATTCTGAAGGGGAAACTAGAACCTTGTCTGCCTTATAATCGTTCACGTCTATCGTTATGAGGATCGTATCGGAATTACTGGCGCCCGTCTGTCCATAAGTCCGGGCTTTTGTTTTGGAAACCTTTACGTGTTGGACCGTTACTGTTGACGTAATTTCTTCCAGGTTTTCTTCGCCTAGAACGTTCATGACTTTTATTGTGTGCGGCCTAAGCCATCTCGGGCTTTTTACCATACCGCCTGGCAGGCTAGTCCTGCTTTGAGTAATTGGTAGTCGAGCTCTGATATTGCTAGGCTTGATAAGGGTATGTCATGGAACCTTATCGTTTTCGCATTATCTACGGAATACGAGAAACCGCTTGTGGTTGCGCCTGTGAAGTTCATATCGCTAGAACCCACAAAGCAATCCATTCCGCCATGTGCTTCTATGAAGTCAATCTGGTATAGTACTGCTTTTTTTAGTTCCATGTCGTAGTCTTTCAAAGCCTGAACTTTCCAGTATGGAATCTTCTCTCGAATGTAGGCTTCTAAAAGGCTTTCGGTTCTCGGTTCTATCTGTGCGTATTCTACTTCATCCAGTAGCGTTCCACCTAAGGCTGTGTATTCCTCAAAGCTTAGGATCATACTTTATCTCCTTACATTGCGACAGGAGCTACTTGTACATTACGGAATACACCGGCTTTTGTAGTGTCCTTAGAAACGATAGAAGCAATCATTTCTACTTCACCTTTTTTAACGGCCCCTGGTTCGCTTAAGTTTGGCATGTATTGGTGGATGATTTTTTGTCCTTGTGGACTAACTGCGTGCACGGCATCCAATCCGAATTTTACAGCGTAAATGCTTGTCGTTCCTGTTGAGTCGTCGATAGGTACGCACATCAAGGATTTGGTTCCATTGTAGTATTCTCCCATGTCAACGATTGCGATTCCGTCGTAGTTGTCTACACCTTGGCCGAAGCTGTTCTCTGATCTTGTGTAGTATCCTTGCATTTTAGCGACTGTCTTTAAAACCGTAGCTGTCTTGCGGTTTACTAATAAAGCGTCTGGTTTTACAGAGAAAGTTGATAACCAAGAATCCAATGCAAAAGTGAAGGCATCTGCGTTTTCTTTGATCTTTGCTGCTGTCGATAAATCAAAGGCTGCATCTGCGTTTTTCTCTTCCGTATTTGTCCCCTTTACTAATACATCCAAACCATCAAAGCTTGTGTTATCTGTTGCAGCAGTTCCTTTGGCTGTTGACTTTCCGTTAATGAAGTCATAGTGGAATTTGTTCTTTACTGCAATGATTTTCTGAGCTAATTGGAATGCAATTTCTGAGCTTGCTGCTGTGTCCTCTAATACACGGTCTACTTCGTAAGCTCCACCGAAGATTTTTAAGTTTGTAGTTTTCTGAGTCTTTACAGCTTCTCCTGCTGTGTATTCGCTATTCAATTTACGACCTTCAGCCACTGATGGTGTTTTTAATTGTAAATAGCCATAAGTTAATGTTGATCCACCAGTTCCTGGTGATACTGAGTTATCGAATGGTAAACGATCCAAAATAAAAGAGTCCCTACGGAACTCGTCAATGACCTGCTGGTCTACGTGATCGGCTAAACCGACTTTTGATTGCTCTAATGTAATTGGCATCTTTTAGTTCCTCCTATTTTTTGTAGTATTCTGAAATTGCGCCGGCTAGAGTTGTTGGTGCTTCTGGTTTCGGACTTCCTCCGTGATCTCCATCAAGTTTTACATCGTCACCTTTTGGCTTGTTTGGCTCTGCCGCCTTAAATAAGAAGCTGTCTTCTTTCTTGATAGCTTCGATTTGTTCGTCAAGTCCTGTTAATTTTCCGTCTTTATCAAACTTGATCTTGTCTTTATCTAGTAATCCCATCAAGGCCTTTTCAGATAAGGTTCCAGATTTTGCGATAGCTAGACGAATTGCGCTGTCACGTTTTGTTTCTTCCAAGTCATGATCGTATTTTGTTTTCCAGTCGTTGACGTCTTTTTGTAGTTGTTTTACGTCTACTCCGTCAAAATTCTTGACGCTTTGTGTAAGCTCTTGAATGCGCGTTTCTTTAGCTTGCATGTCGCTCTCGTATTTTGCTTTCGAGACGTAGTCTCCTGAGGCAAGGTTCGCTAATTTTACGTCTTTATTTCCTTCTAGCTTAGCTGCAACCTGTGCGTACAATTCCTCACCTAAGATTTCTTTTAAAAACTCCATTTTTGTCCTCCTGCGTTTTTTATATCTGGTTCACTCCAGTATCGAGTCCGGCCTTTTATATCCCGTGCCGAGGGGTATTCAAGCCTTTTATATGCCGTGCTTAGGGCATAATAAAAACCGCGCCATTTTTAGCACGGTTCTTGTCCTTATTTAGTTGTGTTCTAAATTTTAAAAATTCCAGTATCTCTTAAAAACTTTGATTCTTCTCTAGTAAGTACGCTAAAAGGGTTAGGCTTGCTGTCGTCGCAAGTATACCCATCCAGTTTTTTCCACCAGTCATAGTCGTCGTCCTTTCTGGGGTCAAACCCCAGTTTTTTGATAATACTTTCAATTGTGATCATGCTATTACCTCCATTTTTATTCCTATGTCCTCTAGCCTTTTTAGGATTCGCTCAAGTTCCTTATTTTGAATCTGAACTTTCCCGTCTCCATTATAGATACTTTGCTGTAGGTAATCAAGCTGATAATTTATCGTGAGATTACCCGTTATGCAACAAGCTGGACAACTAACGGTCCGTTTTATACTGCCATTTCAGGTGGCGAATCCAGTGAAATGGGTTCGGGTGCAGGTATTGACAACTGGGCGCGCCAATTTAACTTTGCAGGTAGTGTCGATTACAATCGCTCGTTTCGGAAGTGGGATGTGTATTCTCAATTCAAATGGGATTATGAGTATCGTGATTCATACGGATTGAACACTACTATTTATCGGCAAAATGTATCCTGGTATAATCATGTAGGTTTCTCTAATCGCTATTATTTGGATCTGGCATTGGTTGGCTCGGCCTCCAGTTTATTGGCACCGGGGCA
>OGES01001004.1_pt1 | contig 24439 bp, 19 predicted proteins | sample 1570711 | NCBI WGS metagenome assembly OGES01 (sample SAMEA2582133, study PRJEB24529) | metagenome | biome: Human gut stool | place: China | collected 2011 | reverse complement strand
ATCCTAACTTCTTGCTAAAGAAGTATTTATTAAGCGACCATTCTGGGCGCACGCGTATAAATCTGCGTGGTTTTGACGTTTGTATGTCCCATCAAAGACTTGATGGTATATATGTCAACACCATTTTCCAACAATAGCGAAGCGTAGCTATGCCTGCCGCAATGGAAGGTGATATGTTTCTTGATGCCGGATGCTTCTATCCAAGCTTTCAATGGACGGGAAATCCAAGAGGCATCTGTCAATCCCTCAAAAACGAGTGCTTCATCATTACTTGGGCGTTCACCACATAGCTGAAGGGCTTGTTGGATGACTGGCTTATAATCAGGTCGTTTTGTTTTTTGCTGAATCACAATCGCTTGCCATGTACCTTTGCTTGTCTGTTGAATCTGTTTCCATTTCAATGCCTGAATATCGCTATGTCGCAATCCGGTGAGAATAGAGAACAAGAACGCGCGTTTCAATACATCATCTTTACATGGGGTATCAACCAACATTTGCACTTCATTCATAGTAAGTGCAACACGAGGTGTCTCTATGTTTGTTATTCCTTTTACTTTTGCGCTGATGTCAACCGTCAGATATTCATCAACGAACGCCTGCTTCAATCCGGCTTTGAGGATGGAGAAATAGGTGGATGCCGTATTCTGTGAGATAGTTCCTTTCTTATTGCCTCCCATCGGGGCACGTAACAGGAACATTTTGATGTCTTCAAGTAGTTTTACGGAAATCGTCTTAAACGGGATCGGGTTACCTTGCGAATAGATTTTCAATAATTCTCCCACACGGGTCCAGTTGACAATGATTGAATTAGAGCTATTGGGATGCCGTTTGCTGATGATGCGATTGAAGTACTTGATAAAGTCCTGTTCGCTTCGTTCATTTTGTGCCGCGATTTCGTTTTCCTTATCAGTGTAGAGGACTGCACTGTCATATTCGTGTTGGCGTAACTTACGCACATTGTCGGCATAGATACAAGCCTCTTGGTCTATCGTTGAACGGCATTGGATGATTCCATTCAAATCACGCTTAGGCTTATAGTTGAATGTTCCATCCGGCAAGATACGTGCAATGGACGACTTGTCCCAAACAGGTGTGGATATAGTCCGGTTAATAGATTCCACCACACGGCTTGCCCGTTTAGAACCTCTCTTGTAAACCGGGTACGACTCTATAATCAGACACCACTCTTCTTTGTAATTCGACCTTCTGAGCTTGACGGTCACTTTGGTATTAGGTAATGCTTTCTTCATAACGACTTATATAATTTATCAATTTCAGATTTGGGAACATAAACATAATTACCAATTTGGCGTGTAGGAATAGAATGACGGCGTATGTGCTTAAAGACACTGCTGTCATTGATATGGAACTTTTTGGCAATCTCTCCGATAGTGTAACAGTCTTTGGGTTCAAAGGACAATGCTTCCTTTTTTCTCTTTCTACTGCCAGCCTTTGTTTTGAAGTGTTCATCCATATACTGCCGACTAAGGCGTGTCAGACGCTGACCAAAATTGTATGATGGTATCAAGCCCTTCCGTATCATACGATAAAGTACATCTTTGCTAATACCGTAAATCAGCATAGACTCTTTAACTGTCAGATACCCCTTGTTGGATGGTATTCGCCTGACTAATGCTTGACGTATTGCCTCTTTCTCTTTTGCGATTTGCCTTTTCTTGTATGCCCTCTTGGAACAAGTTGGACAACAATACTTTGACATCAATGTGGGAGGAGTAAAGATTTTACCACACTCCTCACAACTTCTTTGAATGGTGTAATTTCCTCTTGGCATATTCTTCTCGTTATAAATGGTTTATATCAATCTAAGTTGTACCTTATCGCCAAATAAGACGTGTCGCAAACATGTCGCAAATAAGAGATAAAAAAGCCCATAGAAAACACATAGCAACCATGAACCCCATAAACGCAAAAAGCGTGCAACTCATTGAGCTGCACGCTTTTGCTTATTGTTTATTATTTGTTTACTTATCGGAATCATTTAACTTCCTCAAAGATAATCATTACTGAATATCAATACATTATATATTGCTTGGTACAGATATGATTACTTTGCTCCAGTTACTACATATTTAAGCCTTAGAAAAAGCAGAAAAACCGCCACAGGAAAACTTTAACTTAGTTTAACTATGCTATTTTGTGTGATTTCTGTTTTCTCTTGTTTTCAAATAGTCTTGGATATTTTCTCTTGTTATGGTTTTGCTTTCAAAAATCACTGATTACTATGTGATTGCAAAAATACACCTACGATTTGTCTATCGTTTTTTATGAAAATCTATTGTACCTTTGCATAGGGAAAATAAACAATAATAGGTATGAAGCAAAAACAAGATATACTTCACTCTCTGATAATCGAGGTTACTATGGTGCTATTAGCTTCAATGATAGCGTTTCAAGTATGCAATATGCTTGGAATACGAATGAGTTTGATTCCATTAGTTATGGTCATCGGATATGTCATACAAAAACTACTACACCATCTTTGCATTATCTTAGCAAGGTATCTTGTTGATGCAATTCCTCCATCATTGCTAATATCTGTCAAAAAGTGTGTGAGTAAAAAGACACAGCCTTTAGCGTATTCACCTACCTCAAACAATGAAGAAGTCCAGAAAAAGCGACTGGAGCTATTTCATTATGAATACCAACGTGAGCAACAACAATACCAATGGCAAAAAGAAAGAGAAGAAGATGAAAAATTGAATGCTATCCTGAGATACACACGAGATACATTTAAACGGTTTGATTTGGAGGAAATAGAGATTTACCAAATATGCGAATCTGTCCGCTATTTTGCAATTAACCGTCAAGTGCTTTCTGCAACCGAAATTCATATCAAGAAGCGCACGTCCCTCACTCAAATCTCGTTGAAGAACTTTGCTTGGAATATCGCTTTTCAATATAATATAGGTAGAGATATGACTACATCATTTGTAATGGCGACATTTGCAGAGTGGTTTGCCAATTCCACATTTGATACTGTTAGAAAGAATCTGCGTACAACCACAGGACGGCATAAGATTGAAATAGACGAAAATATTTTGGCAAAGTACAATGTGCAGACCCATTAGCAAAATTAAATTTATGCATGTTTCGCATAATAAGATTAGGCCAACCCCTTATCATATATGACATTCAATAGTTCGTTTGCTAGTTTGGTATCTGAAATTTTAATGATACTGTCTTCTTCTGTTGAATATCCAAGAACATTAACACTACCATACCAGATGGCCGTTTTATCAATGATACAGGCGCATAACGATAGTTTTGGAACAATCCTTATGAATAACCCTTGATTCTTTAGATACTCGGTTTGTTCGTTCTCGGTTGTTGTAAAAATAGCAACATCAATACCATTTGCCTGAAGTTCAAGCAAGTTTTTTATAAGCGCGTTCCGCTCTACACGGTAAAGTCTTGGAGATGATATTACAACAGATTGATTTGAGCTTTTCATTTCTTGAACAATGGGATAACGGAACGTATTCCCATTGAAGATTTGCCCTTCACACGATGATAAATGCAAGTCCTCAGTCGCATCAAATAAAGTCGATACTTCTTTCGTAAGAACACGATAACCAATGGCTGAATATCCCTTTAGCCGTTTACGATACATACTTTCGCACACAGGTTCGTGTATGTCAATATAATCATAAATGCGAACATCTGTTTTACCTTCATTCTCTCTATGCAATCGACCTGCATATTGGGCAACCAATCCTTTCCACGAAATAGGAAGAGCAAGAAATAGTGTATCAAGCCTTGGATAATCAAAGCCCTCTCCTACATATTTTCCTGTAGCGACTATTACAAGAGGAGCGTCCCGTGGAATATCCTGTAGTTTTTGTATAATTTCACGTTTATGTTTGCTCGTACCCTCTCCTGTAAGTTTTATAACATTAGCTACTTGTGGTTCAAGCATTTTCGTAATCAACTCGACATGAGAAGTTCTACTTGTCAGTATAATTGGTGTACGACCTGAGGCTACTGCGTTAAGAACATCTTCTATGATGAGATTATTTCGCATCTCAGATTCCGCAAGTGATTGTGAGAGTGCCGTAAATGTATGTTTGTCGTCTGTAACGGGTCGATACGAAGTAAACCTCGGCACAAGATAACGTTGAAACGATTGTTTTTGTATCTGTGCCTTAGCATCAACTGAAAATCGAATCGGGCCACATTGCATAAAAATAATTGGCTGTAGTCCGTCTTTGCGAATTGGAGTGGCAGTAAGCCCATAAACATAATGAGCCGTAACGTGTTTTAGAACATTTTCAAAAGTTATTGAAGATACATGATGACATTCATCAACAATAACCATTCCGTAATCTTGTACAAAAGACTTGACTTCACCATCTTCAAAGCAAGATTGCATAAGAGCCACATCAACAACTCCATGCAATGTATTTGAAGTTGAATCAAGACTTCCGACTGGAGAAAAGACTTTCTTTCTACCACGTTTCTTAGGTACGTTATCCTCTATGAAATCAATATCAAGAAATTCAGAAAGGCGTTCGTGCCATTGCATAAGCAATGCTTTAGAATGTACCAAGATAAGTGTATTTATCTTTCTTTGGGCAATCAATGCTGCCGCTGTAACAGTCTTTCCAAAAGCGGTTGTTGCCGACAATACTCCATTTGTATGGGGCATAAGTGAATTAATGGCTTCTAACTGCTCATCACGTTCTTTACCCTTAAAGGCTATCGCAATAGATTTGCCATGGTTGGTTTTATCAATTATTTCATAATCAATACTTAGAGAAGACAACATGGCTATTATAGCCTCTTCGCACCCCCGAGGCATAACAAGAAACTCATCATTGAAATCAGCGCGACAGATAATGCGAGGAATGTTATATGTTGAAATACGCATTGCCTGCTTACTGTAAAAATCAGGATTCTTGAAGGCGGCAAATCGCTTCAACTGATTAATCACCTTGCTGGAAATTGAACTTAATGGGATATAAATATTGTCGGATTTGTTGATTTTAAGTTTACTATCAAAGTCTGTCCGTGCGACTTCTTGTACAATAGGTATTTCCCAAGGCTTTGCTTCCGAAGATGTGGCTAATGCTCCAAAATCCTCTTGTTGATGTTCAACCAACAATCTATCCACGACACATTCGTCAATTCTCTTGACATTGTACAAATATGCCCATTGGTCTTTGAATGGAAGAAATTTATCATCAACAAAAACGCTGTTTCCCACTTTTCTTGCTCCACCTTGTAATGGTAGTGCTATTAGATTTCCAAATCCTCCTTCCGGTATTCTATCTTGGTTTGGAAAGAAACGGTCGTATGAATCAAAAGAAATTCTTCCATTCCGCTTCATAGCTTCCGTAAGAATGATATTACCAAACCGTCTCACTTTAATAGCTGGAATCACATCAGTGAAGAAGACCCATACATGTGCTCCATTTCCAGACCTTGAACGCTCAATGCTACATGGGACATTCCAATCTCGACAAACAGAAACGAATGCCAACACATCATCCTTATATCCGTGAGTGCAGTTTTTGTCATCAAAATCAGCGCACAGAAAAGAGCATTTATTATCCGGAGTAATGACATACAGGCCGATAACATCACATCCGTTTTCGTCTTTACCTTCCAAATGACGATATATGTCTTGGTTTGTCAATGACGCAAAATTACGGTTGGGACATTCCGTACATTTATGTTTTTTCTTGTCGCATATTCCTCTACGCCATTCGTTGATACAGACTGGTTGATAGCCACCTTTTTCTGTGGTTTTGCTGAACCATCGTCGTGCAAATACATCATCCCTTCCTTTGAAAAAGCTATGGAATAATTCTATTTTCTCATCAAGAGAGAAATATACAGGAGGAAATGAGATAGAAGAGAATACTGATTCCTCATCCATTCTGTTTGTAGTAGAATAGGCAATGCCGTATTGCCGAAGGATTGATTTCAATTCTTCGTTTTCCGCAAGAAGGCTGTCGTATTTTCTGACAAGTGTGTCGTATTTCTCCTTAAAGTTATCCATCATACGCTTAGAGATTCTTTTGACACTTACAAAAATACGAAAAAGGACCCAGACTATTGAATATAATTCACTATATTTGCAGAATAAAATTACATCTAAGAATGAAGCTAAATAGAATAAAGGCAGTCTTGACAGACAAAGGTATCTCGCAGACATGGCTAGCCAAACAACTTGACAAAAGTTTTAGCATGGTTAATGCCTATGCTTGTAATAGAATCCAGCCCAATTTGGATACGTTACAGCAGATTGCGGAAATACTTCAAGTGGATTTAAAAGAATTGATAACGGACAAAAACGAACGTCAATAGCGTTTGTCGTTATCAATTATTTTTACACTACAACTTCTGATAATATAAAAATATAGGAATATATGACACCGGAAGAAAAAGCTCGAATTAAAATTGACCAATGGCTGACCGAAGCCGGTTGGAAAGTTATAAACCGAGAAGAATATGAACCGACTTGTACGGCTGTAGCCATAAGGGAAGGATTGCTAAAAGGTAATCTTGAAGCCGATTATTTCCTTTTTATAAATGGAAAGGCTGTTGGTGTGCTTGAAGCCAAGCGTGAAGAAACGGACGCTTTCTCGGCAAAAGTGTGTGAGCAAGCTGCACTATATGCTAAAAGTGTACCCAATATCTACCAAACGTATCAGAAGCCATTACCCTTTATCTTTACCTCCAACGGCAAGGAATTATATTTCTGTGATTTTCGCGAAAAGGATGCTTGTTTCATCCAAATAATGACTATACCCACACCGCACGAACTGGTTAAGAAGTTGGGAATAAATGATTATTTTGCCGGACTACCTACTCTGCGCAAAAAAGGGTTGCGTAATTGCCAATATGAAGCCGTTACAGAACTGGAGAAAAGTTTTCGCACAGGTCAAAATCGTGCATTGATGGTTCTTGCCACAGGTGCAGGTAAAACATATACGGCTTGCCTTGCTGCATATCGTATGTTGTCATACACTCCTATGCGCAGAATCTTGTTCCTTGTGGATAGGAACAATCTTGGAAAACAAGCTGAAGGAGAGTTTGGCACATTCCGATTGACTGAAAACGGTGATGCTTTCAACACAATATTCACTGTCAACCGTCTTCGTTCTGCTTCCATTCCTGCTGATAGCAATGTAGTTATATCAACCATACAACGCCTTTTCTCTTTCTTGAAAGGAGAAGCCATAGAAGATACGGATGATGATGACGACAACGAACTAACGGAAGAAGTCGCCTTGCCTGATAATCCGAATTTGCCCCACGATTACTTTGACATGATTATCATAGATGAGTGCCACCGCTCTATCTATGGAAACTGGCGCAAGGTACTCGAATACTTTGACACGGCAAAACTAGTGGGACTGACGGCAACCCCTATTCCAGAAACAATAGCATTCTTCAATAACAATCGTATCGTCAACTATACTTTGGAAAAGAGTATTGTGGACGGTGTAAATGTGGATTGCCGTGTATATCGCATCAAGACAGAAGCTACCGAAAACGGTGGAGCTATATTGGAAGGAGAAAAAGTAAAAGAGGAGACTCGCTATACAGGAGAGATAAAAACAATCAGCAACAAAGAGACAAAGACCTACACCAATAAAGAACTGAACCGAAGCATTATCAACCCGGCACAAATCAAACTAATACTCTCCACTTATCGTGATGCGGTCTATACCGAGATGTTCAACGACCCACAGCGTGAACCAAATATGGACTATCTGCCCAAGACTTTGATATTTGCTCTCAACGAAGCCCATGCCACCAACATAGTGCAGATAGCGAAAGAAGTGTTTGGACGTACTGATGACCGTTTCGTTCAGAAAATCACTTATTCGGCAGGAGATAGCAATGAACTGATACGACAATTCCGAAACGATAAGGATTTCCGTATTGCCGTGACTTGCACATTGGTTGCAACAGGTACGGACGTAAAACCGCTGGAGGTGGTGATGTTTATGCGTGATGTAGAGTCCCAATCTCTTTATGTTCAGATGAAAGGTCGTGGCGTGCGTACCATCGGAGATGAGCAGCTACGCAATGTTACTCCAAATGCCTTTAGCAAGGATTGCTTTTACTTGGTGGATGCTGTGGGTGTTACAGAACACGAAAAGACTGTCCCTACAGCAACTGATGAGCCTACGACAAAGACCATTACCCTCAAAGAATTATTGGAACGGATTAGTCATGGTTATATCCCCGATGAATATCTGAAACGGCTTGCAGCAACACTTGCCCGAATCTATAACAGAGCTGATAATTCTCAACGAAAAGAGTTTGAGAACTTGGCTCACGGTGATATGAAGGAATTGTCGGCAAGAATCTACACTGCGCTTGAAAACGACACACTTCCTCCTTTTATAAATGCAAATGAACCCAATAGCGAACGCAAAGGATTGGTTTCTCCACTTGCAAATCATGCGGATGCCAGAAGATATTTGCTTATCCTTGCTGCCGGATTTGTCAATACATTGATGCCGGGCGAGGACACGCTTATCTCAAAAGGTTTCTCCGTAGAAGAAGCAAAAAGTACGACGGAGGCATTCGAGGAGTTCTGCAAAGAACATAGTGACGAGATAGAAGCTTTACGCATTATATATAATAATGAAGGAGAGCCAATCACTTATTCAATGTTGAAGGACTTGGAGAATAAACTCAAAATGGCGAATAACCATTTTACGTCCAAACAACTTTGGAACTCCTATGCCATAGTCAATCCAGCGGTTGTAAGACGTTCCACAACAAAGGAAGAAAGTGATGCCCTGACCAATATCATACAGTTGGTTCGTTTCGCTTACCATCAGATTGAAAAATTGGATAGCGTGGTTACCACCTCCAAGCAATACTTCAACTTGTGGCTGGGACAAACGCAACGTAACATAACAGACAAACAGCGAGAAGTAATCAGCCGCATTGTAGATTATATTGCATCCAATGGAGCTTGCACTATTAGAGACATCCGAGAGGACGATGCAACCCAAGCGGCTCAAATGATACGAGCCTTTGGTAATATGCAGAAGGCAGACGAGGCTTTGCACTCACTTTACACATTTGTAGTTTTAAGAAAATCAGCATAATATAATGGCAACAAATAACGCAACAGAGCAGTCGCTCACAAAAAAGGTTTGGAATTTGGCAACAACCCTTGCCGGACAAGGCATCGGCTTCACCGACTATATCACCCAACTGACCTATCTTCTGTTTTTGAAGATGGATGCCGAGAATGTAGAAATGTTTGGAGAGGAATCAGCTATACCCACCGGTTATCAGTGGATGGACTTAATCTCTCTTGACGGATTGGATCTGGTCAAGCAATATGAAGATACGCTAAAGCAGCTCAGCGAACAAGAAAACCTAATTGGCACAATTTATACCAAAGCCCAAAACAAGATTGACAAGCCCGTTTATCTCAAAAAGGTTATCTCGATGATTGATGAAGAGCAGTGGCTCATCATGGATGGAGATGTAAAGGGTGCTATCTATGAAAGCATTTTGGAGAAGAATGGTCAGGATAAGAAGAGCGGAGCCGGGCAATACTTTACGCCTCGTCCATTGATTAAGGCAATGGTAGATTGCATCGCTCCACAAATGGGCGAAACGGTTTGTGATCCGGCTTGTGGTACTGGAGGTTTCCTGCTGACGGCATACGACTATATGAAAGATCAATCCGCCAACAAGGAAAAGCGTGACTTTCTGCGTAACAAAGCTTTGCATGGAGTAGACAATACACCATTAGTTGTAACGCTTGCTTCCATGAACCTCTATCTGCATGGTGTCGGTACAGACCGAAGCCCGATTGTATGCGAGGATTCTTTGGAGAAAGAGCCTTCCACGCTTGTTGATGTGATTCTTGCCAACCCTCCTTTCGGCACTCGTCCGGCAGGTTCGGTAGATATTAACCGTCCCGATTTCTATGTCGAGACAAAGAATAACCAGTTGAATTTCCTCCAGCACATGATGCTGATGCTCAAAACAGGAGGACGTGCTGCGGTGGTATTACCCGATAATGTTCTTTTTGAAGCCGGAGCAGGTGAAACTATCCGCAAACGCTTGTTACAGGATTTCAATCTTCACACCATCCTGCGCCTACCCACCGGTATTTTCTATGCTCAGGGAGTGAAAGCCAACGTATTGTTCTTTACAAAGGGGCAACCCACTAAAGAGGTTTGGTTCTATGACTATCGTACCGATGTGAAGCACACTTTGGCAACCAATAAATTGGAACGACATCACTTGGATGATTTCATTTCCTGCTACAATTCCGGTAACTTAGCCGAACGAAAAGAAACATACGATGCCGAGAATAATCCACAAGGGCGTTGGCGCAAATATGCTGTGGACGAACTATTGGCTCGCGACAAAACCAGTCTCGACATCACTTGGATTCGTCAAGGTGGCGAAGTGGACGACCGCTCATTATCGGAACTAATGGATGAGATAAAGGAGAAAAGCGATACTATCAGCAATGCCGTGGCAGAGCTGCAAAAGTTATTGGTAAATATAGAGGAGGACTAAATTTTATGGGCAAAGACATCATCACAAACAATCAAGAAATAAACAACTTGTTTCAAAAAGTTGTTGACCTTATCACTCAGGCAAGGAAACGTGTGGCGACAACAGTCAATATCGCTGAAGTCTATACAAAATTCCATATTGGCCAATATATAGTAGAATATGAACAAAAGGGAGAGATTAGAGCTGAATACGGAAAGACTGTACTGAAAGAACTCTCTAAACGTCTGACTGACAGATTAGGAGACGGTTGGGGATATTCAACTTTAAAAAACATCAAACAGTTCTATTTAGTTTATGCGAAAAGGCTAAACACTGTCGAGCCAATTGAAAACAGCAAACTTAGGTTGCAAAATGAGGAAAGGAAATACGATCAAGATTTAGTGCAGGATAAAAAGGACAAACACTGTTTAGCCTTTTCAGAAGAATCATTTACTCTTTCGTGGTCACACTATCTAATATTGATGCGTATAACAGACCCAATGGCTCGAAGATTCTATGAAATTGAGTGCCGACAACAAGATTGGAGTGTGCGACAACTCAGCCGGCAAGTGGCATCTTCGCTTTACGAACGTCTTGCGCTCTCACGTAACAAAGACGAGGTGATGCGGTTGGCACAGGAGGGACAAACCCTTGAAAAGCCATCTGACATTATCAAGAACCCCATTACATTAGAGTTTCTTGGTCTAAAGCCTGATGCTGTATACTCGGAAACTAAACTAGAGAATGCCATTATCAGCAAGATGCAGCAATTCCTATTGGAACTTGGCAAGGGATTTCTTTTTGAGGCTCGTCAAAAGAGATTTACATTTGATGAACAACATTTCTATGTTGACTTAGTGTTCTACAATCGCTTGCTACAATGTTATGTGCTTATAGACTTGAAGATAGAGAGACTTACCCATCAAGACTTAGGACAGATGCAGATGTATGTCAATTATTACGATCGCCACGTCAAACAAGATTTTGAAAAGCCGACAATTGGCATCCTGCTGTGTAAGGAGAAAAACGATGCACTTGTGGAACTTACCTTACCCAAAGATGCCAATATATACGCCTCGGCATATCAGCTCTATCTCCCTAACAAAGCTCTATTGCAGGCCAAGGTAAAGGAGTGGATTGAAGAGTTTGAAGAGAGTGAAGAAGAGAAACAAATAAACAAAAACTAATTGTGCAGCCAAGAACTGCACAAACTGTCCAACCAAAAATTGGACAAATAGATTAACTGGTATGGATACTAAGAAATTACGTCAAAAGATACTCGACCTTGCCATTCATGGTAAACTCGTCCCTCAAGACCCGAATGATGAGCCTGCATCTGTTCTCCTTGAACGTATCAAGGCAGAAAAGGAGCGACTGATAAAAGAGGGTAAAATTAAAAAGAGCAAAAAGTCTACAAAGGCTTCTGATACGCCCCATTATGAGAATGTACCGTTTGAGGTGCCGGAATCGTGGGTGTGGTGTAAATTCCAAGATTGCATGGATGTTCGTGACGGAACTCATGATTCACCTAAATATACTCAAGAAGGCTACCCTTTAATCACTAGTAAAGATTTTAAGAACGGACAATTTGACTTTTCAAAAACCAGATATATCTCAGAAGTAGATTATAAAAATATTATCAAACGCTCAAAAGTTGATATTGGAGACATATTGTACTCTATGATAGGAGGAAATATCGGAAGTATGATTTACATACAGCATGATAATTATTTTGACATGGCAATAAAAAATGTTGCTCTTTTTAAGCCTTATCAAAATAGCGACATTAGTACAAAATATATCGCTTATTTCTTAGAATCAAAAATAAAAGAGTATCAAGCAATAGCTATTGGTGGTGCGCAACCTTTTGTTGGATTAGATATTTTTAGGAACACTCTTGTACCATTACCTCCACTTGCAGAGCAACATCGCATTATAACAGAAATAGAGAAATGGCTTGCTTTGATAGACCAAATAGAACAAGGCAAAGTCGACTTACAGACCATCATCAAACAAACCAAAAGTAAAATTCTTGACCTTGCCATTCACGGAAAGCTCGTACCGCAAGACCCGAACGACGAGCCAGCCATTAAACTCTTGAAACGCATAAATCCCGACTTCACACCTTGTGATAACGGGCATAGTAGGAAGTTACCACAAGGATGGGCGTATTGTCAACTTAGTAATGTACTTAAAATCACAATGGGGCAATCCCCTAAAGGAGATTCATTAAATAATAAAAGAGGTATAGAATTTCATCAAGGGAAAATATGTTTTTCAGATAAATTTCTTTTAGAGTCTGGTATATTTACAAATGAGCCCACAAAAATAGCAGAACCTAATTCCATCTTATTATGTGTTCGAGCCCCAGTTGGAGTTGTGAATATAACAAAAAATCAAATATGTATTGGGCGTGGATTATGTGCTTTAACCCCTTTTGAAGGTAATGTGGATTTTTATTTCTATTTACTTCAAACCTTGCAAGATAGCTTTGATAATCAATCAACAGGGACTACGTTTAAAGCAATATCAGGAGAGATAATAAGAAATGAGAATATTATTTTACCGCCTCTTGCAGAGCAACAACGCATAGTTCAAAAAATAGAAGAATTATTTCATGTCTTTGACAACATTCAAAACGCCTTAGAAGTGTAATCCAATACACTTCTAAGGGTTGGTGTGATTTTACCAGTTCACCACCTTATCTACAATCTTCTGTTGCTCACTGGCTGTTCTACGAAGATAGATACGAGTAGTTTCTATGCTTTCATGCCCCATAAGGTCGGCAAGTAGAGCAAGGTCGTTAAAGCGGTCAAGAAAGTTCTTGGCAAAACGATGACGGAATGAATGAGGATAAACTACCTCCTTGTTCATTCCATATTTTTCAGCAAAATGCTTGAGTTGAGAAGCGATTCCACGAGTAGTAATACGCTGTCCGAAACGGTTCAGGAAGATATAGCCCGATGTCAAGCCTTGACTTTTCAACCACTTTTCTGCTTCTGTCCGTAAATTCTTGGGGATGTATAGCCGTCGAATCTTTCCACCTTTACTATACAAATCAAGATAGCCCACTTTGATGTGTTCCGCTTTGATGTGGAGTAATTCACTAACACGTGCTCCGGTGGCAGCCATAAACCACACAATAAAATACCACTCCTCATAACCATCAGCTTTAAGCCGTGCTTTGAGAAATTTGTAATCGGCATCGCTGATTACATTTTCCAAAAAGTTCTTTTGTTGCACCTTTACGAACTTCACTTTTAGTTTTTCTTGTTTCGTAAACTCCAAGAACTTATTGATACCTTGCAATCTCAGGTTCACAGTCTGCGGCTTGAAGTTCTCTACCAAATACCCCTTGTATGCCAAAAGGTTCTTCTTGTTTACTTCTCCATAATGGTTGAGGAAATACTGCACCGTCCACACATAAGAGGTGACGGTGTTCTTGGCAAGATTAGTTTTTGCCAAATAATTTTTGAATTTTGTTACCATATTACATTGATTTATAATGAATACAGTAACAATATAGCAGAACGTATCGGGCATTATACGCAGTTGCCTGATGGATGGACTGCTTGTAGGCTTGAACAAGTAGCAGACATATTGGATAATTTACGAAAACCGATTAATTCTAGTGAACGAGATTCACGTATAAGGAATAGGCAAATCGATGAATTGTACCCTTATTATGGTGCGACAGGTCAAGTTGGACTGATAGACGACTATATTATAAATGGCAATTATTTATTGCTTGGTGAAGATGGTGCACCATTCCTTGATAAAAATGCAATTAAGGCATATTCTATTAGTGGAAAAAGCTGGGTAAATAATCATGCTCATATCCTATCTCCTAAAATTGATTTTGAATTTCTACAGTACTCACTTAATCAAATTGATTATTCTGAATACGTAAATGGAAGTACACGCTTGAAACTTACGCAAACCGATATGCGTTCTATTAAAATAATGCTACCCCCATTAGCAGAACAAAAACGAATTAAGTCTAAAATACAGATTTTGTTTTCTCAATTGGATTTGATGATGGAGAGTCTATAAACTTTCCATTATCAAATCTAAAGACATAAACGCTTTAGTTATAGCCTTTATAATCTTTTGTTGTTCCTTGTAAGGTGGAATAGGAACTTCGATAGCTTTAAATATTTTCTTGTTCAAGTGAGGAATGGCAGACCCAACCTTACTTTCTCTCAAGATTTTCCTATGCAAGTTGATAACTTGTAGTACATATTCTTCGTTCATATTTTCGTTGATACGCAACTGCTTGAAAGTACTACCTTGATAGCCGTCAATCGAACTCCGGAAAACCTCACCAGAGTTCTCGCCATCAACTAGAATCAAGAGAGTGTTTGCAGTTACAAACTTGCCGGAAAGCAAAGACTTTGCCTCCCGTTCTCCACGCAAAAATTTTACATCAAGATTGATTCGTTTAATGCCACTTTGCTTTTCTCCATCTGTTAAATTGCATAAAGTTTGCATAGATGCAATTTGCCATCCATCAGGCAACTGCGTATAATGCCCGTTATCACAAGTGATTTCTGCCTTCGAGTTGATGCGTTTGAGCAGTTCTGAGGCAGGTTCATCGTTTGGGTCTTGTGGTACGAGTTTGCCGTGAATGGCAAGGTCAAGAATCTTACTCTTGGCTTGCTTGATGGTTGCCTGCAAATCTTCCTTTCCACTTTCTATAACGTCAATCAAAGAGAACCAGTGTTCAATTTCTTTCACAATACGCTTTTGCTCAGCAAGAGGTGGCAATGGAATCATGCCATTACAAGCATCTGTTGTACTCAAGCGTGGCATCTTAACACCATATCCACATTGTTGCGTATAGTCAAGAAAATATGCCGAACGCAGTACATGATTAAGATAATATGAAGAAACATTACAGTATGAATTGAATGGCATTATTTCAGTTGTACAATATCCTGATTGTGGTGCGACCAAGACCTTATTCAGATATGTGCGTAATTTAGAGTATAGGATATCTCCTTTGTTGAATCTGTGCCGTACTCCTTTAATACTTCTTTTTGATCTAGAAAGTGTTTGAATGATTTTTGCTGTATCCTTTTCTAAATCTTCAAGTTCTAAAACCCAGTCGTCATCGGTTATGCTATCAACGGAAACATTATTACATTCGCCATAATTACTAATTTCTCCCAAAGTTGTCCACACCCACGAACTTGGTACCTCAAACGGTACGTTCTCATAATGGGGCGTATGTATTGTACATAATGAGTTAAAAACATTTAATGTGTTGCAACTTTAGTTTTTAATTACAGCACATCAAATAGGACGTTTATCTTCTCCTATAACTTTTCTTTTTATTCTGAATCTTAACCATTCCTATCGCAAACATCAGACACCTTCTTCGATAGGCTTCTTCCTCTTCATCGGGTTGACGACCATCCCATCGGATATCAGATGAAGAGTCACCTCCTCCAGAAGATACACTGATAGGAGTTCCACCTGCTAAAGCATCCGCTATGGCGAATATCTTTGACCGGAGTGATGGATTCGACAGTTGGTCAAGTATGGTGTCCAATATTGATTTTAACTCATCGTTGTTCTTTGAAAGTTGTTCGACATCCCTTTTTAACCGATAAAATTCCCCATACTCTGCCAATACATTTTGCTGTGCAGTCTTCACTTGTCTCTCCGCTTCATTTCTATAGAGAGCCTCTATTTGGCGGACGATCGAATTGAAACGCTTGGCTATTTCCTGATTCTGTTTCTCAATCCATTTGTCCGTAATAAACAGAGGATATTTCCCCGAAATACAAGGTGGATCAAAATCAATTTTGTAGTTTCTGAAAGGCTGTATTACAGAGCCAGCTTTTTCAAGGTCTTGGGTCAGTTTGTTCAATTCCTGCTCTTTTGTATGGAGTTTGTCAGCCTTGTCTTCAAGTTTGGATTGGTATTCTGAAATCTGTTTCTGTATATCCGCCTTTTGAAATTTGTATTCTTCAAGAGCTATTTTACCGGAAGCCAGTTCCTTGTCAATCTGTTCAAGTTGAGATTTAGACTTGAATATTTGCGATTCCAGTCTGTGTATCATAGTCTGTAATCCCTTAACCGCTTTCTCCGCCTGTTTTGCCTCTTTTGATAGCTTACGAATATAATCGCGTTTGTTCAAATGCTGCACATTGCGCCCATATATGCTGTCTCCTCGTTCAAGTCCGTATTTACTTCCGACCTCCTCATACAGCGATGTGTGCATTTCTTTCAATATCTGCCCATATTCAAACCTGTTCTTTCCGAACTTTGCAGACCACATGACACACTCACGACCGCTTTTAGGCCGGATACCGACTGGCACAACTAAAGCATGAATATGCGGGCTGCTCTCGTCAAGGTGAACCTGAAAGCCGACAATGTTTTCCTGACCATATCTTCGGGAACACCAATCATAAACATCCTTCGCCCAAAGTTCTATTTCCTCGCAGCGGTGCAGATGGCTGTTGTCTGATCCTTTCTCTAAATTGACGGTCTGATTGCCAAAAGCCATCTCAAGTGTACGTTCATGATTGCCGCCAAAGACAAATTTGGCGCAACAGTTCGGTTGAATCTTACTGTCCGGTTTGAATGGCTTCCAACCTAATTCCAACAATCGTTCCTGCAAACGGAGTTCAAGAGACTTCTCTTGATACCCCAACGGATGTATTTTGCCATCGGGACCAATCTCAAAATTCAGCCTCATTCTGGTCTTGTCATAATTGTTGGTAGGGTCTTGATTTTTACAATCGACCTTATCTTCGTTCCAACGCCTTTCGTTCTCGTTGGCTTCTGATGTGCCAAATGATTTGGCAGCTTCAACGTGCATTGCTTGTTTTATATCAGTATTCATAATCTCGTTTTTATACGTATTTCTAATAATTGGAGCTTGCTCCTGTGCCTATTCACATAGTGTGGCAGTAGCCGGATTTTATTGCTATCAGGCAAAAAGTCCTTATTGTGTTATGGACTTTCTATAAGTGACCGGAACAAGTTCCTTCGTTATTCAATAAGTTCTAACCCCAATTCATCAATGAGCGTCTGCAAAGCCGGATTGCGCTGTATCATCTTTGAAAGAATCATTTGTGGTGTATCGGTCATCAAGAGGAAATCGGCAATGTCCAATCCTTTCTTTCGTTGTTCATCAGTAGCGCATTGTTCTAATGTGTCACTCATTATAACCTTTGAGCAAACGGAGAAGAGCATAGCCATCTTGGATTGCCAAATCTCTTTTGCTCCTAAGTCCGGACACAACATTACCGTCCGACCTTTTAATACACCAACCGCATCTGCTTTGAAGCAGCCGTGCATTCCACCAGTAGCCAGCCATATAAATTCCGGCATATAATGAGTGGCTATCAAAGCAGACTTCTCACTCTCTACTATAGCAATCGGTTTGGCAGGATTATCAGACAACAGATGCTCACCAAACAAACATTGCTTTAGATTGTAGTCGACAAGGTTCAACTCGGTATGTACCCAACTTACATAACTTCTCGGCTCTTTTGTCCGATGTCCTGTTGTTGAATCATACAACATTATCTTTCCGGTTCGCACGTAGCCTTGCCTATCAATCTGCCAGTAGACAGTAGAGCCGCCCCATTTTTTTGATGTGCCAACACGATATAAATGGAATATTCGCTTTGTTTCATCCTTGCCCAATATACCTACCAGATAAATGTACAAAGGATTCATTGTGTAATTGGTAAGTGTTCGCTCCATTAGTTCTTTATCAATAAAGGAAGTAGGTGGCAATGAATGTGGCTGTGGCTTAGCATGTTCAATGCCATAATTGGAACCTTTTTCTATCAGCGTTGGATTATCCTTGAAATAATCAGAGGGCGTATAATGGTATTTGCACGACTGCTCATGGTCGCATCTGCCTACATAGTCAGGAAACGAAACTTCCCCTTGAGTATCAACGTAACGTATAAAACATTGTTTCTTTCCACACTGAGGACATGAAAGTTTAGAGCCTCGCTTATATTTTTGAAGGGTAAATCGGTATTCATTCATGCTTGATATTTTTTATAATTGCAGTCCGTGCAGTTTGCAGTTCTTGCAGTTTTGCAGGAAAACGGATGATACGAAAGTGCAAACTGCAACAACTGCAAGATGCAATGGGGATAGGTTATTGCAGTTTCTCATATTCCCCTCTCTTAATTTTCTTGATTATCTTATTCGTGGTAAGGCTGACCAAAGAATACATTACAGAGCGTTCGGAAAGCCCCACTTCTTTTCCTGCTTGAATGGCATCGGCAGTTGTGAATGTTGCAGAAAGACAATCAAGCAATTCTTTCTTTTGTGGTTCAATGCCCTCTACCAACATATATTTCTGAATGTCGGCATAACAACTTTCAAAGTAATCGCTTAATGCAATAGCTGATTTGATTGAATCGATGTCCACAAAATCTTTATGAACCTCACCACAAGCCCAGCGGAAGATTTGCATAACCAAAGCCAATCGTGCTGTAATCATCGGAGCTTTCATTATTCTGCTATCCACCAAGCCGTCATCTTGGATTTGATTGACTGCATGAATAGCATCATTGCGCCAATTGGTAAAATAGGCTTTTGCTTCCGAAGAAAAGTCCAAAATGTCAGGAACTATTTCGCCATCCTCATTTACTATAAAAGGCAAACTCATCACTTTGTTGATGATATTTTCCCACATAGACGAGTATTTGTCAAAAGTGGTAAAAGCGTTTTCTTCATCTTGCCAATCTGATATTTCCTGTGAAGACGGATAAACAAAAATTATTCTATCAATCAACCCATTGTCCTTATAGCCTTTATCTGTAAGTTCGTGCATTCGGGTGGTCTGCATCGTACCTACCATATTTATAAAAGGATGCTCTATGTGAATAGGTATGGGCATACTGCATCTGGAAATGTCTAAAGGTTTTCCGCTGAATGCAGTCAATAACTGTTCAATAAGTTGCCCTTTGCTGTATTGATTCACAGCATTGAACATTCCCATAATTTCATCCACATATACCACAATACCACGCTGGTTGTCATCAAGCGCACGCATTAAAGCTTCTGGGGTAAAGTCGGATATTATGGTTCTTCGCAAAATCGGTTTTTCTGGCAATGGAGTGCAATTTTCCTTCTTCCCTTTGTTGTCCTCTACCATATTATTATATTGCTCCATATCAGACTTGAATTGTTTGACAGCTTTGGCATCATGCTTGCGAATTGGGCGAAAAGCAAAGTCTAACGGGGGAGTTTTGCCCATTCCGGGGCGGCCAACCAATATCATATAGAGGGCAGGATTACTTATCCAGCCACCACGAATACGGATATTGACAGCATTACCGATGGCTGTTGAAATTGCCGCCAAAAGAGAAGCCATCATATATTCAATGGAATAATTCTCTTGTCGTGCCAATGCCAATACCATATCCTGAATTTTAGCAGGAAAAGCATTCAAAGGAATCTTGTCTTCAAGTATCCCTCCAAATTCCATTCTGATTGCATTGCATAAATCGAGTGAATCCATTAGAATCGGTTGTTTCTTTTAGACTTTATGAATCGGGCAGCTTCGTCCTCCAAGTCTTTTTCGGACTTTACCTTGCCATCTCGAAGCCACGCATCAATCTTCGATTTTAGAAACATGATACGTTTACCTCTTTTATGAAATGGGATTTGGTGGCAGCTTGTCCATCCATATACTGTTTGCTCTGCCGGATGACTGGGAATATAATCGCACAACTCCTTTAAGTTCATCCATTGCTCGGTTGGAATACTCGGACTTTGAGTGTTGAGACCGTCAATCTTAGAATCCAGTTCATTCAATTTATCCATCATCCACGACATTGCCTTGGGTAAATCTTCAAAAGTAATGTTCTTTTCACTCATACTGCTATCTGATTTATGTTTGATTTTTCGGCAAAGTAATCGTGATTTAGCATACTGATTTTATGATGGACTGTGTCACATAAAGAAACAGCAGCGAAACAGAAATACCATAAGGAATATGTATTGATTATCAATGCAAATGATGAAAAACGTCAGTAGTAGTTTTTTATGGTAATGTACCCAATCATAAGGAAATCATTAGGTGGTCATAATAACAGCTCATAGGTAAAAACAAAAAGCCACCCACGCAGAATCTACGCAGATGGCTATGCCTATCAAGTGGGACAACACTTTTATTCCGTTTGTGATAAAGCTAATTTGATAGTTTCTGTTGCTTTCTCCTTTTTCTCATCTACAACCTTGGCATACACTTGAGTGGTTCGTACATTGGTATGCCCCAACATTTTGCTAACGGTATAAATGTCCGTTCCTCCAGCCAGTTGAAGGGTAGCGTAGCTGTGCCTAAAGCAATGGAAGGTAATGTGCTTGGTAATTCCGGCAGCTTCAACCCATTTTTTAACAGGGCGATTTATCCATGATGGGTCAGGTAATCCGGCAAACACTAATAATTCTCCTTCTTTTTGCTCTCCGCAAAGATTATATGCTTGCTCTGAAATTGGCATATACTCAACACCTTTTGTCTTTTGTTGCGTAAAGTTCAGCCGATAACCACCATTGAATTGTTCCACCTCCGACCATTTCAATTTCTGAATGTCGCAATGTCGGATTCCTGTTAATGCTGAAAAGAGTGCGGCTCGTTTCAATAATGGGTCACACGGAGTTTGTGCCAGTCGGTTCAACTCTTCTATTGTCAGGTATTCTCTGCGACTCTCCCTTTCCTGAATGCCTTTGACTTTCGCTGCAATATCAATAGTCAGATAGCCATCTATAAAGGCTTGTTTCAATCCTGCCTTGAAAATTGAGAAGTATGTTGATGCTGTATTTTGAGAAATTGTACCTCGTTTAGTACCACCTTGCGGTGCGTTCATTATGAATTGACGGAACGATTCAACCAGCTTTAAGTCTATCTGCGAAAAGAGAATGGTATCACTTTTTGCAAATATCTTCAGTAACTCATGTACTCGCCTCCAATTGACAATAATAGAATCGGAACTATGGGCATGTCTTGTTCGTTGCACATGGTCGAAGTACTCAATAAAATTACTTCGGGAGCGTTCCAACTGCTCCGCCTGTTCTGCATCGGTATCGGCATATAAAGCTGCATTGTCGTATTCCTTTTGTCTTAGGCTTCTGACTTTATCGGCATAGATACATGATTCTTGGTCTATTTGCGACTTGCATTGAATAACACCGTTTAAATCTCGCTTCGGCTTATAAGTAGTTTTGCCTTCGGCATTAGTCCTTGCATTGCGTGATTTATCCCAAATAGGTGTTGTAATGGTACGATTGAGATATTCACGCACTCTTTGTGGCGTATGTTTTCCAGATTGGAATACAGGATAAGATTCCACATAAAGATACCATTCATCACGATATTCAGACTTGCGGAGCTTTACCGACACACGTGTATTAACTAATGCTTTCTTCATCGCTTCATATCCTTGACATAGTAATTACTTTCACTTAGATTGTTTAATCATATTGCATATAGCTTCTGACAAATCTTGATCAGAATTATCTTTCCCCCAAATACTCCAGAAAGGAACTGTTTGACTTGATGGTTTGATTGAAGGTTCATTTATTTTTACTCTAGACGGTAATAATGTAGCATCACCAACAATAATTGCTTCTGCGATGTCAAGCAAAGAAAGATTGTCGGCAATATTACCAAGATTATCTGGTAGTAGTCGTTTAATCACATTTTGATCATCCACATTTGTAAGTCGAAGACTAATAAAATTATTACATTGGCTTAGTACTGTACGATTTACTTCTGAAGGTCTTTGACTGATTATCACAAGACCAACTCCATATTTTCGTCCTTCCTTCGCTATTCGTTCAAAACTTTTCAAACCTATTTCTGCAACAGCATCTTGTGAAATAGATTGCTGAACATATAAGTGTGCTTCATCACATAATAGTGCTATTGGATGACGATGTTCCATTGAACTCCATTGTTGAACAGTAAATACAATTCTTGCCAATAGACCAATTACTAAAGGAAGTACATCTGATGGTACTTCTGACATATCTATAACCTTGACCCCACCATCAGCCTTCATCAGAACTCTGGCGAAATCTTTGAGCCAATTTTGCGATTTTTCTTCTGTTTGTAAACTGAACATAAATCCCATTCTCTTATCTGAAAGTTTATTCTCCAGTCTTTGATTGAACCGTGTTAACTTCCCATTGTATGGGCCTAGCTTTTCAGAACCGGCTCTTGCACCAGGTACCATTTCTTCGTCTTTGGACTTTAGCCGAGTTAACACTGTTTGCAAGTCGTAAGCTACGGGACTATCAACAGTAATCAGATGTTCATATATTGTTCCTTCTACACCTTTTTCTTTTTCGGCAAGAACTTCACGAGAGAATATCATTGCTTGATTTGGTGCATTTTGGTCACTACGATCTAATAACAATGCCTGCATTTCCTCATAATTTAAGAGCCAATAGGGTACCATAAGTATATTGTTGTTGAGTTTTTCAGAGGTAGCCAAATCTCCTGGTGTTGCAATTTTATATTGTTTGATGCCATCTATTTTGAAATCAGTAGAGGAGTATTCTCCGTGGATATCAAACAAAATTGCATTAGAATGTTTTAATTTAGCCATTTGTTCAACAATACATGCAACACAAAAAGATTTACCACTCCCTGTAGAACCCACAATAGCAGCATGTCGTTGAAATAGTTTATCTCCATCCATATATGCTATAGAACTTTCATCCATTGTATATTTCCCTATTGCAAGAGGACTGATGGAAGTCGCTAATTTGTTGGATATTGTTTGCATGAGGTCTGTGAGACGTGTTCCTTCAATCTTATAACATAAGGCACTTATAGATGGAACTGCACTAACGTTTCTTCTGAACACGTTACTTTGCTCTCCAGCTTTGTCCATAAATTCACCCACAAAAACTAACCTAACTTGGTTAAATGCCGAAGAAGTATCTTCTTCATCCTCGTCATCATTCAAAGTCATATCAGTAGCCTTGCGATAGATTTTTACTATCATTGCTATAATGTAACGACCAGATTTCGGACTTTGAATAGCTATAAGTTGATTAATTTGTAACTGGGACAGAACATCGTCAGAATCTATAATGGCTGTTGCCATACCTGTGTCTACACTATTTATTGAGCCTATTGACTCACCTTTATCATATCTTAATACTATACTTTCCATTTTTTATATTTCCATTAATCCTTCTATAGTCCAATATATTTTGTCATCAACAATTATAGAATCACTATTTGTATGAAAAACAGTACCCTTAGCACCATCACTACAAATAGCGATATAATCATATCCTTTATCTATTACATTTTCTTTTATTGAATTTGTAATTTCTTTGGTAACAATCAGTATTTTTGCCTTTCTCTTTTTGGCATATTTAAGCAACATTTCTTGAACATGTTTGTCATTAAAACCATAACCAATACAAACATAGTTTTGGGCACTTTCAAAGATTTTGTCCACAGCTGATAAAAGTTGTCTATGTGGTTCCTCTTGAGTACGTTCGTATTTATTAGTTCCTGGAGTTACGATACATGGTGTAAACCCTAATGGAATATTGACAGAATTGGGGATATTGCAAATGATTCCATCTCTCCTATACCAGTCTAGGGAACCGTGAACTTTCAAGATATTAATAAATCCAGTATAATCAGCCTCCGGCTTTTTAGGATTTAGCATAATATTATCTTTTAACTTTCCCATCAGTCCGTGAGTAAAACCTATATTAATGTAAGCGTCAGTTTGACAAGCTGCATACTCGGCAATCCTATCATAATTGGTTGAGATTACATTTAGCGTTTTATTCGGATCTCCATATATAATATAATCAAATAGTTGTCTTAGATTAATATCTTCTCCACTTATAAACGTAACCATTCTATTTTCCGCCACGACAATTTTATCGGCTGTTTTTCAGCCGATAA